>CEPX01196737.1_pt1 | contig 17910 bp, 14 predicted proteins | sample 361361 | NCBI WGS metagenome assembly CEPX01 (sample SAMEA2619974, study PRJEB7988) | marine metagenome | biome: marine biome (ENVO:00000447); feature: mesopelagic zone (ENVO:00000213) & marine oxygen minimum zone (ENVO:01000065); material: "saline water (ENVO:00002010), including plankton...
GGTATCGCGGGTTCGAATCCCGCCCTCTCCGCCAAGTTTTACATTCAGCGAAATATGGTAGACTCAGCAATAGAACGCGCGCAAAACGAAAACGAAAACTACGATCGCCTTATTGGCGAGAAAAAAATATTAGAATACCTCAATACTGTATTGAAAGGAGAAAAACCTGAATCGTTTATTGCGCGGCCAATGAGCCAAGATTGCAAAGTAGCTGTAATGATTCCTGCCTATAATGAAAGTGCGTCAAATATCTTGCGTTCTTTGTCATCTTTAGCAGAACAAGAAGAAGTCGACCCTAATTTATTTGAGGTTGATTTGGTTGTAAACAATCGCAGAATTGATGCCGAGCAAAACACTCCTGCGTTTTTAGCAAATCAAGAATCAATAAGATTAATAAAATACATAAATGGCGAATCTCAAGAAATACCAGAAGGTTTAACTACTGAACAAGCTGAACAGATAGAAAAAATAAGAAAGGCGGAAATAAAAATCAACGTCATTGATAAATCTTCAGTAAATACATCAGATGAAGAAAATAATGTTGGCGTCGCAAGAGATAGGGCTGGGGCTGAAATCCTTGATAGGTTTATGAAATCGTCTGGCAACACAGAGGGCGCTCTTGCAATCACTGATTGCGACTGCACATTTTCCCGCAATTTTATAAAGTCGTTAATTCAGTCATTTGAACAACATAAAATCAACGGGGTTTCTGGTAATTTAGAGTTTGAAATTGATTCCTCATTGCCCAACCAAGAGTTGATTAAAAAAGCTTTTGATATTTATATGGGTAAGAACGGGCCCAAACAAGATTATTCAGGTGAGCCTAATTTCAAAATTCAAAAAGAAGGTGCCCTGCAAGCCGGTGCGAATATGGCTGTAACCGCAAAGGCGTGGGCAATGGTTAATGGAATGCCTAGAATCGCTGGCGGTGAAGATATTCGCTTTGGCAAAAATATTGAAGATTTACGGGGACAAGTAGCAAAAAATTACGACTACACTATTACATCCCTTATACGCGTTTCAGAGCGTACCGGCTTGCAGGGCAATGGAAGAATAGTTAAAAAAATAAAAGAATCCGTGGACGATTTTGTTGCGGGTAAAACAGATAGAATCGTTGTTGAAGATAGAGAAATGGTTGATAAATTTTTTAATGGAGTTTTACGAGCAAATGAAAGTAAGGCGTTAAAAGGAAAATTATTTTTAGATTTAATGAAAGAATGCAATTTTAAACAAAATAATATTCCTGAGGCAGAATACGATGAACTGGCAAGTGAAATTAATACAGAATTGGAAAAACCAAGGTCGGAGCAAGAATTGAAAAAGATTGAAAGATTGATTTTAGAGAAAATTTATCCTTACTATCCAGAAAGAGATGTAACTGATAAAATAGTAAAGAAAGAATCTTAGGCGGCGCGCCAACTTCGTTGGCACGAAATTCGGCGACGGCGGAAAGCGAGGGCGGGCAAAAATTCCTTCCCCCCCCCAACCCCCTTCCTTTTTGCCCGCCCGAGCGTTGGGGTGGGAAGCGGCTCGTCTCTGCGTCAGCAGAGAAGCAAAGCTCGCAAAAATTGTTTCCTTAATTAAAATTTGCGCGCGCCCATTAAAAGAAAAAGAAATTTTTGCGAGCTTTGCTGGCCGCCGTCAGGCGGCGAGCCGATGGGCGGGTTCACTCAGCGAAATCCGTAGGATTTTGCTCAAACATTGTTCGAACTTCGTCCAAAAAACACCGCCACTATTAAAAATCTAAAAAATTATTTTTAATTAAAAAAATACCCGCTAGATCAATTCTAGCGGGTATTTAAAATTAAATTTTTAGTTTAACAAACCATCAATAATTGTAGTAAAGGTGGCCAGAGGATAAGCTCCTTTTACTAATTCACTGTTAACGAAAGTTCCCGGGGTTCCAGTGATTCCAGCTGCTTGAGCTTCGGCTGCTTGACCATTAACTTTACTGGCATACTTATCTGAATCAAGACAGCTATCAAACTGACTTTGATTTAAACCAAGATTACCAGCGTATGATTTAAGATTAGTGATTTGTAAAGCAGTTTGATTTTCAAACAAGGTATCATGATATTCCCAAAATTGGCCCTGTTCACCAGCACATTCAGAGGCCTCGGCCGCTTTTTGAGCTTGAGGGTGAATTGAGTTTAAAGGAAAGTGTCGGTAAACCAATCGAACGTCACCTTCATACTGTTCTAATACTTGTTCAAGGGTTGGGATGTGTCTTTGACAAAATGGACACTGAAAATCAGAGTACTCTATTAACGTTACCGAAGCATCTACATTACCTCTAATGTGATCAGCGTCAGTCACTTCAGCCACCTTGGAACTATCTCCAGTAGAAGGCGGGGATGGAGGTGTTGGTGAAGGCGTTGGAGCAGTGTTAGTACCGGCTACTGAATCACTGGTAGTTCCTGGTTGATTATCGGTTAACATAACTGCTAGAGCAATAACACTAACAATGGCAATACCTCCTACCAAACCCATTACCAAACTTTGCTTGGACGACATGTCAAAAAAATCTCGTTCAGACATAAATTTCAAATTAATCAATAATTAAATCTTTTTTATTATATGATAACTATGTTATTTTAGTCAACATTGGGCTTTTTGGTGTGCCAATCAGTTGCCTGCTGATATTGATGCCCAACTCTTAAAATAGTTCCTTCGTCAAACTGCTTTCCAATAATTTGCAGACCCACGGGTAGCTCTTTTTCGCCATCTTTTGGTTTAGCCATGCCACACGGCAGAGAAACTCCAGGCAGCCCAGCAATATTAGCTGTTACTGTAAAAACATCATTTAAATACATAGTGATAGGATCTTCAATTTTTTCACCTAATTTAAAAGCTGGCGTAGGAGTTGTGGGGGTTACCAAACAATCAACCTGTTTAAAAACATTTTCAAAATCTTTTTTAATTAGAGTTCTAACTTTTTGAGCTTTTAGATAGTAAGCATCATAGTAACCAGCAGATAATGAATAGGTTCCAACCATTATGCGTCTCCGTACTTCATCTCCAAAACCAGTTGCCTTAGTTTTTAAATATTGATCTAAAAGATTTTCTGCTGGTTCAACACTACCATACCTAATACCATCATAACGTGCTAAATTTGAACTTAATTCGGATGGCATAATAATATAGTAAACCGGTAAACCATATTTAGTATGAGGTAAGCTAACATCAACAATTTCTGCTCCTAAATCTTTTAATTGATCAATTGCTTGTTTAACAACTTTTTCAACTTCTGGATCAATACCTTCAATAAAATATTCTTTTGGTATTCCAATTTTTAATCCTTTAATGTCTTTATTAATTTCGTTAACATAGTCAGGAACATCTTTATTTACTATAGTGGAATCTTTTTTATCCAAGCTGGCAATTTGTTTTAAAACAATAGCTGCGTCTTCTACCGTTTTCGTTACTGGACCAACTTGATCTAAAGATGATGCCATGGCAATTACTCCATAACGGGAAACTCGTCCATAAGTTGGCTTTAGTCCTACCACGCCTGTCAGAGAAGCTGGCTGTCTAATTGAGCCTCCAGTGTCAGTACCAAGAGCATAAATACATTGATCAGCTGACACCGAAGCGGTTGAACCTCCAGAGCTGCCACCAGGAACCCTCTCTAAATCCCAGGGATTTTTGGTCTGGCCAAAGTAAGAAGTTTCAGTTGATGATCCACAAGCAAATTCATCCATATTAGTTTTACCAACAATAACTGCATCATCCCCTAAATTTTTAACCGCTGTTGAAGAGTACGGTGGGGTATAATTTTCTAAAATTTTTGAAGCGGCCGTGGTTTTAATATCCTTAGTACAAAAAATATCTTTTATGCCGACAGGAATACCGGACAAGGGATTTTCAAAATTTTCTGCATCATCAACCTTCTTGGCCTTAGCCAGGGCTTCATCTTTAGTAACCGTAATAAAAGCTTTTAGCTTTTCGTCTGTCTTTTCAATATTATCTAAACAAACTTGGGTTAACTCAACTGAAGAAAATTCTTTTTTCTTCAAACCTTCATTGGCCTGTTTGATTGTCAGTTCGTTTAAATTCATACTATTCAAACACTGCTTTGGTCTTAATTAAATCATCTTCGGTTTTGGGTGCTTGCTTAAGTAATTTATCACGGACTTCCTTGTCAGTTTCTTCAACTGAGTCTTCACGCATCACATTTTCCAACCCAGTCACTTGAGCACTTGGCTCAACACCATCAGTCTTAACTTCTTTTAACTGTTCAACATAATCTAAAATAGAGGAAAGCTGAGTAGTAAACTTCTCTTTTTCCTCTTCAGTTAAGCCCAGACGGGCTAATATGGCTATTTTTTCGACTTCTTCTTTAGATAAAGACATAAATAATACCTATATAGTATAGCCACAATTTATCCATTTGACAACCTAAAACAGTAATGATATCATTTTTATTATTCCAATAAACTATTTTGTTTTATTGGTAGGGCTTGTAGCTCAGGGGTAGAGCGTCTGAGACCAACATTTTAATCAATCAGTGAGGGTACCCGATCTGTGCGATGATGTTGGAAAATCAGAAAGTCAGGGGTTCAAATCCCTTCAGGCCCACCATTTTTTGTTCTTAAAGAGCTGGGGTAGCTCAGTGGTAGAGCTGTTGACTTCTTCGGATAGTTGATGGTCGGGGGTTCAAATCCCTCCTCCAGCTCCAATTACTTTTGATCCGGTCCCCGCTGAAAAGTGGCGATACGTCTATTTGACAGAACCGAGGGGTTCTCCAAACAGAGAAGACAGGGTAATGTCACCGGATCTTGGAACGGATGTCCTCGGACATAGTGTTCTCCCCCTATCTAGGGCGAACTAATGCGCAAGCATTATTACTTCAGACTTTGGTCTGACCGTTCCGCCAATGTTTCAACTTTGTCTCGAATTCGCAAGAGGCGAGACGAGTTGACCCCGGACACTCAGACTGCACCCCCAGCCTGAGTGTCCACTCTACATTTTTTCCAGCCTGAATCCCTTGCGGCCAGGCTGTCACCTGGGGTCACCTGGATAACCCGAGTCTGGGTGACCCCTCTATTACAATGTCCCGCGCTCAAGCGCTTGGCATAGGCACATCTTTATCTTCAAAAGCCCAAACAAACTCGACGAGACCATGATTTGGTGCAACCCTTCAAAAGAGGATCCCGGGATTCTCTGGCGCTAGGCGTTCAATCCTTTCATGTCTTTCGAAAAAAAATCGCTCTTAGCTGTGAGCGGCGTAACGGGCTCCTAGAAGGTGATGTGCCTTCTTTTTTTACTTTAATAATTTTAAAAACTCTTTCTCCTCAATAACCTTAACTCCCAAGTCCTTGGCTTTTTGTAACTTTGATCCAGGGTTTTCACCAACTACCAGGTAATCAGTATTCTTAGAAACCGAAGATACCCAGTCCCCTCCAACTTGTCGGATTTTCTGTTTAGCTTCATCGCGAGATAAAGAAGAGAGTGAACCAGTAACCACAATTTTTCTACCAGTTAATGGTCCAGATTTAATTGAAACTTTTTGATTCTGGACATCAACTCCAACACTTGCTAAATCATCAAGTAACTTTAAATTATTTTTATCACTAAACCAATCGGCGATACTTTGTGCCACAATCGGACCAATATCTTCCACTGATTCTAAGTCACTGTCTGATAATTTTTTAATCTTGGCTAAACTGCCAAATTTATTTGCCAAAGCAATCGCCGTTTCTTCACCAACGTTAGCTATTCCTAAAGAATATAAAAATTTAGGTAAAGTTATTGTCTTAACCTGGTTAATTGAGTCAAGCAAGTTGTCAGCAGATTTTTCAGCAAAGCGTTCTAAGCCAACCAGGTCATCTTTTTCTAATCTAAAAATATCGGCCGGAGTTTTTAGTAAACCTTCCTCCATTAATTGAACCACAATTTTTTCTCCCAACCCGTCAATATTAAAAGCCTTCTTGGATACAAAATGAATTACTCCTCGTTGTTGTTGAGCAAAACACTGTTTATTGGTACAAAACAGATCAACGCTATCACTACCTTTCTCAGCGCGTTTTTGAGTTATTGCCGAACCGCAAGCCGGACACTTATGAGGCATAACAAACTTCTTTTCTTTACCTGTTCGTAGCTTTGTTAAGACAGACACCACTTCGGGAATAATTTCTCCAGCCTTACGAATGACTACAGTATCACCAATTTTCACTCCCAAGCGTTTAATCTGGTCTTCATTATGTAACGTTGCACGCTTGACCGTTGTTCCGGCCAGTTTAACCGGGCGGAGGTGGGCCACTGGCGTGAGGGTGCCAAGCCGACCGACTTGAACCGTAATATTTTCAATGACCGTTGTAACTTTTTCAGCGGCAAATTTGAAAGCAATGGTTGATCGAGGCGCTTTGCCAACAAACCCTAAACGATCTCGATAATCAACACTATTAATTTTAACCACCACCCCATCAATCCAATATGGTTCTGACTTCCGTTTTTTATCCCAAGTTTTCCAGAAACTGATCACTTCCTCTAAATTTTTACACACCTGGTAATGCTGATTAACTTTAAAACCTAATTTTTTTAGCTCTTCAAGTTTTGCCAACTGATTAGTTGGTATTTTATCGGTACCGCCAGACCAGGAATAAATAAAACAGTCCAGTTTTCTTTTAGCCGCTACTTTAGGGTCTAATTGTCTAATGGTACCGGCCGCAGCGTTACGAGGATTAGCGAATTCTGGTTGGCCATCTTTCTTTCTTTGTTTATTAATCAAATTAAGCTGTTTTTCTGACAACCAAACTTCTCCTTCAACGATAATGTTAGCTGGTTTTTTTAATTTTAATGGAACGCTTTGAATAGTTTTTATATTTTTGGTAACATCTTCGCCAATCTGGCCATCACCACGTGTAGCCGCCGTCACTAAAACTCCATTTTCATAAGTGAAAACAATGTGCAAGCCGTCAATTTTAATTTCACAGACATATTCTAGCTTTGGCTTATGCCCTAAATTTTTAATTAATAATTTTTCAATTCTTTCTTGCCAATCAAAAAGTTCCGCTTCCGAAAAAGCATCATTAAAAGACCACTGACGTACTTGATGTTTTACTTTTACAAATTTATCAAGCGGTTCTCCGCCAATTCTTTCCAATGGAGAATCAGCACGTTTTAAATCCGGAAATTCTTTTTCTAACTTAGCTAATTCTTGCTGCAAAGAATCATAAACCTCATCACTCACTGCCGGATCATCCAAAACATGATAGCGCTTCCGCAAATCATCAATTTGTACAACCAGTTTGTCTATTCTGTTTTTAGCTGACTTTTTATCCATAAAAACTAATTAATTTTTTTCAATTTTTTCTTCGGAGAATAATACAAAATCATAAAGGCCAGAAAGTGACGGACGAACTGGAGCTCTGACTTTTACTCGCTGAAATGAGTTACCAAAAATTGACTCCGAATCAATTAGCAGTCGGCCGGGAATTGGTAGCTGAGCACCTGAAGTTTTATTAAATACATTTAATACAAGCGAGACAGGCCCATCATATTCATCTATAGGATAACCAAACTTAAATGTATAAGAGCACTGTTCTAAAATACTTATCCTATCAACTGAAGTAATTGGAAAAGGAGAGAAAGATATTGGTGTTATTTCTTTTAAAACAGGCGGTTTAGTTAAACAATCGGAAGCTTGAGGATTTGTAACATTTAAAATCTTAGTTAAGTTAATCAACTCAGTATTCCAATATATTTGAAGATTATCGATTACTAATTCTAGGCGGCCAATGTCAGATTTGAATGATTGGAATGGATTAAATAAATCAATTTGAAACGAATCACCCTTTTTTAAAACAATAGAAAAATCAAAAGTGTTAGTGGCATTAACCGACCAGTCACCCCGGGCACTTAAACCACTATCATCTATATTAACACAGGGAGCTGTTGGTTCATTAGTACAAAATCCCGTATTTTGACAAGCACAAAGTGCCGGAGGGTTACAAGCAATATCGGGAAACTCTTCAATAATTCGACAGTCCCTAACTGCTTCACGGTGTCTAATCTGTTGCAGTGCTCGCTCTACGCCACTTTCTGCTAAGTAGCGAGATTGGATTGACTGATCTATTAAGCGTGATTGCAAGATATCCCTAATAATCAAATTAGAAAATAAAACCGCTCCGCCAATGGCAACCGCAATCAAAATAACGGCTAAGATTAAAATCATTCCCGATTGATTTTTTGGTTGAGACTTTATTTTCATAAATTATCTTTTATAAATTCGGCTTAAAACCGTAGTTTGCAAAAAAACTATTTTTCTGTCTTCTGGTCTAACGGTTACTGACTCAAACCCTACGACAATAGTTACTCGAGGTTGATTATCAAAAGGTAGACAAATTCCAACACCGCCAGGATCCGGACAATTGTTAGTGGAACACTCTGAATCTTGACTACATTGACAAAATCCAATTTCGGCAACATCAGAACATTTTCCACCTGGACATTGAATATCGCTGGTACAAACATTACCGGCATTACTACCACCTTCACAAACTCTTTTTAAAGTACATGAATTACTTAGGCAATCGGTATCTTCATTACATCGATCGGCTGTGGAAAATGGGTTAGTTGTCGGGTCAATATAAAATAAAAGTTTAACGACATTTATTTCACTTGGATCCGTAAATGAAGAAACTTGTTCCTTAACTTTTATTTTCACCACACCTTTACCACTACCGCTGTCAGTTTCTAGAAAATAACTAAACTCATTATTACTTTCATCGACAAGATGTAATTCTTTTTCATCATCCTGGATTCCGGCAACAGTATCCAAGTCATAAGACTTAGTATAATCAATCTCTGATATTCTAATTTGTTGTGCCATACTTTCCATAGTAAAGCGTAAGTTATCAATTGATGTTTGCCTGAAAGAGGCTTGACGTTGAGATTGCAAAGATAAAATAAAAACTGTAATAATTACGGTCACCAGAACAACAAAAATACCCATGGCAACAATAATTTCCATTAAGGTGAACCCCTGTTTATTATTATTCAAATTATTTCCAAGCATAAAGAAAACTTTCTAAAGTAACTTGTCGATCTCGGCCCCGCTCCAGCCAGCTTACTTCCGAGGTAACCTTAACACCAATTTTCTGTCCTGTGCTACATGGCGGTGAAACTTCAATGGTTTCACCATCATCTAAACAAATATCGTCTAGAGTTAAAATACGACGAAACTCTGATGGCTGACCACTGCCATCATGACTATAAAGACCTCGGCTAAGACCACTGGATATATACAGCAGATCATCGGTAAAATCAAAATTTAAACTCCAAGTATTAGTAACAATATCAAATTCGGCCGTAGCGACATTTTTAGTCGCGTCAGTCAGACCTTCATCCCAAGCTACTCCGGCCAGCCAATTACTGTCACGAATACTACGAACAACTTCAATACCTTCACGCGCCAAATTATTAGCCACTATCTGAAACTCACTTTCTTTCTGCCCAACAATGTTAGATGTTGTCAGTGCTAAAACAGCCGAGAGTGCCATAACTAAAATTGTAAGAGCAATAACTACCTCTAATAAACTTTGGCCTGATTGTGACTCTTTCAAATTTTTCATAAACTAAAATCACTAACCACTAATCCAGAGAGAACCGACACATAGAAATAAGCCTCTTGGCCAGTTTCCGTATGTCTAATTTTTCCACCAACAAAAATAAATTTAGTACTAAAATTATCTTCAGACGGAACAGCCGTAATCTCACCTGGTGCCGAAAAAATTATTTCTAGCGGATTGATTGATTGACTTAAGGTGTCCCAGTTTCCCTCACAGGGAAGTCCGCTAGCAACTGTATCATCTGTCAATCCACAAAATTCTATAAACTCAATCTTGTCTAATTCAAACTTATCAATTTCGATTTCACCGGTAGTATCAACGGCAAATAAAGTTACTTCATCGGGTGTGGGGCTTGGTAAAATTTCAAAACGAATACCATAGCCACCATCAGGAAAAATTTCATTCGGTGGTGGCACTGGATTATCGATCAATTGCCCACCTAAATTCATATTACGCACAGTGGTCACTCCATTTACAATTTTTTTTACAATACCTTCAAAATTAACAATATTTTCAGCGGTGTTAAAATTGACCAACACAAAACTAAATAAAATTATAATAATTGATATTGACACAATCAAATCAATAACCGTGAATCCTTTATTATTTTTTAAAAAGTTATAAGACCGTCTAAATTTAAACATAGAGCAAACGTAGATACCAATTTAATATAACCTGACCATAAATAAGGCTAACTAAAGTTGCCACAGTTAGAAATGGACCAAACGGAACTTGGGATGACATCTTTTTTTTATTAAGAGCAATTAAACTTAGGCCAAAAATTGCACCAATTAAATAGGCCAAAAATAAAGCCACTAACAAGAGCTGCCAACCAAGTATTAAACCCATTAGTATTCCTAAGCGAATGTCGCCACCACCAACCCACTTACCTTTAGAGATAAAATACTGAGCTGCAAAAAAACCTCCCCCAATTAAAGCACCAATAATCAAATTAAATAAACTCAACCCAAGGATTAAATTTGCAACAAATGCCACTACCATCGCCGGCAGCGAAACCTTGTCCAGAATTAAATAGTGTTTAAGATCATAAACAAAGATGATAATCAGAAAACTGACAAAGACTACATAACTAAAAAATTTAAAAGACAATCCAAAATTAAAATAGAGTAAGACAAAAATTAAGGCCGTAGCTATTTCAATAACTAAATATTGCCACGATATTTTTTTATCACACTGGCGACATCGAGCTTTTAAAATTAAGAAACTTAAAACCGGAATATTATCGTACCAACTAATTATTTTTTTGCAATTTGGGCAGTGTGATCTGCCTCCTAAAAATGATTTTTTTGTTCCTAAACGTAAAATAACTACATTTAAAAAACTTCCGCTGGCTAAGCCAAAAAGAAAAATAATTAAAAATATCATGCCTTAATTTTACCTTGAGGCATTAAATAAGGCAAACTTAAATTTATCTTAAACTAAACCAAAAACCCTGCAAAAAAAGCAGGGTTTTTAATTGAATTTATTTGTGAAATTCTGAATCTTCTGTAAATTTATGACCAGAATAATAACGTTAGCTACTACGGGCAAACACCGTCTGAGATACCTGAAGGTGTCGCACATTTATCACCACCACTTAAATCACCCGCTCCACCTTCTAAGTAAAAGTCTATTGTATAGGTGACACATTCCCCAAAATCTTCACAAGCTATAGGTACCTCATCACCAGTCTCGGCCGCGTAAACAAAATCATAAGTTGGTGATTGTGGATCATCTGGTACTAAACCAATATATATCGGATCACTGCAACTTGTATCAAATCCACCACCATCAAGACAATCTACATCTACTCCTAAGGTATAGCTGCTACTAGCACCGAGATCTGGATAGCTGGTGTTAGAATTAAAAAATAGCTCGAGGGCTGTCTGAATATTTTTAACGTCAGCGACCCTTTTGGCATCTCGTGATTTCTCGCGAGCTGAGTCTAAAGCAATAGCGGCAAAAGTTGCTAACAGGCCAATAATAGCAATAACCACTAAGAGTTCTATTAAAGTAAACCCAGCACCTTTTTTAGATGTTAAGTGGTTAGATTGTTTATGTCCCAGCAAAAGGTGCTGGGTAAAACCTTTTTTCTTCATGTTTCCACCTCCTTTCAAGCCTTTAATATAAATAAAGGCTTTATTTTGATGTTAATTTATATACTTAATTATACTAATTTTTCACAATTTTAACAATAAGTTATTCACTATCTTCTAGCCAGTCCCCTCGATAGTCAATATACCTACGATACTCATGATTAAATGGTAAAGGATCAAAAGCGATTGCTTTAACTAAAAACTCTTGAGATTTTTCTATTTGTCCATCATTTAAATAAAAGGTGGCTAAGTTGTAATAATAATGAGAAGCCAAACCAGTGTCCGGATAACTACTAAACTCATCAATTTCATCTATATTTCTTAAGGTCACATTATAGCCATCCAAATCCCCTTTTTTGGCCTCAGCAAAATTAGAATAAATCTTATGAACATAACCATTAGATCGACTAAAAATATCCAGAGCAAAATCATCATTAGTTACTGAAAAATTTGTATATATCGGTCTGTCTTCAACCTCCTGCAAAAGACCAATAATCTCATTTCTTTTTTCATCAAACGTAAGAGCATAGTGATCCTTAGGTACGCGCATCGCCACATCTTTATAAAAAAAGTTATGCTCAGAAATAATATCAATGTCTGACCTTAGATTTTCCACCATTTTGAAATAAATTATACTAAATATTTCTGAATCCCCCTGTAAAGTTTCGTCATATGCAAAATAATATAGACTATCTGGTTCCATACTATTTAGTAGGTTTTTACCATAATCATAGGCCAACCAATAATTACTTAGATCGGATCTTTTATAATTCATTATTAAAAAACTTATTGGTAGCGAGAACAAAACTATAAAAAAAACTATTTGAAAAAATTTAAAGGATAAGACAGAACTTTTTTTCAAGGCTTTAACGAAAAAAGTATAAAGATACTCTGCGGTATGAGCAAACCAAAAAATAATAATCATGAATACTGGCAAGTAATAAACTCGGTAGGTGTACTCAATACCAATAGTCCAACCAAATTTTCTTAAATATATGATGGCCACACCATTAAGTAAAAAAATACCGATAGTTAATACCGCCAAAGCCCTGGACTTTTTTAGTAAATAAACTGCTCCACCAAAGGCTAGCAATAAAGTTGGCAGAAAAAATTGCTGATAAATTTCAAAGAAAAAAGTTATGACCACACCAGTTTTACTGTAAGTGTTAACTAACGGTGAAAAATCATCATACTGAGCTCGACTAATATGATTCCAAACGTCCGGCCAAGCAGTGATAGGTCCCCAATTAAAAACTGGTGATTGGGAAGCCCTGAGTGGTAAATAAAGATAAACTGTTAAACCTAATAGAAATAAAAAGAACATTTTAAAAATTAATTTCCAATTGGTATTAAAACTTTTGTCGCTCAGTAATATATAAAGTCCAAAAGCCGGGGCCAACAAAACTGACATTGTGTGATTTGTTAAACTCAAACCAAATAAAAAAGCAAACCACAAAAGATATTTATTTTTTTTATTTTCTTGCCAAATTAGCAAGATTAAAATCAGTAAAGCTACGAAAAAAGTGTTTAAAGTATAAACTTCCGCAATAAGACTTTGAGACCAAAATACCGGACTAAAAGCAAACATTAATGAAAAACTAAAAGCAATAATTTTATTTCTTGTTGTTTTATGAATTATTAAATACAACAAGGCAATAGTCAGGGCGCCAAAAAAAGCTGACATCAAATTAACTCTCCAGGCAATTGATCCTAAAGGAATAAAGGTAAATAATTTACCTAAAATAACATACAAGGGGAACCCCGGGGGATGAGGAATACCTAAAGTATAGGCAGCTGCGACTAATTCACCGCTATCTTCCATAGTGATACTAGGGGCTAAAGTAAATAAATAAACAACACCAGAAATCAAAAAGATTATTGATGATAACAAAAAATTAATATTAAACTTTTTCAAATTCATAAATTAATTTTTTTTACTCTAAATACAATTATTTTCCACATATTAAAAATAATATTTTTTTCTCCTACAATAGAAAACCCTTGATCTTCAAAAAGCTTAAAACCTTCTTTCTTAAAATCATGTACATGAATATCGTCCCAAACTTTTCCTCTTAATCTAGTCCAAAAAAACCAAGCTAATTTAAATAGAAAATTCTCACTTGGTATACCTACTACTAGATAGCCATCTTTATTTAGCAATCTTTTAATTTCTGCTAAAACATCTGGTAAGTCTGGAACATGCTCTAAGACGTCAAAGGCTGTTACGGCCTGAAAATAGCTATCACTAAAAGGAGAATTTCGTGGAAAATCATTATAAATAAAAGTAATTTTGGAAAATCGAGATTTAGCGTAATCAATTGCTTGAGGAGAAATATCTATGCCATAGACCTGACAGTCAGTAGCTTTATTGATAACATTGGTACGATCACCGCTGTGACACCCTAAATCTAATATCTTGCCATTCAAATTCAAATTTTTAACTACTCGGCTAATGTGCTTAATACAACTGCCGTGCCAATATTTCTGAAAAATATTTGTTTTAACACCTCGCTGATAATAATCAACTGGGACAGATTGATGCTTGTGATCCAACTCTTCTTTAGTGATCATGATTATTTTTAAGCTTAGGCAAGACATCAAGTTTATAAATTTCTAAAACAATTAGAAGAATCAAAATACCTGATATACCAAAATAATAATTAGTAAAACCTCTCTTAATTAGATAAAGGGACAGTAAAAAAATTGTCCCCGAAAAGATAATTCCACTTAATGTTCGCTGAGTTTTAATTAATAAAAATAGCAATAAAAATATTAGAGCAATAATCATAGCAGTTAAAGGGATACCGTCATAAAAAATAATTTTATTTAAAGAATTAAAAGACAAAGAATGAAGAGCGTCTTCATATTGTAATTGATCAAGGAACACATCATAGATAAAATCATTAAAATTCCATACCGCAAATGGTAAAACAATAATAACCAAAGTAATAAGTGTTAGAAAAAACTTTTTAAAATTTAATTCTTGAAATCTGGCCAAAAATGGTAAAAAAATTAGATAAGGTTGCTTGGAAGATAAAAATAATCCAAACACTACGTAAGGGACATACTTATAGCCACGCAATACTAAAAAAACGAATAGATAAAGTAGGAATAGCGACAACGAATCAACCCAGGTTTGTTCTAAAACATATAAACTTAAAGGTAAATAAAGAATAAGTAAGGAGCTTAACTCGGCAATTTTTAAATTATTTGAAAATTTCTTCTTAAGTAACGAATAAATTATGGCAGCGGTACCAAAAATAGAAAAAACAAAAGTAAATCTAATATCACCAAATAAAAATTTAAAAAAAGTAGTGGCGACCATGGTTGATGGTAAATAAGAATAATTATCATTCTTGCAATCAGGATCCTGGTACAGGGCTTCACATTCTGCCGGTGAATAAACATTATAAAAATCACCTGAATATGGGTTATTACCAGTGATTAATGAATCACTAGCACCTTGTAAAAGCCAAAAAATATCAATTCTTGGCTGAGGTGAATAAAAAATTGTAGCCAGACGTAAAATTAATGCTAAAGATACGAGATAAACGAATTTGTACTTTTTTAAATGGATTAAAAAAATACTAAAAAAATTTTTCTGTTTAAAACTAAAATCAACCAAATACAAAAAAAATAAACTTATTGCAAAAAACTTCAACAAAACTGTATTATTATAAGCCTGGTTTGAGATTAAAAAAATTCCACCATCAATGAAATAAAATAAGACAAAACTGATTAAATTTGCTGTCAGTAATAAAGTTAATGGATTTAAGTTAAAATTAAAATTCAACCAAAATTTTTTTAAAAAAATCAATACTAAAACCAGTAAACCTAAAAATAAAAACCAAAGCTGAGCTTGATGAATAAATAAACCTTTGTTCATTGAATATCCTAATAAAATTAGAATATGAGCAATAATGAGATATGATAAATTTTTTGATTTAATTTCCATGTTTACTGATTAACTTGCTTCTTCTGATTAATAAAGTAATAAAGTAAATATAAAAATAAAATAAGAATAGTTAGCAAAGTTAGTAGCTTGCCAATAAAGTAGGGCATTGATTTAAATAAAAATTTTATCTCGTGCTGTCCAGCTGGAATTTTAATCGCTGTAAAAGCGTAATTAGCTCTAACAATTTCTACTTCACTATCATTAATATAGGCTTGCCATCCAGGGAAAAATGCTTGGCTTAAATAAAGATATCCTGGATCAGAAAAATTGGCTGTTAGCTTAAAACTGTTATCAGTTTGTTTAATTATTACAACCTCAGCCGTAGACTCTGAAGTCTGATCATTTAATAAAGGCTGGCCGGAAGCAATCACTGTCTGGTGTTCCGGGTCAAAATTTTCTTCAAATAATAGACCGAGTGCCTGATCGGTACTTGATGATTCTACGACATCAAATATTCCAAAGGTAAAGGGTAAAAAGTACTGATTTTCGTAAATCTTTAATGATGGTAAAAAATCTCGACGTATCTCCTTAACAAGCTCCAAATTTTCATTTTTTAAATCTTTATATGATAAAACATATTTAACATTTCCTAAACCAAAAACTTTTAAAGCTTGATCACTGATAGTAATTTTACCTTCGCTATCTTGATCAGACCAACTAGCAGTAACTAAACGGTTAATTAATAAATGATTTTCCCTGACTAACATCCCTCCCTCAGATGACGCCCTGTCTTGTACCGAATTGATGCCCCAAAAAACATTTAGGTTAGGGGGGATTAACTCTTTTCCCGAAACAAAAAAATCTAAATTATTTTGCCAACCGCCTGATACTTGATAAAGTGAGTGCCAAGCTCCCGGCCAGTCAATGCTATAAATTCTAAAAATATCATTGTCTTGTTTTAAAAATTGGGCACTGTCTGATGGTGTAAAATATTTTTTGTAATCCATCGAACCAAGATAGTTAAAGGCAACAAAAAATAAATCTACAGCTACTATTAAAATTATCAAAGATGGTAATAAAGTAGAAAATAACAATTTGGATTTTAACATTCTTTTAGATCGTTTTTGCCAATCTTGAAGCTTTTGCCATAAAAAATCAAAACCAAAGCCAGCCAAGACAGTAAAACAAACAAGGGCTAACAATAAAAACCGTTGAGGAAAACGAAACATTTGAAAACCGGGAATTACATTCCAAAAAATTATAAACAACGGACTAAAGTCACCAAAAGCAAATAAAAAGGATATAGTCAATAAAATGAATAAAAATCTAACCACTTTATTTCTGGCGAAAAGAAAAAATATAGCAATGAGTGACAGGGCAAGTGGTGCCAACCCAAAATATATATTATTCTCCCAAAAAATGCCAAAAATATTTATTTCAAGAGGGTAAGTATTAAAGGCCGGGTTGCCCCAAAAATAGGGAGCAACAAAATTAATTATACTTGATGCTGGATAAGGAAAACTGGTTATATCCCCGTAGGTCATAGTTTGACTACGACTAGAAATTGCTGAATAAAAAAAGGTTGGTAAAAGTTGAATGGCAACTAAACCAAATAGCATTACCGCTAACAGCAGCCACGGCAAAATTATTTTATGAAAAATTTTTTTTAATTTAAAATTATCTTTTCCTTCAAAAAAAACTTTTAAACAAAAATAAATAAAGGCGGAAACTAGTGAAATGTATGTAAATGGTGGCGAGCCAGCAAAAAATTGTATGGCAAAGACTGCACCAATAGCAATTAAAATTAAAGATTTTTTCTTAGAACTAAAATATTTTTCTACTAAATAGAAAATTAATGGCAACCAAATGGCAGCATTAATATAATTTAGGTGTTTAAGACGAAAAATAAAAAAACCACTAAAGCTAAATGCTAAAGCGGCTAGAGTAGAGCCAAACCGGCTAATCTTTAAACTCCGGCTAAATAAAAAAGTAAAGACACTGCCGAGGAAAAAATTTATTAATAAACCAACATTGACTGCTAAAAAAAACGGCAAAAATGTATACAGAAGAATGTTTAATGGATAAAATACCCCCGCCTGACCTTCAGCCAACAAAGGAAATCCATTAGCTAATGAATTAGTCCATAAAGGTATTTCACCTTGCTTTAATGACTCGGCGGCTAAAAATCTGAACGGTAAATTAAGTTCCGTTAAATCACTGCCTGTAAAATCTCCAATATAAGGAATTGTTTGGTTGATAAAAAATGGTAAAAAAAATAAAACTGCAATTGCAAGTAAAAATAAAATGGGGAAAAATTTTCTCCACGTAATATTCATAATAATCTAAT
>CEPX01196277.1_pt1 | contig 17900 bp, 26 predicted proteins | sample 361361 | NCBI WGS metagenome assembly CEPX01 (sample SAMEA2619974, study PRJEB7988) | marine metagenome | biome: marine biome (ENVO:00000447); feature: mesopelagic zone (ENVO:00000213) & marine oxygen minimum zone (ENVO:01000065); material: "saline water (ENVO:00002010), including plankton...
AAAAACCTATTTTGCTGGTCCACTAGGTACTCCCAAAAAGTACTTTGCCGGATCAATACCATATTCTTTCATGATACGATCAAACGTTCCTTTTTTAATTTTACCTGTTTCGTATTCATCATGAGCATCGTCAATATATTGCATATCAGCCCATGTCAAATGTCTTGACATGCCATCTGCCAATGCTCTACTATCGTAACCGTAATTAAAACGATCATAATGATGACCACCCCATATCCCTTGTTGAGTTCCATTACCGGTTTTAGCCATTACAGTAGCAGCCTTTTTACTTGCTTTTTCTATTGCATTAGCTTCTTTTACCCATATTGCAGCCTTTTTAATTATTGGTTCCTGATAAATTATGTCATCTACTTCAGAACAACGTGGAAATCCATATTGATCTTTGTAACTGAACTCAAATGCATAATCATTATCATGACTAACAACTAAACTCCCGTAAAACCCTTTTACAGGAGCCATTTCCTTAAGAGTATCATCATCTGTACCACTATGGTAGGCACTCATATTATGATGACTGTGAATTAGACCCATCATACATTTACCAAGTTCGGGCATATCTCCTAGCGTCTTCTTTAAGATTTTTGCTAGGTTTTTTGCCTGATACTCAGTAGCTGCACTACTGCCAAGGTCTAATGGCTGAAAATGTTTCAGCACAATACTCTTCGGATAACCACTTTTTAACAGGTTAAAGCTGTACCATGCGGGACCGCTCCACTCCGTTTTCGGGAACCTCGCTAGGAGATATCTCACCTTCTGGTGCATCTCCAGGGGTATTGTTAATTGTAGTTTCTTCATAGCTTACATACCTCCTTATTCGGTTTATTTCGCTTTTTAAACTACTGATATATTTCTGATAAGCTCTTTGTTCTAACAACTTATTAGCACTTACTAAATGATCTACAATTGGAAACTCTGAACTCATCCGTTTATTCCACGGTGAATCCTTAGGTACAGACATGACCTTGATGTTTAATGCCATTACAAATGATGTAAAATCATTTTCAACACGTTCACCATTGTCATCATATGTCACTGACCTATATCCACCATGACTTGCAAGTGAACTTAATCCACCTGCTATAAGAGTTAGAGCCTTCTTCATATTATTAGTAAGCCAATCAGAATCCATATACACTGCTATCTTTTCAATATATGGTCTTAATCCAAAGTCTGTTTCAACAGCACTTTCATTAAATCCATCTATTCTGTATTTCCACTTCTTAGATAGACGAAGATATCTTCGCCAATCTCTACCATTCATTGAACGAATACAATAAGCTGGCCATTCAGCTTCAAGTGAATGAAGATTATTTAGCCATGATCTTGCATTTTCCATTCTCAACCATGCATTACCTAATGGTGTAACATGTTTGAATCTTTGTGGAACATCACCTCTAAAAATATCGTCCTGATAGTCTATGTATTTTCCAGTTTCGTCATTTTTAGCAATATCATCAGCTGAATGATCAGCATGATGTGTACTAACTACACCTAGACATGCTTCTCCATTACAGTCATCTGTACCAGATGCATGAAACCACGGATATATATCATAAAACTGTGCTGAGAATGATCGTATAGCACCTATATCTAAATATTCTTTAATACAATCTTCCCATGCTATACTCATATCATACATCAATGATTGTATGAGTTGACTTGCTCCAATCATATTAAGACCTGTCCATTCTGACACCTTTTTCATTTGTTGTACCCATGTAATTCCCATAGCTCTGATGCTTTGTTTAACTGATTCAGGCATATTTTCAGAAGAAGCTTCATGTACGGAATGATCTCCTTTGGCTATTATATATTCATCAAGCTTTAAGTCTCTTAAAGTACCACCTTGACGTGATATTTGCCTCCATACATGATTAATATCCCAATAAGCACCAGTTCTGTTCCAGATATTTATAAATTGTCTACAACTAGCTATGAGATCAACAATTTGACCTTTATACATAGAATTATTTATTTGTCCTTCCCTATCACCCCAACAAGCTTTTCCTTGACTTATATGCGGGTGTATGGCATCATCCATAAATTCCATGTTCTCTTTATTAACATGTGATGTATATGATTGACCAGGACAAATAGATTCTAAATAATCTTTATCCATATATATGGAGTATGGTCTTGAGTGTTTAAAGTACATAGTGGGATATGTTGCACAGGGTGCTACTTTACCTGACCTTCGCATCTTCTCTAAATCAGGATTCATATGCAATTCTAGCCATATATCTGCAAACCGATAAACACGTCGCCCCCTAAGCTTTGGTACGCCCAACTTTATTTGCATTACCCTTGGTATGGTAACTTTCTTCTTGCTTTTTGAAGATATATGCTGACTGTTAAAGAATACTCTGATTTTACTCATGTCATTCCAGTCATCTATACCCAACAAAGCCTTGACAGCACTTATTTCAAGTAGCTGTTCATCAAAGCTAGCTCCACCTCTTACCCTTTCATTATTAAGACCAGGGAAGAAGTAGCACATTATATCTAATACGGGCATTTCGGCAATACGATTACACTTGTCCTCCTCAGGATGTTCTCCTCTATAAGGGAGATTATTGTGAAGCATTATCGTATCTATGTTTTGATGATTACTCATCTTTCCTCCTTTACTATGCTACAGAGGTTGTTTAAATACTCACCTCAATCATCAGGAATCCTTTGCATATTTTCGCAAAGGGCTGAGATTTGTGCGGTATACCCTTCGTTCAGTATCCCTCTAAGCACCATAGTCTAATCGAAGTTGGTTAGTCCCCGGACTTAGTGGATTTCTTCTGAAATGACACAAGGTCACCATCTCTCAGCACTGCTGAGGGAACGGCTTCCGTATCATTAACAAAGATAGAAACACCTTCGAGAGGGAGACTGTTCGATTGTGCAATCTCCGCCGGAGTGTTAGCTTCCATTTCAGCTAACTGACCACCAGTATGAAAACTGGTATACATGATTTTGGCCATAAGGACATCCTCCTTAGTTGTTGCTGGCTGTTTTACCAAACGATGTCACCAACTGAGCCAGCGATTGTTGATGCGTCGGATGTGGTACTGCATTACCACTTGCCCACTGATAGACTGTTGACCAATGACAGCCAATTAACTTGGCTAAGTCATAGATACTTAAAGTCCCATCAGTTGTGAAATGCCGGACAATGGCCACAGTCTCTTCAATCTTCTTTTCCCTATTAGTATGGGCAAAGTGATTAGGAGTTTTCCTGCGATCCACCTTTTCCGGTGTTTCAGGCACGTTATTCGTTGCTTTTGTCTCCTGGGCAACTGCAGATGCAGTTCCATGTACAATTGTCATACACTGGAATCCAGGAAACTGGCTTACTGTTACTAAAGCGTTGCCAGAAGTGTCCTCTAAGAGGTCACCAACATAGCCTTTGAGTTCACTGTCTCTAGTAAACCGTTTTGTGAAACTATGAGTAGCTGATTCCATTTACTCATCTCCTTTAATTGGGAGGGCATACCTGTGCATAGATGTTCCTTGGTGGTTTTGGATAATACAATTTCAAGGCATCACAAAGCCAAGCTTTGAGACCATATCTTGGCACATAATAATAAGTGCCACTTCCTATTGCATTATTCAAATTTGCCCAAGTCATCTTCTTCAGGTCTACACTCCAGTTCGGAAATTGTGAGTCAGAGAATATGAGAGTAAAGTCCTCTCCATACTCGTTTTCGATTTCATCCATCAGGGTATCAGCCCCTGCGACAAATGGTTCTTTGACCAGACCTACGTCTGAATCATCAAATACCCATTGACCGCTGTGACGGTATGGCTCTATCACGTAGAGCTTATTACTCTTACTCATTCTTCTTACCTTTTCGCTCAGAGTAGACAATAGATTTTAATCCTTCAAGCTGTCTCACAATTTTATTCAGCTTTAAAGCATCGTTTCTCCATTCATCTCTTGATCCTCTGAGCCTTTTTAGCTCTCTTACTGTCATTACGAGCCCAGTTACTACCGGGACGAATATTAAAAGAGCTATGAGTATCCATTTCATTTAAGATTCTCCTCTTTATTGCTAGGTTCCTGGTCATATGCGTAAAACCAGTTATCCCCAGTATCTTCATCCCAAGCGTCCCAAGGGTCAAATTCAATAACCTTATTCATTTTATCGAATATTTCCCTATCCACTTGATCCCAATAACCGACTCTGACACCATCCTTTTTGATGTCAATGTCTTTTAATGGATATCCCGCGTCCAATAGTATTTGCGTCAATTGTTGCTTTTGCTCCTTTGTAGCAAATACTCGTTGTTTAGGTATTGTCACTTTTAGTGTGTCCAATTCCTCTCTTTCTTTCCAATAGAGTGGTCCTTGCCACATTTCTTCATATGTAATATGACAGCCCTCTCTTGTGCATCTTTTTATCATAAGGATGCCTCCTTTTCAAGCTTAGAACTTGGTTGGTCCGCTAGATGTGTTAGTAGGGACTGCACTGCGGAATGCATCACATACCCATACCAACCAAGTCCTTGTATAAGCTTAGCCTAACATCTCAGCTGCTTCAGCTGGAATACAGCCATTTTCTATCAGCCTCTCCATTTTGCTAAGCTGCGCGGCCTCAATTTCGCAGGATATAAACTCGTCAAGTTCAATCATCTTCTTCTCGAGTTTTTGTACGGCCGCTATTGTCTTCTCCAACGGAGCACCTGACTCCTCTAGATTATTCACTGTTAAATAATCAGATATATAGTGCATACCTTTTCCTATATTTCTCATTTAGGTGCCATCCTTTGCCTGAACCTGGCCCACCACGAGGGAGTAACTTCATTTACTATCCCCTTGGTATCAGCTTGGCTTATAGCACGTTTCATTCTCTCTGCATTTTCCTCCTGCAATTGTCTATCCTCTTTATCCAAATTCATTGAAACGTGTTCTTGGTATCTCCGTTTATTCTGCTTCTTTTTCCATTCACTAGCAGATTGATCTTTCCTATGGTGCTTTGATTCAGGCATTATCTACCCTCCCAACTACCATCATCATGATCACCATAAGTAGAAGAATCCTCATCTACCGTACCACCTGGTACTGGTGAAGGTCCCTTCCTTGACCTCTTTAATATCGCAGCATTTGTACGATCAATATCATGATTAAAGTTCTCCTTTAATATATATTGAGCAAGAGTATCTGATGTCATCTTCTTGTATTGTTGCAATGCTTCTTGCATTGCCTCATCCATAATATCACGTATCTCTTTACGGTGATCTGCTTGATCTTGTACAGCATTTGCAACCATTAAACCGATGTACATAAATACTGCACCTGATATCATTCCTATTAAGAACCATACTAATGTTGTCATAGTATTATCCCCTTGTTATTTACGGTAATTACAGGTGTTAGTAAGCTGGAAGCCGTTCCTCCTTACAATAAGTTTGACCACGTTACCAACACCTGCATTATTACCAAGTTAATTCTCCTCTATGATGCTTGCCGTCGATGCAAACCTCATCTTCATAGCTAGCCATAAAAGATGAGTTATCATCATAGAGGTAATGATTCTCCGTAGGGGGCATATAAGTATATCTCTACCATATGTACCACATTTTTACTTATATCCTACTCCTATACATCTATAAGAGTAAAATATATCGTAGTTAACGTACTTTATTACGTTCCCCCATCAATTAATTTATTCGAAGGTACTTATCTCCCCATTAAGGAAGTTAAGCACCTTCTGGTAACAATAACGTGATTGCCAATAACTCTCATACTCAGAGCCACAGCAACCACCATAAGTGTCACCTTCTTCTTGGAGCCTTGTAAGTTGTTCCTCAATCAGCTCCAACTGATTGTGTAGCTTACCTCTAAGACTACCCAATAACAGCTGACAATGAGCTGCTACGTTCTGTTCCCTATCAGTTAAATCACTCATTGTAATTACCTCCATAATTAACGCTGATTATTACCAACCGTGTAATAAAGGGGGTATGAAACCCCCTTCACTCACCAGGCAAAGCCGTGCTATGCGAATAGCTCGGATACGTCACCTTCTGACACAGGGCGGAAGAATTCCCACCTTGCCTCAGGTCTCCCGTCGCGGGATTCCAGAGGGAAGGTCTTAGTGTGGATGTAGTCCACACCTTCCGCAATGTTAGGAAGGTTATGCTTCTCAGCAAGCTTTCGCATTGCTAAGGCACTCACCCTCGCCTTGGCGGGAGGTGCGTCCTTTGCCACTGTGATAACTATGTTATCACTTGTCAAAGGTTTGCCGTTGCGGTCAACCTCAGGCACAAAGTCTCCTTTGTGATCTGTGGTGCCAACACGTGAGTGACGTACTTCACCAATAAGAACCTTGTTACTATTGCGTGTAGCCATTGTTGTATCTCCTTGAGTTACACTATGGGTAGTCCGCACACACCGTGTGTACGCAACCACCCACACCAATGGGGGCAGAGCAGACGGTTCGAAGAGAAGAGCTCGAGGTGAGCGTAGCGAACCATCCTGAGCTCTGAACGTAACCTCAACGAGGTTTCGACCCCACCGAGTGAAACGAGATGGGGAGTCTTGCATTGTGTATCACGTTCCCCCATTCTAAAATATTTTTTTAAAATTGGGATTTGTCGACGGGATTTTCCTCACCAGGTAAAGCATTACTTGATCTTGTTAGTTAATTGTGTGCACAGCAAGGGGATAGGGGTTCCTGCTTAAAGTAGATCATAGCTATTGCATATTAAATATTTTTAATGAAGATTATGTCTTAATAATTACGTCACAACCAACAAGGCTCTGGTTCTTATTTATCACGTAATTTTGCTTACAAAGTCTTACATTGATGTAAGCATTTTCTAACACATACACGTAATATGGAAGATAATTATAAGAAATATATGAAATCTAATGGTAAATTAGATTATGATGTCCTTTGGGGAGAAATAAGAAAAATAACAGGTTTTATGGCAAAGAAGCGACGTGAAGAACATTATTATCGGGTTGTTGAATGGTTCGGGATACACCGACAGCTTAACGAGAGAAAAGAGTAAAAACGGTGAAACTCACTGGATAGAGAAGCAAGATGTCAGCCATTTTCCCAATATCCCTGTTTCCCTCCCTGCTAAGAGGAATTTAGTGGCTTCTATAGAATATAAGGGCAACCTTGATAATGGGTCATACCGCAGTGACTACAGGCTCGATTGTTGGCAGTATATGAATAATAAGTGCGGTTCTAGAATAACAACAGGCTATTGGATGATGGCTGGAAGATATGAGTAATGCCAGATAGGGCATTACTACATGGATGGAGGCCGATTAATGTACCTAGAAATGGAGGCAGAAATGAGTAGCTGGAGGCATTTCAGAGATGAAGAGTTGGCTTGTCCTTGTTGTAGAGATACGAACATGGATGTAGACTTTATGGATAAATTGGAGGTAGCCAGAGTTCTAGCTGGTATACCTTTTAAAATAACGTCGGGGTATAGATGTGAAAAGTACAATGCAAAGATCACTGGGGGAGCACCTACAGGCGGTGCTCATTCTATGGGGAAAGCTGCTGATATTAGGTGTAGGACTGGTACTGATAGGTTCAAAGTTGTTTCTGCTGGTATCTCTGCGGGCTTTGAGGGGATTGAGGTTTGTGACAGACACATCCACTTTGACACAAAAAAGCGGACGCACAAGAATCAGGTCATATGGCCAGGGAAATCACGATGATAACCCATTTTTAGGGATATGAATAGGAGAGGATTCAATGAAAGACTGGTTTTTTCTTCTTTACGGGGCGGGGGGAATTTATTTAACGCTTTCTGGGAAAACGTGGGGAATGCCCAATCTTCCGGTATTGAGTGTACCCAGCTTCTTTACGGTGCCAGATACAGTTAATGGGCTTGTTATAACAAGTATTCTGTATTTTGTATACTATTACTATCAATCACAGAGACTCAGGGAGGAAGAAATATAATATCTATACTAAGGATGAGGCGGATAAGGAAGGTATTAGCTATAAACCGTGGAAAGAGGGAGAAGAAGGTGATTTTGTCCTCTCTGATGACGGATTTTGTGCTAAAGTACTTAAAAAGAAGATATATCCGAACCAAAACGGATCAGAGAGCGTATATTTAAGATTACCATGGGGATATCACATTTGGAACACAAAGTATCCTGGGAAGAAGTTCAACGCGGAAGGAAGAAAAACGCCTCATACTCTTACTGGAAAGAGCCAATTAGAGGTAAGAGCTGGTCAAGACAAGATGAAAAACCTCGCCACAGCATATGCCCAGACTTTCGACTGGAATATGGCGATAGATATGGCTATAGGATCAACAACACCAGGAGAACATCGAAAATACAAGAGGTGGATGAAATCGGAGGTATTCAAGAAGATGGTTCGTGAAGAATTACAGAGATTATTGCAAGATCATGGCATAACAGAGGCTTTTGTCATGGATGAGATGGTTGAAGCCTTTGAAGTAGCTAAGAAACATGCTAATAAGTCGGGGAATATGACGAATTGGGTAAGACTCATAGAAAATGCACAAGATTTACATGGTATGCGGACTAAACAGGTTGTTAAGACGACAACTCAGCTTGAAGCCACCTCAACTAGTAGAATGTTAGATGAAATAGAAGAAGAGGAGAGGAAATTAATAGCTAAGAAGGTTGAAGTTGCAGAACTCCCAGAAGAAAAGTGAGGATTATGAGGCATTATATGCCCGACGAGAAGCATTAAAGAAGTTTAAGGGCAATATTGGATTATTTGGCCGATATTGCTTTCCCACCGCCCTGAGGAAGGATATTCCTCCATTTCACAGTGAAATATACCAAAATCTCCTAAATCACAAGAATAAGCGTATTCTTATAGCTGCACCACGAGGAACTGCTAAAAGTACGGTATGTAGCCTTATTCTTCCCTTGTATAGAGCGGCTTTCAAGAAAGATGATGAAGATTTGTTCATGGTTATCATCTCAGAGTCCCAGGCTCAGTCAATTAACTTCTTAAGTCGTATAAAGTACCATTTAGATCATTCTGATAGGTTTAAGAAACTTATTGGTGATTTTGGGGGGACGACAGCAGCTAGATGGACAGGAAGTGATATTATCCTTGCTAATGGAACAAGGATAGTGGCAGTTGGTACCGGGCAGAGGGTCAGAGGGTTTATTGAAGGGGATACACGACCTAATCTTATCATTGTAGATGATTTTGAGTCAGAATTGAATGCTTTAACTGCAGAAGCTCGTACTAAGAATAGGAAGTGGATGACTGAGGCTGTTATACCCTCATTATCAGATGACGGGCGTATTGTCATGGTTGGAACAGTTATTTCGGAAGATTGCTTCTTATACTGGGCAAAAGAGTCTACTGCATGGAAAACTCTGTGGTATTCTATCTGGGACGAGGATGAGAAGAGTATTTGGCCAGAACGCTTCAATAAGAAGCGTATTCTCAGTATAAAAGACGAATTTCAGAGTGTTGGCAATTTAAATGGATTTTATCAGGAATATATGAATATTGCCCAATCTCCTGATTCAGCTCCATTTAAGCCAGAATATATTAAATTACATCATTATGATTACGAAAGAATAGATGGTCAGCCCTGTCTGACGAGGAGTATAGGTGATAAAAAGGATATCAAACCAGTTGAGGTGTATTGCGGTATTGACCCCGCTAGCTCTCTTTCTGCCCGTGCTGACTTTTTTGTTATTGCCACTATTGCTGTTGATCATAGTAATAATAAATATATTCTTGATATATTCCGCTCTCGTCTCAACCCTGCTTTTCAGCCTGCAAAAATTATCGAAATTTATAAGAAATTTCGTCCAAAGCGTATGAGAGTAGAGTCTACAGCATATCAGGATGCACTTCGTCAATCAACAAGGGTTTTGATGCTGGAGGAGGATTTATACATTCCCGGACTAGAAAAGGGGGTAAAACCACGTACTCGTAAGTCTGAGAGGTTAATTAGTCTGGTTCCCATGCTCGCAAAGGGCATGTTCTATTTCAGGCCAGAAGATATAACAGCTCAGCAAGAGTTCCTCTCTTATCCAGCCGGGAAGAACGATGATATTCTTGATGCAATATGGACAGCCCTAGAAAAAGCTACTCCATGTAGAGTGGAAAAATTTGTTCCTGGAAAAAAAGATGATGATCTTATGACAAAAGTCTTGGATTGGATGACTATGTAATGTAATTTCACGACAAGTCTATGGAGGTAGCTTGGCTTATAAGAAGTCCAAATCGGATAAATCTTTCGTAGAAGAGACTGTCGACCTTTGGAAAACGTATTCCATGAAAAGGGATACCTGGGCTGCACACGCTCAAGAAGATCGAGAGTTTCGTCTTGGTAAACAGTGGACAGCAGAGCAGAGACGCACCCTCGAAGAGCGTGGTCAAGCTCCTGTTGTTGTAAATAGGATACATCCTGCTGTAGAAGCTGCGAAAGCTATGCTTACTTCTAATAGACCCTCCTTCAGGGTTTCTCCACGAGAAGATAGTGACAATAAGGTTTCTCAGGTAATGAACGGCCTTTTGGAGTATATATGGCAGATATCAGATGGTACTGCTTCTATGAGGTCTATTATAGATGATTATTATGTAACTGGTATGGGTGCTATGCTTATTTATCAAGACCCAATGGCTGATATGAATCGTGGCGAAGTTATGGTAAAGGATGTTGACCCCCTTGATATTTATATTGATCCTAATGCAAGGGATAGGTTTTGTGATGATGCGGAGAGTATCATTATTTCTCGTTTATACACGAAAGATCAGGCGATTCGTCTGTATCCTATGTATGAAAAGGCAATTAAAAATGCAGCTACAGATAATTTTACTACAGATCGCCCTGCTACTGTTAGAGAAGATAGTGGGGAAGTCACATTCCCAGAGGATACTAGAACACAGACACTTTCTTCATTCGGAGATTCGGATGAGTATATCCGTGGATATGAGAGGTATTACAAGGAGATGTTTGATTATTACCTTGTAAGAGAAAGTTTTAGTGGCAAAGAAGACCTTTTAAGTGAAGAGAGTTATGAGCAGTATGTAGAGCAAACTGCGTGGTTAGTCCAGGGGCAGGTATTTACTAATCCTGAGCAGGCAGAGAAAGCTATGATGCGTATGCAAGAGACTTATGCTCAAGTAGTTCAACAAGCAGCAGCTCAGGGCCAAGAAAAGCCTGAGCCTCCTCAGGCAAGAGAGGTTTCTTACAAAGAATTAATTGATTCTGGGGCAATAGAAGTTGTAGTTACTCCAACAACAAGGGTTCTGCAGTGTGTGGTAATGGGAGATAAGAAGTTATTTTCTCGCGTTCTTCCCACAGAGCACTATCCTATAGTTCTTTTCATGAATATGCATACTCGTACTCCATATCCTATGAGTGACGTGAGAATGGTAAAAAACTTACAGGAGTACATTAATAAGACTCGTTCTCTTATTATTGCTCATGCTACAACAAGTACGAATACAAAGATTTTAATTCCTTCAGGTAGTGTAGATATGAGGGAATTTGAGCAGAAGTGGGCTCAACCTGGGGTGGCTATAGAAGTTGATTTTGATCAGGGACCACCTGTTCCCGTACAGCCTGTTCCATTACCTAATGAATTATATGCAAATGAGAATAATGCGAAGAATGATATTGACCATCAGCTTGGTTTGTATGAAATGATGATGGGGAACTCATCGGTGGCTCCACATACATATAAAGCTACTGTCTCTCTTGATGAGTTTGGACAGAGAAAGATAAAGTCAAAGCAGGCTGATATTGAGGCTGGGCTTACCCGAGCAGCAGAAATTGTTATTCCAATGATGCAACAGCTGTACAGAACAGAGAAGGTTGTGAGGTTGGTCCAGCCCAATAATAGTATGACAGAATATAGTATAAATAAGCGGTTATTTGATGATAAGGGTATGGAAATAGATGTAATCAATGATATTGGTGTAGGGAAGTTTGATGTTATTGTTGTTACAGGCTCTACTCTTCCAACAAATCGCTATGCTCAATTAGAAATGTACATGGATGCCTATGAGAAGGGTATTATAGATAGGCAAGAAGTCCTTAAGAAAACAGAGGTATTCGATATAGAAGGAGTTCTTATGCGTACAGATATTATTGCTAAGCTGCAGCAACAGATGCAGGCAGCACAGGAGACAATAAAAGACTTACAAGGTGACCTGCAGACGCGTGAGCGCGAAGCGTATCATGCTAAGCAGCAAGCTAAGCTGGCAAAGTTCGATGCATCACTTGATAAGACGACAAACAAGGCACAAGCTGCCGGTACCGTCTTTGAGAAACGTTTGGACGATGCCATGGGTCAAATACAAGGTGAGGTCAGACAGGCCTCAAAACCGGAGACACCCTCTAAAAAGACCCGTAGAGGCTCTTCAAAGTAGAAGGAGTTAATCATGGCAGAACTAGACACTCAGAGACTTGATGGTAATGAATTACCACAAGAACCTGACTCTATTGTGGATGATATCATTCTTCATGGAACTGCTGCACCCGAAGAGTCAGCAGCCTTTGGTTCAACTGAAGTGGCCGCAAATGAAGAAGCAGTTAGCGCACCCACGGAGGAGACCTCCTCTCAAGAGGTAGTGGATAATGACCAAACCCGATACCAATACCAACAGTCTCGTGCAGATAAGATGCTAAATGAGAATGAACGCCTTAAGGAGCAGAATAACATCCTGCAACAGCAGATGTCAACGCTCTTTGAGAAGGTTCAACCTCAAGCAGCACCACCTGAAGAACCTGTTGAGGAGGTAAGGGAGGAATTTCCACCGCCCCCTGAGAGACCGCAAAGACCATCCGGATATTCCCGTGAGGAAGCATTTTCCGATCCGAGCTCGTCCAGTGGACGTTACCTCGATGATATGGAAAGATGGAGAGACAATATGGATGAATATAACGGCTTACGTGCTGAGTATCTTCAGGCTAGTATTGAATCTGAACGCGATGCGTTCAGGCAGGAACGCCAGAATGAGATACAACGCCAGCAAGCTGATAGTGAAGCGCAAGAAGCCATTAATAATGTTGCGGATCATCTTCGCACCACTTATCAAGCGGACGATGCGCGGATCAGTAAGTTCATCGAAGTAATGTCAGACCCATCCTCTCTTACGGTAGATAATTTATGGAAGCTCTTTGCTATGGATGAAGGCATTGGAACGTCACCTCAACCTCAAACTTCTCCTCCCGCTAGCCGGGATTTTGAGCAGGTGAAAAGAGCGTCATCAATACCAAGTCCAATGGGAGTTCTTCCGTCACAAAACGTGGATTCGTCCCCGAAGGCGGAAGAAGATAGGATAATAGATGAAATGGTTTCGGACTATAAAAGTGCGAACCCATGGACTTAACATAGACTAAACGGAGGTAGCTCAAATGGCAGACCAATATAGCGTAACAGCTGGTGGTACGCCAGAGGCAGGCACAGGCATCAACCATACCCGCCGAATGTATAATTTCGGTGAGAGGGTTGCTGAACTAGCCCCGGAGCAGACGCCGTTCTTTGTCTACCTATCAAAAGTTGCCAAAGCGTCTACTGACGACCCTGTTTTCAAGTTTCTTGAGCAGCGTCACCAGTGGCAGCGTAGGAACTTTGATGCCAAAGGAGCAACAAGCTCCGCGTCTTATACTAAAGGTACAGAAGTCGCCAACATGATGAAGGTTGACGTTACGTATGATAAGTATGGACGTGTAGTTACTACTCCTGTAAGGCCAGAGTTCTTGCTTGACGGTCAGGTTATCATGATTCCGGATACGGCGGGGACACTTCGTCATTTCCTGATTTCACAAGCTCCTGACTTAACAGCAGATTCTAGTGCTGCCGCGCAAATTGACTTAACACCGTTGTTTACTGCAACGTGTGCTTTTGCAGATAATGCAAAATGTCAAGTTGTTGGTTCAGCTTTTGCTGAAGGTGGAACCGACCCAGCGGGTTGGAAAGACGAACTCTACGATAGAGAAGGATATTGCCAGATTTTTAAAACTGCAATTCCTCTCTTCTCCGGTACGACTCTTGCGACCAGATATCGTGGCCGCCCTGATGAGTACAAACGTGTGTGGTCTGAGAAGCTAATGGAGCACAAAATGGACGTTGAGCATGCAATGCTTTTCGGTTCAGGTGGTGCTGATGAGTCTGCGACTGCTGGTCCCCAGCGGTATACATGGGGAATTCTTCCCTATACGGAGACTTATGGTAAGGTTAAAAACTTTACCTATGCTTCGAGTGACTACGATGCATTCGTTGACGCTATGGAGGATATTTTCGCTCCTGAATCGGGTAACTCCGGTCAGAAGCTAGTCCTCGCATCACGGAAAATCATTGCCTGGTTCCAGAAACTAGGTAGTGCTTCTTTCTTGCATAATACAGTTGAGCTGGGACAAGTCAGTGCCGGCTCTCCATCTGATGCATATGGTGGCAATGGATATCGTCTTGACGTGCAGAATGTCAAAGGTGCTTTCGGTCATAATATGATGCGGATTAACACTGTATTCGGCGACCTGCATTTTGTGCAGGAGCCTTTGCTTCGTGGTGCGACTGAGAACTACGCTGTCATGGTAGACATGAAGAACGTAAAGTATCGTCCTCTAGCGGCTAACGGCGTAAGTCGTGACACGCATATCATCACTAATGTTCAAAATAATAACGTTGATGGACGAAAAGACATTATCATGACCGAAGCCGGTCTTGAGATTTCTCTTCCGGAAACTCACGCTATTTTGAAATGGGCGTAATGAAGTAAACAGTTTGGTGGGGCGGCTTATGTCGCCCCATTAAACATTGATAATAGGAGATAGAAATGGCCCAAACATGGAATGTAGTGACAGTTACTCTTACCACTGATGCCGAATCTATAGGTGACAATAAGGTCATAGCTCAGTCTATTGAAATACCAAATTTTTTCACAGCAAATAGTGGCCGTTCTCTGATTCAGTCAATAGTGTTATTGGATGAGACAACAACAGGCCCAGCAATTGATCTATTGTTTTCAACTACGGATGATGCTATTACGCAAGATGAGGGTAAAGCAATAGGTGAAGATATAGCTGATCTCGATGCAGTTTTTGCTAATTTTGTTGGACATGTGAATATTGTTGCTGGTGATTGGACTGATATGTTCGACGCTAAATTGGCTACTAAATCAAGTATTGGACTGGTAGTTCATGGCCCATCTGATTCTACAAGTTTATATTGTCATGCTGTTAATAGAAGTGGTTCAAATTGGACAGCAGCGGCAACTACTAATTTGAAAATGAAGATTGGCGTACAGAAGTATTAATTCTTTCTAAGGAGAAGAAAATGTCATCAGACATGGTAACAAGTGTTAGTGTTGGAGGAACTCATCAGAGTCAAAGTATTAATGATGAAACTCGTCGAATGGCTTATGATAAGAAGAAGAGCAAGTCTAAGCCAAAACCTAAGAAGAAATAACGATGGCTAGTTTTAGTACTCAGGTACAATATTATGCTGGAGATACTTCTGGGCAGACAGCTGAGATAGCTCAGTGGTTGCCAGATGCTGTAAAGGCTGTCGTTACAAGAATTGAAGCAGCAAACCCCAGCTTGTTGCATATGTTTGCAGCACCAACGGTGCTTAATGCCTCATCAGGTACGACATTTGATGTGACAGCAAATGGAAGAGTACTCGATGTTCAGAGGGATTCTAAGAGATGCTCCCCTGTTTCTCCTCAATACAGAGCGAATATTGGGGATAGTACGAGTATTTATTATGCTCCTACTACAGACCCTAAATATTACATTTTAAATGGAGCTCTCACTGTTCTTCCAACCCCAACAGATGCTGCTCCTGCTCAGGTATCTTCTGTTGTATACGGTGCAATTAATGATTCAAATGCTACTATAGCTAGTTTTCCATCAGAATTTTACAGACATGTGGTTTTATGGGTGGCTATGAATGTCATTCATTCTAAACTAATAGATATAAGAGTTGCTTTACCTACAGACTTGGATGCTGATACTACAGTATTTAATGCTTTAGCAGATATTGATCTTTCAGGCATTAGTTTACCAGAGTCTCCTAATGTCCCGAATTGGGTTACTGCTGGGGTCGGAGATTTGACAGGTCCTCCCAGTTATACCAAGCCGACAATAGGTTTGGCAGCATCTAATCCAGATGTCGTGATTCCAGCTTTTCCAAGTATTTCAGATTTAGATTTATCGACAAATAATGCATTAATTGATATTAACCCTGCTGCTTTAGATGCTCCATCCCTCTCTAGTGCACCTACTGTAGCAGATGTAAGTGGCTCCGTACCTACTTATACCCCTCCAAAAGTGGGCGGAGCCACTGAAGAATTGACAGCAACTATGGATGCGGGGGCAATAGGGACAGAAGCTGATACTCTAAATTTTAGTAAATGGTGGAATACATTAGCTGATATGATAGAGACAGAAGAGGATATTGAATTAGCACAATCTCAGATGTCTAAGATTACTACTTATGTAGGTGCTTATAGTCAGGCTATGCAGAATCAGCTAAACGAGTTCAATGAAGAGAATGTTGCTTATCAAGGACTTTTACAAGAGAAAGTTGAAGAAGCAAGATTGTCAAGTAGTCATGATGGAAATTTATTGTCAAAATATGCTGCACAGATTCAGGAATACCAAATGCAGGTAAATAATGCAGTTCAGTCTTATCAGAATAATGAACTTCAGAATAAGTTTCAGAAGTGGACTACAGATTATACTAATAAGCTTCAGGAGTATTCATTGGCAATACAGCAGGAATTGAATGAGTTTAATAGAGAAAGCGTCATATTCCAGGCTAACGTTCAAAAGAAGATGACTGAGTTTGGTTCAAAGGAAACAGAATATGCAGCTACTTTACAGGAGTATGCTACTGAGATAGCAGAGTACCAAGCCTTGATAGGGAAAGAGGTTACAAAGTATACTACTGATCTAGGTAAAAAGATTCAACTCTATCAAGCAGTTATACAGAAAGATACTGTGGACTACCAGTGGCTTCAAGGTCAATTGGCATATGTTCAGGCGATGTACGAACAGTGTTGGGCTCCATATATGGCTGGAGGAAGCCCTGATAAGAACACGTCATTTGTAGGAGTTCAGAAATGAAAGTTGGTGAAATGGTTGAATTGGTACAGCAGCATCATCCTGATCTAGGGGCTGTAGAGATTGTGAAGATGTTGAATAGGGCATCAGATGACTTCACAGCAAGGACAAGGTTGTTAGATAGTGCAATTACATTTCCAACTGTTAAAGATCAGAGATACTATGCTCTTGATGATAAAATATTAGAAATATGGTCGGTTGATCTAGAAAATGATGATGGAGATTCTGAGGGGATTCCTCATCTTATTGGTCGGCCTGCAAAGAGGGATATTACGTAATGGCACATTCAAGGTATGTATGGTGGACTGAACGAGATTCAATAGGTATTGCGAAGTATAATCCTGTTAATGCAACATTTGCATCGCCAGATAAGGCAAGAACTGCTACTATATATTACTATAAACGTGCTGATAGAATTAGTGAGCCTTCAGCAAGTGCTGGTTGGGCTGCTGAAGAAAATGAGATACTTCCTCAATTTCATGAACATCTTGTTGAGAAAGCAATACAGTATGGATATGAGAGAAATCCTGATGGAGGAAGCCTTGCGCAATATTTCGGATCAAAGTATGAAGCTGGTATTAAACGAGCAAGGAAGTTTGCGTATCGTGCTCGTGCAGGTACAGTTAAGTTTATAAAGCCGGTGGATTTCTAATGGCTTTATCATGGAGACCAGGAAAATTTGGAGCGGAGTCTTTTAGTGCTATCGGACAGTCATTTAATGATACTCTAATGACAACGTATAATATTATGTTTGACGAAGATAAGAGTGCTAGATATACAGATACTGCAGATTCTGCTTCGACATCATATACTGATGTATCAGTTTCAGC
>CEPX01015626.1_pt1 | contig 17883 bp, 31 predicted proteins | sample 361361 | NCBI WGS metagenome assembly CEPX01 (sample SAMEA2619974, study PRJEB7988) | marine metagenome | biome: marine biome (ENVO:00000447); feature: mesopelagic zone (ENVO:00000213) & marine oxygen minimum zone (ENVO:01000065); material: "saline water (ENVO:00002010), including plankton...
ACGGCCCCCCGGCAGCCAGCCGGGGGGCCTTTTCGCGCCCCCACACCCTAGGTATAGCAAATTTCGGATTCGGATTATTTGAGTACACAGAAGCGCCAGGAGAAATTTGGGGACAGGATTATTGAAGTTTCGAAAATCTCGATGGGTGTAACCGACGAGTGCTTCTGAGGAGCTTACATCCATTATTTTGTGAAATTTGTGCTGCATTCTTTTAATAAGTTTGGGCAAGCTCCTGGCATTCTTTATTAAATCTAGAAATTTCCGGCAGCTTTATTTCATTTATTCCCTGAGAAAATCGCGTCAACAAACTGTTTAATTCTCCTTACCAGTTGGTAGAAAATATCCGGTCGGATTGTCCCGCGCGCGTTGTGGTTCGCTGCCCGCGGCCTAGCCTGAAGGGGTTCCCGACTTGGACTGGGAGCCGGAGCCGGAAGGCCCAGCGAGAGGAATGGCCGCTGGGATGCAGGCCGGTAACCGATTCTTGAAAACTGAATATCGAGAGTTCCTAAGCGGGGGACAATCCCGTCCCCCGCCCGTCGTGACCGGCGGAACCGGTCACCGGTCCCTCATGTAGTTGAGGGAGAATGGGAGAGGACACCATGCGCGATGTATGGAAGTACCTAACCCTTCCCCGTGCGAGGCAACTCGCACGGGCCGCGTATCCCGTTGCCGCCCGTAGGGACGACGACGAACACGATGAGGTTTCCAACCGCATCGATGTTGTCGTCGAATCCCTTGCGGGGATCATCAACGGGACCTTCCTGAAAGCACTACCGCCAGTAGTTGCCGCCGGGAAGGCCGATCAGACTCGGATAGTGACCCTGAGCGAGGTTGACTCGCTTAAGTCCTATTCGACTCGTCCGCTGCCTTGGAAGGCGCGCTTAGCGTCTTACAAGTCCCAGCAGACGGGCCATGCGGGTCCCATCGGGCGCATTGTCATCCCGGCATTGCAGGCCGGTTGGTTGGTTATTCCGGGGTTGTCGTGGACCGACAACCTTTCGGGAAACCGACACAATCCGGTTGTGCTACGGGCCGACGGTAACCACACGATTGCGGTAGCGGCGACAGTCAATGTCGACGCCCGCACCGTGGCGGTCACCACCTACATCAGGGAACTCGGGAGGTAGTTCCTCGACGGGCCAAATGCCCCGCCCCCATTCCGGGCGGGGCATTTGCGCGTCCGCCCATATTTTTTTTTCGACGCCCAAGGAACAGCAAATTTCGAAAAACGATTATTTGAACACACACACAGACACGGGGCTACAACAAATTCGAAAAAACGATTATTTCAATCAACCCAAAATGACGGGAGTACAAATTTAGCCCTACCAAATTTGACGACCGTTATTTAGCAAATTTCTGATTTACATTATTGAGCCCACCTACAAATTCACGAAGCACATTATTGGATTTCCTGGAAATTCCTAATAGATTTCCTGGAAATTCCTAATAGAATTGCATGTTACGAACGTGTTACGATTGTAACCAAATCTTCACAAATCTTCCTGGCAAATTTGGGAGGAACCTTCTCGAAACCCCGATACGAAGGGGGCATGAACACGGCAGAAGTACCTAATCAGGCGCTACCCACCCTAGCCGCATGGGCCATGAGCCCCCCGGCTTGGGACGAAATTTGTAACCCGACCATGATGCGATACATCGCCGCGGATGTTGGCGATGCCGACTATTACATGGCAGACCCGGTGTGCGCTCCCGAAGACGGATGGTGGGGGCCGAACGCGGTCCTGATCGTCTTGCGGAACGTGCGCCTAGGTGTCGATCAGGTTTGCATGCTTGACGAGGATCTCGACTACCACCCAAACCTCGCCACAAAATTTGCTGAGGTTCAGGCTGGCGGCGAACCATTGTCCTGTGGCGACAATCCCCGCGGGTTCGTAGTCGGAACGTGGGTCCCGTGGATTGACGGGGACCACGACATCTAGAAAAGTTGCCCCGGCCCACATGGGGCCGGGGTGCCGCCGCCCCCAAATTTTCTCAAGCAACCAGAGAGACAGAATTTCTCAGGTAGCCAGGGGGACAGAATTTCTCAGGTAGTCAGAGGGTAGGGGAAATTTCCTCGGGTTGTCGCAATTTATACCTCCAAATTTGCAAACCCGTGTAATTGACAAATTTGGGATCTACATTATTGAGTAAATATGAATTTCCCTACGGAAATCCCCTGGAAATTCCGTAGATTCGTATGTTGCGAATGTGTTACGAAAGGATGGGTAAGCTGTAACGCAATCGTAATGCCCCACAGGGCAAATTTGGGAGGAGATCCTCTGAATCCTTATTAGCCTCATGTTCATGAATGAACATGAGGTACCCAATCAGGCATACCCCACCCTTGCTGCATGGGCCGTCAGCCCCCCAGTCTGGGACGAAATTTGTAACCCGACCATGATGTGGCGCATCGCTGCCGAACACGGCAACTGTGACTACTACATGGCCGACCCCGTGTTCCCGCCATTTCACGATGGCTACGGGCCGACCGCTACGCTCATCGTCCTACGCAACATGTGCCACGGCATCGACGCGGTGGCGATGATCGATGAGGGTCAGGGGGCCGGGGTCGCCACAAAATTTGTGGCTGTCATCGGTGGCGGCGAGCCGATGGCGTTTGATACGTCGGCCTTTATCGGGTCCGACCAGACCGCCGACGGGTCATCGGGCACGCTGGAGAACGCGGGCGAAAAGTTGGGAGCATGGATTCACTGGATCGACGGGGACCACGAGTTCTAGCAAAATTTGCCCCGGCCCACAGGGGGTCGGGGCACCGTCGCCCACAAATTTTCTCAGGTAGCCAGGGGGACAGAATTTCTCAGGTCGCCAGGAGGTAGGGGAAATTTCTTTGGGTTTGCGAATTTATCACTACCAAATTTGCAAACCCTGCGAGCTAGCAAATTTGCGTTTAGATTATTGAATTGAAATTTGCCACACGCATCACCATTATTGGCTGCCTGGAAATTTCCTAATAGATTCCGGGGCCGCCCCGGCGCTGGCCGGGGCAGCCTCTCCAAATTCAGGACTTAGGTTCAGGCTTCACGAACCATGTCGGGTTGCGCCGCATCAAATTCCGGTCGGTCATCGTCCAATCGTAATCGTCGGCTTCGGTGAAGCCGTCAGAATTTTCTTCTTCGATGGCGGCGAGTTCCTTGTCGGTCGGGCCGTCCGCCAGAAATTCTGCGACGGCATCGTGATCGACCACGATCTCCACAGCCTCCGACACAGGTCCGGTCTCCGAAATTTCCTTGCCGATCTTGACAAGACCCGAATGAGTGGCGGCGACGATGCCGTGGCGCACAGCAAATTGTGCGAGACGCTCGTCGTCCAGAACATTCGCCACCATATCCGCGGCCGTCATGGGCTTGCCGTCAGGGTAAAATTCCACCGGAGTGTCGGTCACGATCATCGCCGTCTGCCACGGCATCACCCGCGTGACCCGTCCGATGAAATTTTGGATGAGACCAGCGGTCAACGCAGGCTTGCGGCTACGAGCCTTCGCGATCAGCCTTGACAAATTCTCGTTCCGCTTGAGGATCGCCTTCGCCAGAGCCTTGGTCTTGTTCGACAGGCGCTGCAAATTCTTGGCATCCGCAGCCTCCCGAATTTTCGATCCCGGCACGCCCATCCTCTTGATCGGCGTGACGTTCGGGAAGAAAATTCCGCCCTGAACCATCCCGGTGGAAACCGGCGGCTTCGCCTGAGTGAATTTCCTGCACTTCTCCAAGACCGGGCAGGTCCGACAAATTTTCATCGCCTCGTTGACCCGGGCAATTTGCACGCTGGGCTGCTCGATCTTCCGACCGTCGGGGCCGGGGTCGGGCGAGAAGTGCGGGGCCGTGATCGTAGAAATTTTCCCCTTTTCGGAGACAATCTCGACTTCCTGCCCGTGCCAAATTCCCTCGCCGTCGAACCAGCCGCTGCACGCAGCCTCGTTCCTGATCCCTGCAAATTCCGCTAGAGTGTCCATGTCCAACCTCCGGTTGCCTCGCCCCAAGAATTTCCTGGAGTCGTAGACTCCAGTCTACGGGGTTTCGGCCCGTTTCCCTCCCAAATTTGCTGTCAGGCACATTACGATTGAGCTAAGATCTCGTGACGGTCCCGTGACGATCCGGCCAGCAAATTTGCCCGGGCCAGCCAACAAATTTGCTCGGGTTTGCGAATTTGGCACCTATAAATTCGCAAACCCGGCGAATGGAGAAATTTGTTAATCTTATTATTGAGTGAATAAGAAATTTGCTTATGGTATTATTAGATAGTTTATAAAATTTCAAACCGGCATTATTAGAAATTCTAAACTATCATTATTGACTGGCCGTTTTCCCGATTCCCCAACTAGTCGATTGGGAGGTGACCTATCAGGTACGCTAGTAGTGGAGATGAGGGGTCTGACAAATTCCGCGAATACCACGGAAGGTCGCCCATCAGCCACCGCAGGAATTTCCTGACGTTGAGGATTTCGTGGACTGGCCTCTCGTCTCCACGGGGGTGAATTTGGTATCGACCCTGACGAAAGCCGCACGTCGGAACGTCAGGGGACCGGGGTTCGATTCCCCGCACCTCCACCACGCCTGAGAATTCACCAACAAGGAGAAGGTACAATGAAATTTTCAACCGGCCTAATCGTGCTGGTAATCATCATCGTAATTTTGGCGATGACCGACGATCCGGGGTTGTACAAGTTGTGCAGCCTTGGATGCTGACGAAAGGAAGAAAGCTAATGAAAATTTGCACCGTTGTAAGCAAAAAGGTCCGTCGACACATTCTCGCGACTAGCGGCAAAAGGAGTCGGACCCTAGGTGGTTGCCCAGCGCCCCCGGCAAGAATTTGCAAAACTCGAGGCTGCACGACCGTTCTCTCCCGATACAACATGGACACGACATGTGCGCCATGCCAACGAAAGGAAATTTCAAGTGACTATTAACCATGAATCACGGGCCGGGGTTCGTGCTGCGACCGACCGCTGGTTGAAGGAATTCCGCACCACCAACCCGGAGATGGCCGCCGCTCTGAAGCGCCGCTTCCAACCCATCACAAAATTCAAAGGTGCTGTCGTTGCCGCCTATGCGTCTGGACACTCCGTAGTAATTTGGATCAGTTCCCCAACGGGAGATTCATCCGATAGCCACCAAGTTGAAATTCCTGCCCACAACGAGGCGCACGCCAAGTTCATAGCGGCGGCGTGGAGAGCGCTCTGGGAAATTCCAGAGTACGGCACGCCGGAAGGCAGGGACGAGAATTTGTCATCCGACGACTGCGAGGAATGCGGAGCGGTCAGTCATCTTGGCGGATGCTACAACGGTTGAATTTCTAAAAGAAAGGGCACCCCGGAAATTTCGGGGTGCCTTTTTTTTGCCCCATGACGCTGGCAAATTTGTTCGGGTTTGCGAATTTATCACTTCCAAATTTGCGCACCCGAGTAGCTGGCAAATTTGCTCTTGTATTATTGAGTAGAAATTTGTTACACGCAGTCGGATTATTGGCCCGCCAGGAAATTCCTAATCAGTCCTGACGGGCCAACTCCTCAGGAATTTCCTGGAATGTCGAGCCAGTCCGTCAAGGGCGACTCGCCTAATTCCTCGAAGGTGTTGAGCAGACCGTGGATCTCAAATTTCTCATCGCTCTCATCAAGAATCGCTCCACCCAAGCGGGGAGCGTTCTTGTTAAATTTCTTGTACCGCTCATCGTTCAGAACATCGACAACCATATCGACGGAATTCTTAGGCTTGCCATCGGGGAAGAACGCCACGGGAGTATCACGCCCGATCAAATTTGTTACCCACGGCATCTTCCGCGTCACCTGCTTCATGAAATTTCGGATCAGCCCGGCTTCGTAGAGAGGCTTGCGGCTCCTGGCCTTCGCAATCAACTTCGCCAAATTCCGATTCCGTGTGTTGATGTGGCCCAACAAATTCGCTGTCTTCTTCTGTAGGCGCACCAAATTCTTAGCGTCATTCTCAATGGACTGACGCTTCAGGAATTTCGCAGTCTGGAGGGGAGGCGGGAAGTAAATTCCGGCCTGTACGATCCCGGTAGAGATCGGCGGCTTCGCCTTAGTGAATTTCTCGCATTGGGCCAGCACCTGGCAGGACCGGCAAATTTTCATTGCCTCGTTCACCCTTGCGATGGCGGCAGTAGGATGCTCCTGAATTTCATCCTCGCCCCCGCCATCGTCGGGCGGGAAGTGGGGATTCATGATCGTCCGGGAAATTCCCTTCCCGGAAACGATCTCCACCATCACCCCCACCCAAATTTCCTGACCCGCGTCGAACTGGCCGCTGCACGCGGCCCGATCCCGGATCTCCGCAAATTCCGCTAGTGTGTCCATCACAACCTCCGTTGTCCCGTCCAGGAATTTCCTGGAGCTAGCTCCAGTCTACCCGGTCAGACGCCATTCCCTCCCAAATTTGCCGGATAGATTTATGAAGATTCCGTAACCTGTCCGTAACACAACCGTAACAATAAATTACCGACCCCTCCCAGCAAATTTCGCCAGGGGATTATTGGCTCAGCAAATTTCTGCGGGTGCGCGAATTTGGCACTTATAAATTCGCAAACCCGGGGAACGAGCAAATTTGCCAAATGCATTATTGAGTATGTCCGCAAATTCCTGTCGAAGATTATTGCGCTCCTGGAAAATTCCTAATCGACTCCTGGGAAATTCTATATCTAATATGTTAGGTAAAGCTAACGCTCATTCCTACGATTCCCCGACTAGTCGATTCGGGCACCGCGCGTGTGGCAATCTGTAGTTGATGGGGGGGGCGTCCGTAACCGCAAGGTTCATGGCTCCCGCGTGTCTCTAACTGTGGAAATTCTGTCCGATCCTCTGATCGGCAGCGCTCCCGGTGCGGACCAGAGCAGTCAAATTTTGGCTACGCTGGCAGCGTTCTTCCCTCTGGCACGGTCTGTAGAGGATCGCCTCCCCCATCACCCTTCTTAATTTGCTCCCCCCTCGATGCGGGGAGCGTGGCCGCTAGGCGTGGTGCTTGGGGTGACCAGCACGCCTAGCGGCCTTCTTTTTTTTTCTTTTTTTCCTGGCAAATTTGCAGTTGCCCTACAAATTCCCCCAGGACCCTGCCCCTCTCCAAATTTCCCCTATTCACTCCGGGAATTTTCCCGTAGCAAATTTCTGAGGGTTTGCGAATTTATCACTTCCAAATTCGCAAACCCTGCGAGGTGGCAAATTTGCTTCCGTATTATTTGAGCTCATTTACAAATTCGTGTCTGGATTATTGGTTCCCCCTGGAAATTCCTAATCATCTCCTGGCAAATTCTACATTGACTCTTTCGTTGCCTCAACCTGGCCGACTCAACTAGTCGATTGGGAACCCCGAGCCGTGCCATGATGTTCTTGGTGGTCGGGGGTGGGTGCGAGACTCCCCCTCTACTAGAGGCGACGGCTAATGGAGAATTCCTCAGTGCGGTCGCTGAGTCTGCGGTACCCCGCCCCCGACCTCCACCACCGAATTCCAACAACAAGGAGCAGCCATCATGGCGAAATTCATCAAGCCGGAAGACTTCGGCGGAAACATTCCCGGTCGGGGGCGCAAGCCTTCGGAATTGGCGATCAAGGTCGCCAAGGAATTGTCCGGGTGCCCGGAAGGGCAGGGTGCGGAACTGACGGCGAGCGAATTCGTCGGCAAGACCGCGAAGGACCGAGCCCGAATTCGTGGCTCGATCACCACGGCGTCGAAGACGCTGGGGTGGGCCGGGGTGTCGGTCAACTGGACCGACAAGAACACCCCGTTCGTCCTGAGGACGGCTGGCTAGCAAATTCTAGCCAGGGTTGAGAAATTCCCCTCGTCTGCATCACGCAGGCGGGGGGAATTTTTTTTGCCCTTTTTTCCTGGCAAATTTGCCGGCCCGCAAATTTGCGGGGGTTTGCGAATTTAGAACTGCCAAATTCGCAAACCCCGGGAAGAGCAAATTTGCTATCGTATTATTTGAGTGTATTTCCAAATTCCTATCTGTATTATTACGTAATAAATAAAATTTCTATTTACATTATTGATTTCCAAATTCCGCCATAGATTATTAGAGAATCATGGAGGAGACATGTGCGAAAATGAATTTCATTTCTTCGCGTATTCTCAACTATTCGATTTAGGAATAGTTGATGTGGTACGCTTTCTTTGTGGTGGGAATTGGGTGTCGCTTTCGAGCGGCTCCGAATTTCCCACCAGCCGCTGGCAAATTTCACAGCGGTCCGACGGTGATTGGAATTCACAATGGGCGCTCCCAAAAAGAGCAAATTTGTGTCTCCTGCCGACTTCGACGGGGTAATTCCCGGTCGCGGTCGGAAGCCTTCAGCCCTTTCGCAGAAAATTTCTGCGGAGCTCAAGGGTTGCCCGGTCGAGATGGGTATTCTCCTCGAAATTTCGGAGGCCAAGCAGGCAACTGCTAAGGGTCGTGCGAGAATTCGTGGAGCCATCAAGACCGGGGCAGAGCGCGCCGGATGGTTCGGAATTTCTGTCTCATGGACAGACACCAACCAGCCGTTCGTCCTCCGCACGGCCTAGGCGCAAATTCTGCACCGTCGTACAAACATGGCCCCGCAAGCCTTCGCCGGGAATTTCCCGGGACTGTTCCCCTAGGGCAGTCGGCTTGCGGGGCCATTATACGGTCCAAATTTCACTGCAAATTTGCTGGACGCCGGCAAATTTGCGATTTCGCCCCGCGTTTTGGCAAATTTGCTAAGTTGATTATTTAGTATATGTTTACCGCACAATTCCATACGAGATACTACATTTCTATTTCCGAAATTCCCTACCTTATTCCCTACACTATTCCTTGCCTAAATTCTAAATGATTGTTTGACACAACCTTTGACTGAATTGAATCACATTATTCTATGGTAAAAATTCGCACACGGCACCCCAGCAAATTTCCACGGGTTGGCAAATTTATCACTTCCAAATTTGCGCCCGCAAATTTGCTGGTTTGTGGGGACGCATCATTGAGCAAATTTGCCAGGACGTTTCTATAAAATTTTTTTTTATTTATGTTTTCCAATTAGCTTTCCCAACTATTGCCGGCACGACTCCCTAACAATTCCGTCAACTATTGAGCACCCCAAATACAGGAATATTATGTAGTAATTGTATCCCCTATTTCCTCGCAATTCCCAAGCTCAATCTATGCGGGATTGTCTGTGTAAATGTTTGCATGAGGATTTACGTTAAAGCCACACATTATTGACATCTCAAAAAATGGCACGCGGCACATTTCACTAATGAATTCACTACATGTCCCTGGGCAAAAAAATAGGCGGGGTAAGCTTTACCTTACCCATTACAGTAAGATACAACTTACCCCGCCTATCGGGATATAATATTTAATTTTATTAAAATATGAGTCATAATTGATCAATATTTATAAAAAAATATGTATTTTAGATCAATCTGAGCCAATATTTTCATTATTGGAGCGAATATTGAATGATACCAGGGGTACGGTACCCTTTTACACTAGGATACGGTATCCTTTCTCCATCCGTCATTTCATCTTCTCCTCATATTCAGCCTGATACCTGTTATAATCTCTGCACTTTTGAAGTGCTTCCTTTTTCGAGTTGAAACTATCTACTTCTCTACCCCTCTTACCTTCTACCGTGGTATCGATAACAGCATAGTTTGTCCTCTTCTTTTCAACCGCATACCTTGTAGATCTCGGTATCCTTCTCATTACAGATTCCCCTTCATAATAGAAAGTCCACATACGTCACTATGCCAATCATAATGATCGTGTAAACACCTACAGCCCACAACATATGATTGGGAGCCAAACTATCAAACCACTCAAAAAACTTGCGCATTACATATGCCTTTCTGCATCTTCTTTAAGCATCATCATATTAAATGCCCGAACAAAATCTTGATCCTGGGCAGCCATACGTTCTTCATACTGATCCTGATAATGCTGAATAATCCTTCTTTCTTCTTCTTGCGCTGCCCATGCTGCTCGCTTATTTTCTTCATATTCCTTGTATGATTCAGGATCATGAATGTTAAAGGTTCTGTACTCAGCACCCCAATGACCAATGTCATCCCATACACTATCCTCATATAGATTAACTGCCGCAGCAATCATATGAGGAGGAGCATTACAGAAAGATTCAAAGGACCAATCGCAAGAAAAGATTTGATGATCGGTCCCCTTAGTCCAAGAATGCTGTTCCCATACCTGTACCTTCAAACCCTCATCCATCATATGGAAACGCCAATTCGCTTCCTTGATACTATATGGCTTCCTTACACAAGCCCCACCCTTTGCTTCACAATAATGGCCTTTCCACATTCCATCCCACCACAGCATACAGTCTTCACAATATTCCAACAATACTGGTAACTCATTCATTACGCATCCTCCTTTACGAAGTGCTCTTTCCAATAAACTTCCACCTTCTTATGGAAGTAATCATGATGTTCAGTACAAAGCGGAAGAACTGGCCAGTTATCGGCTTCCTTGAAACCTTCCACATTGAAAATTCTTTTGAAACCATAATGGTGCATTTGCGTTGTATTAGAAATACAGCCCTTGTAACCACATACAGGATTATCAGAATTACGATTATCCTGGACAATGGGCAAAGTATTTGGATCCCGACCATCTATCTTTGCGAATTCCGTCTTGCTAATATAGTCCCTCTTCTTCAAAGGCAATTCGCAACCAAAACACCAACGCACAATATGTATTGTCTCTTCGTCAGCACATACTAACAGACCATAATCATCCCAGCCTGCTCCATTACAATAGCACTCTTCCTTCCTAAAAATTGGATACTGTGCCATCTCCAAACACCTCCATAACATCAGGCAAGTCATCAGACTTGGCGATAATCAACGCTTTCCCTATGTCTACAAAGCAGTAATCATTTGGGAGATTCTCATCAAGAACCCCAATAATCTCTGTGAAGTTTCCCATTACTCTTCCTCCTTATCATCTTCTAAATCAGGCACAACTGTTAGATGCCTTTCCAATTTCTCTATTTCATGGCCTGGCATAGTTCCACCATTAGCATAGTATTCCTGTACAAACTCATCTGGTAACTCAGCAAGAATCTCGGCCTTGCTATTTCTGAAATCCTTCAAAGCCTGTTCCTTATCTAAATCCCTATCAACTTTCATTACCCAATGAGTTTGATTTGACTGACCTAAATGAGCAATGAAACCATCAGTGATTTCATTCAACTCATCCTCATTGAAACACTCTAGGCTGATCTCAATCTTATACACTTCTCGTAGAGAAATATCGTTTAGCACTAGTATCCTCTCCTTTTCTTTGTCCACTTCTTCATACTATTATGACGCAATAACGCCTGGATCTTCCTACCATTACTCTTCTTAGCCATCACTTCCCTCCGTCATGCCATCCAAAGAAAATCACAATGGATGTAAGCACTATGATGCCCAAAATAACAATCATCAATGTCTCCTGTCAATCGCTTCAGGTTCGCATCCCTTTAGCCAAACTCTAAGGTTGGCTTTTTCTCTATCGATTGCTAAAGTCCTGATACTTGTAGATGCTGCAAACATCCCAAATGTCCAGGTTCTAGACCAATGGTCAGATTCGCAATTCTTCTTCCATAACCATTCTCGAGTGGATTCATCCATCATATTCCAGACAGCCATCCCCCACTTTGCTCTTTCCTGAACTGTTTCTTCTGCCCATTCATCATTCATCTGCATCTCCTTCTCTGAGAAATACTGTGATCTCTCGCATAGTCTTATTCGAAAGCATCTTAAAGAATACGTCTTTAAAATCCTCCATATCAAACGGTTCCCCGTCTGGACGATTCCATGAATATGTATCTTCCATTAGATATCAATCTCCTTAATCGTATTATGAAGTAAATCTCGTGGATACCCAATAAGTTCCTCCGCATGTTGCGCATCCATATCAGCCTTCTGAAGCTTATCAGCACGAACACGCCTAATGATTTCTCTCGCAATATCGCGAATAGTATTCTGATTTGGATATTCACCATTGACTTCAATTCGTTCATCAATCAAATCGAAAGCCGTATCCCAATCATGAACTTCTATATCGTCATGAACATACTGTAATGCCATTAGAAATTCTAGAGTGTTCCTGTCCCATTCCCACTCAGGATTCGAATCTTTAATCGCCTGCTCAACTCTAGGATCAGCAACAGTATTGTCTTCCAATTCCTCATAATAGTGTTCATCGTCAATGATGCAACCAATGGCACACATTGTCCCATCTGTTTCATAAGTCTTATCGTGGTAATCAGGACCATCTTGTTCCCAACGTCCACCACGATATCTACAGTCACCAAAATCTTCATTGATTGACCTGGCATTTTGCTTCATCATGAAGTTCCTAATGAACTTATACGCACTCATATTGTCAGTAATCATTGTGATACCTCCGCAGTATCTAATTCGTTCGCATACGCAGTTGCGTTCTGAACTACCTTATCGTATTCTCTACGAGCAACACGATTCGTCCACTTCACTCTACCTTCATTTGGATAAACATTGGTATTCAAACCAATCCTTCTATGCACATCTTCTGGCGAAAGATAGATGTCATTACCATCCAAAATATCTATCATCGCACAGCGTGCATAAAAGTCTTTCCAATTATCCTTAGTGATGCCACCCAACTGGATAACCATTGTCATCCAAATCATATGATGAGTTTTGTCACCTTCAACTTCTACGTCCATCCTGATTTCTTCCCAATCACGAACCTTGTTTATTGACCAATCAAGACTCATTGAAATATTCCTCTCTATCCATATCCAATTCTTTGGAAGCACTTGATATTTCTAAAATAGCAATGCCGGGTAACTCAGTTAACAAAGCTTTAACCAATCCTCCAACCGATTCAACGCTATGCCATTTTTTGTATTTCTCCATCTCTTGCTCGTCAACAGATAGCACTAATTTTACTTGATCTATCTTCATATTTCCCTATCCAATCCTTAGGATTCTTTTTACGCAATATTAGGATTAATATTCCTCATTACTGGATGCATTTTCGTGCGCTTCTTCTATCAAAAGCTGCAGATAATATTGATCCAATCTCTCTAATTCCCATCCAAATATCTCTGACATAGGATGGGTAATATTCCTAACCAAGCACCATGTCAAATGCTCCATGAAACCATTCTCGTCAAGATAATCTTCAGGCCATATCTGTACCATCGCCATCTTATCCTTTGGAGTTGCCATATCCACAAGTTTGAAATACTCATGTGTCACATATTTCAAAAACTCTTCTGGTAGCCTAGGTGCCGTATATAACTCATAGAAGCATCGAGCATAACAATCACTAACTACCCTATCCAAATGACCCAGGTTGAAGAAACTTTCTTCTCTGATCTCCTTCAATAACTTAACAATCGCCGGAGGAACAGATTTGGTATACCAAGACCACTCCTTTTTCAGATTAGATTCTGCTTGAGAATATGACCATTTACTATCATCAACATCCTCATCTTCGTCTTCACAATAGTCATCAGGAATATCGTGGAAATCCTTTTCTTCCTTAGCAGTCTCAATCTCTTCAAACTCTTCAAGGATTTCAGCACCGATTTGCAATGCCGCATAATCACTCAGTTTCATCTTCAGGATCCCATCCAAAGAATTTATGAAGTCTAGTCATATACTCTACAGCACCTTCTTCTGAATCTATATTTTCATAAGTAGGCAGCAAATGATGATAATACTGTACGTAATTTATATATGCTTCGTTTTCACTCTGCAAACTCATCATGCCTATGATGCGAATCAGATTAACTACATGCATCAACATTCCACTATACATTCCAGATAACGTCATTGATATGTCTTGTAAAGCTGCTACCAGCTCATCTCCTTCCAAGTTATCTAACTCTTCTGCGTCTAAATTATCACTTAGCACATTGATTAATAAGTCATTATCAAGTCCTCCATCTGATTCCATAAAATATGCTGTCAATACTTCTAATGCATTGTTAGCAATTTCCTGAGTATCAATCTCGTTATCTTCATTGTCGTAATTCATTTTCTCTCCTTATGGCTATCCTGGACAACATGTAACTATATTCACTCATATTCAAATGCACCCTGTCATGATCAAGTTTGCATAATGTAATCAGATTCGTATGCTCATTCGTTCCTTCAATAGACTGAGGTCTAATATGATGTACCTGAATCTGCTTTCTATCATTAGACCCACATAAAACACATGTGCTATTATCTCTTTTGAGAACATGAATCCTGGCCCTATCGGGAACTCCTTTATAAAAAATACCTCTATCTTTCTTCTTTTTCTTTTTGTGTTTATTTCTATTTGTCTGTCGTGTATCTATAATTCCAGAACATGACTTATCGCCACACCATGTCTTTCCTCTATACCTATTCCCTGGCCCTTCAATAAATTTAGATTGACACCCTGCACACATTACAAGTTTAGGTTTTCTCATTTCTTATCACCTCCTTACTTTCCTTTCATATTGTCAATAATCCCCTGACATTCTTCGATTGTCTTCCACTCATGAATGAGTTCTCCAGAAGGCATCTTTTTCTTATACCTTTTTTTAATATGAATACGCTGTTTTGGAGATGTCATCCCCCAAATGCCAAACTTTTCATTTGACATCAAAGCATCATGTAGACATTCCGCAGAAACTGGACACGTTGCACATATAGATCTGGCTATGTTTGCCCTTCTCTTAGCGTCGCCAGTTTCCCTTTCAGGAAAGAAATTTTCTATCTCCTTGGCTGACAGGCTCTTACATACAGCCTTATCACACCAATTTGGAATAATGCCATCTATCATATACCAAACACGCCTCTCAGTAGCCACATCAACATTGTAAATGCCAACACGCAATAAGTTATTCTCTTGAAAAGAGGAGTGCTCATAGTGTCAACTATATAATATAATACATTTTGTCTTGGAAAGTCTTCTTCTTTTTTCCAATCATATAACATCAGTACCACACATCCGATCCGCCATAAGGCGCAACAAACTTCAACCAGTTGATTGCATATCTGTATTCTTCAATCATGTCCTGGAGTTGTCCATCTTCAAGACTAACAGCATTAGCATACGCTTCGGCATGTTCTGCCATCCACTCAGCCAACTTCAAACAATTCTCTGCTGAAATACCATCATCATCCCCATAGAAATCAAATGGAGGATCGAACCCTTTAGATTCAAGTTTCATCAGCATCCAATTTCCTAGTTTGCCACGATACCAACACTCTAAACCAAGCATACCATAACAAGGAATGCCGGCATTAAGCATCTTTATTTTCCAAGGACACTTACCTTCATCCTGTATGACATTACAATGCTGGCCTTCATTAAGAAGCGACACACCATATTCACTTTCACATGGTAAAGTTTTTGGCATATTGTCAAGTCCCATTTATATCACCTTTCACTATGGTAAATAGCACGAGTATCACTCTTTTCTCTCGCTGGCCTCATCGACGCAACAAATTTAATGCAAACGGTATCAATATCATCTGTGCAACCACATAAGGCATCAACAGCATTATCGTGACGATTGTGTGCATCTTGTTCACTCTCCGCTTCAAATTGTATTGTAATCTCATACCATTTGGGAAACTCTGAATTCTTGATTGTTCTAGTGCTCATCATCTTCTCCCATAAATATGGTTGTTCCTTCGTAGATACGTACTTCCTTATCACCATAAACTTCCTTCCAGGTTGCACCATCTTCACCACTCCAAATAATGAATGGCTTTAAACCCTTAGTTGATGAAACCACAAACTCAGAGATACACTCGAGAAACAAGTTCTCTTGACCAATCTTGCTATCATAACTCATGAGAGTTATTCCCCTATCATCTGATTTAATATCAAACCCAAGGTCAGTCAATATGGCCCAAACATCCTTACAAGTTTCTGGATAGTTCTCATCCATCCAAGCAAACCACTTTATTGGCTCTTGACCTTTAGTCCAAGAACCACCTGTTTTCTTATCATGATGAGTAACATTCAATTCACACATACGCCGATATGATTCATCTAAATGTTCTTTCGGGATAGTGAAATCTGATCCCTCTATGTTTATATAGTAACCCATTTAACCATCTCCTTTTGGAACAGTGTTCCAATCAAATGCATAATCACAACATCTTTCTTGTGGGGATACAGGATCTTCTGGATTAAATCCATGACCTCCATCTGCTTCCATCGCAAACACAGGTATTTCATCACACAACCAGATACAGCAGTCATGACATAAACTAATGTCTACTGGACCCTCTCCCATAAAGGAAAGAGTATCCCAAAACCCACCATAATAACCCTCAGCATAGATTTGTAATCCATTCAATATTTGAGATGGTGGATCTCTATGGTCAACTCTTTCTAATTCAACATCGCATCTTCCGCAACGTCGATTCTCTTGTTCTGCTTCTTCTATAACTTCAGTCATAATACGTTCACCCACTTCATAGCAGTCTGTAGCAACTTATCATAGTCACCAGTCATAGATTCACTTATATATTCAGCAACCTCTCTGCCATTCACACCATGACGTTTCAATGCTTCACTAACCTTACCCATGACAGCAAACGCATTACTATCTGTTCCTGTCAATTGAACTTCAATATCATACTTAGGCATTGCAATCCTCCGTTATAAAATGTTCCAAATCACAACCGTCATTGTCACAAGGCAATTTTATTTGCCCATCTTCATAACGGCATATAACTTCATCACACATACAATCACCACAAAGATCACAGCCGGCATCATTGCCATGATAACTACCACATCTATCACAATAAGCAGGTCTATGATCTTCTACATTATATAATGTTGTCAACACTTCTTCGCTGTACCCAATAAGTTCACTCATTAATATCTTCTCCTATTTAAATAAGGTAGGAACTTCTAATTCCTGCTTGTCACAGAACTCAACCCAAAACTCTTTAAAATCCTTAGACCACATACCTTGATAATGAGCTGCTAATAACATTTCATTATCGTCTGGATACTCATCAGCATCAGGGCACATATAGGATTCATTATCAATTAGACCATCCAACCATTTCTCATATGAACTAGGATCAGAAGTATCAACACATTCAAATTCTTTACTACTCGAGGCCCATTCAATCCAACTAATATTTGCTTGGTATTCTTCCTCAGCAAGCAATGTTTCATCCAACACACAATGTTCTGCAATCGCATCATGAACACTCAATGTATGAATGAAAGCGTCAGAAATATTGTCATACACAATACCTGCTTCCTCATCATTCAAAACACGAACAAGTGTTCTGTCAACACTACCTACAGCCCAATGTCCAAAGTTTTCAACTCTAAAGTCATCAGGATATTCCTGGACAATATCTCTATGGAATGCTTCCCAATTTGCCTTATCCAAACAGGTAGCATCTCTGACCAAATCTATGCCAGAAAAACCCCAGGTTCTAAACATATCATCATCACCCCAGTACCCAAAATCATCAGGACGACGCATACTTTCAGTTGCCATCTTTTCAATATATTCTTCAGAACCACCATATTCTTGTCTAATATCAGTCACTTTTGACTCCTTTTCGACCCGTTATCAGGTCATTTTGTACCATTTTCGATAAGATTTACGTTTTCGCCCACCGGGTAACTTATATGTTTCTGTTCACCGATTTGTATACTCATTCGCGCCCTATGTAGGATTCGAACCTACAACCTACAGGATAGAAGCCTGTTGCTCTTTTCCATTGAGCTAATAGGGCAAATGTGGGGCAGGAAATCTTTAAGCATTGATGAACATAAAGATGCATTTAACATTCTATCCAGAGATAGAAAGCAGATCTCCCTTAACCCACTGGTGGCTTAGCCCCACAAATCTTTATAGTTCCAACGTATCACTCATAATGA
>CEPX01019527.1_pt1 | contig 17873 bp, 31 predicted proteins | sample 361361 | NCBI WGS metagenome assembly CEPX01 (sample SAMEA2619974, study PRJEB7988) | marine metagenome | biome: marine biome (ENVO:00000447); feature: mesopelagic zone (ENVO:00000213) & marine oxygen minimum zone (ENVO:01000065); material: "saline water (ENVO:00002010), including plankton...
GCTACGCTATCACTTACCATCGTTCATCACTTTCTTTTGCATACGGAGGATTTATCCGTTCATCTAGGGTGGCACGGAGCCCCTCCACCTCGGCACGGAGCTCTCTAATCTCTACCGCAGCCTCCCGGTACAGCGGATCACCCGGGGACCCATCAAGGGCCCACACAGCCCGCCTCGTTAAGACGATCTACAATATCCTCCTCGTAGGTGTAAAACTCTTCCCGGCCTACCATAGCTGCCACACCACATAACCCATTAGCCCGATAGCACAGTACATAACAGCTTTCATACAGCTCAACATTGTTTCCATTCAACCTCACTTTCAGCCTCAGTATGGCACACTAACGAGACCGTGTCAAGCCCTCTTTATAACGATAAAAAGAGCGTACCTAATGTATCTCATTACGGACCTTAACTTGCTATAGCTAAGATTGGTTAGCGTTAATGGGTCCTATGGTAGCACGGAACCAGCCTCGTGTCAAGAGTCTTTTTGTGGTTGACAAAGTTCCGTGATCCGTGCTACTCTCCGTGCAACACTGATCGTGACACTGAGGCGAGGGCACCGTGACAAAACGCTGGAAGCCACCCAAACGAGGCAAACTGAAACGTCGTAACCCCGTGGCTCTTGCCCTTAGCGAACCGAAGTTCCGGCCTCGGGTCACGGTCAACCGAAAGAAAGAAGCCAAGAAGAAAGGAGAGCTAGATGGTTAGAGGTCACACTAAAGCATTTTTGTGTGCTTTTCGTGCAGGACGTATAAAATTCTTTGTTGTGGGGGATGGCATGATTACGTGGAGATGGGTTGATGACCGATTACATTGAGTCCCTTCCCGTACCCCCTGGCACGACTGGCCGGTTTGACTGCCCCAAGTGTGGTGGCTCGAAGACTCTGTCCGTGTCTAACGTGGGCCACGGGCTCGTGTGGAACTGCTTCCGTGCTCATTGCAACTGGGGTGGGGCCAAAATCGATTTGAGCGTTGATACGTTCTCCACCCTCCTGACCCGGGCTTCAGAGAGACCTCCAGAACCCCCCACCATAGAGCGACCACCCTGGTGGGTAGACGTACGCAAAAATGCCGACGCTGTCAAGTGGTTAATGGCGAACGGGTGCACGGATGCCTACCAAGAGGAACGGGCCGATATTCTCTATGACGTTAAGCTCAATCGGGTTGTCTTCCTTGTCCATGATGACTGGGCCAGGGGCACGGGAGAGCTTGTTGATGCTACCGGACGTACCCTCGACGGCACGTACCCCAAATGGCACCGTTATGGCAATAGCTCCTACCCTTTCAAAGTGAAGGGAGCCAAGAACGATGAGGTGGCCGTTGTGGTGGAAGACTGTGCCTCAGCGTGTGCGGTATCCCACGTGGCTACGGGGTTCGCTCTGATGGGCACCACCCTTCACGCAAGGCAGAAGCGGCATCTCAACTATTTCTTCGACACCGTTTACATAGCCCTCGACAAAGACGCCTCCGTGAAAGCCCTGGAGATTTCAGCGGAGGTGGACGGGGTGGCACGGATCGTGCTTCTCGAAAAGGACCTCAAGCTAATGGCCCCCGACGAAATAAAGGAGACACTTCAGTTATGAGTTGGAATTACAGAGTATTACGTAAGGAGGATATCTGTGGGGATGCCTATTATGAAATCCACGAGGTCTATTATGATGAGGTCGGGGAGCCCAACGGCTACACGATGGACCCCATAGCACCTGTGGGAGACAATATTGCTGACTTGCGGGAGACCCTCTACAAGATGCTCCGTGACCTAGACAAACCCGTCTTAACCGAAGCCGACTTCAAAGGAGAAGACGAATGAGCCGCCTAGTATACATCGAGGACACCGGCACGGACGTTGTGTCGAAAGAGACCCTCTGCTCGAATGAAGACGATATCGTCAATGCCATCAAACGCCTTCTGGCACTTGGCCACGCAGCCTCGACCATCCGTGTTGCTGAGTTCCGGCCCGTAGACTACGACGTTCAGAAGGTCCTTGACAGGGCGGTCTGTTCCGTGGTAGGGTGCTACCAGGAAATACAGGTGTCGTTCTTTTGTCGGCGGCATTGGCGGCGGGTTTCGGCATCCAACCAAGCAAGGTTGCTGGAGGCCCACCCGGATGTGAACCAAGCGATAGTGAAGCTCCGTGCCCTCCACGACGTGGCTGAGCGAGAAGACGACACGGGCCAGATGGCCTACTACGCTTCGGCCATCAAAAGGGCCACGAAGCCGCCTAAGGCTAAGAAGGAGAAGAAAGATGACAAAGCGTCTTAAGACCTCTCACGTTCGTACAACCACCACCCCTCGGTACGTAGCCGAGAAGGGCTCGTACCTGGACGGCCTTGGACGAGAGAGTACCATATGGTACATCCGTGACACCACCCGAGACAAGTACGGGTACATCGTGGCACGGATTCTTCTCAAAGGCCTCGCAGACAAAGCCGTGGCAGCCTGGAATAAAAAGTGATGGCTAAGGACCCCTACCTCCGCAGCCCACCACTTCCCAAGCCTCGTAAGACCTACGACGACCACAAAGCCATCGTGATACGCCACTTCCGGCACTCCGGGGTCACAATGGGGGAGATCGCTGGGCTCGTTCTCAAGTACGAGGCGGCCCAGGCTCAGTTGAAGGGAAAGAAGAGATGATGACCCTAAAAGATCACAACAAAGAACGCCATGACCAATATAAGGTGCTAATGGCATTCTATCAGTATCCAAAGCCGAATGGGATCGAGTGTCCTGAGTGTGGGTACGAGCTCAACGACCTTGACAATGCGACATTGACCTCCAATCCCCCCAAAAAGAATGTGGGCTGCCCTGCGTGTAAGTGGCGTGGCTTCGCTCTCAAGTAAAGGAGAAAGAAATGCCCAAACAATTCCTGATATTCGACAGCCAACTGACTGCCTTGACCGGCATCTTCTGGATGATGGTTGTTCATTTCTTTTTGAAGTGGTAGGGGTTTGGTATGAGGTGGGGAGAGCTACGTCGAGCCGCAGAAGCCTTAGTAGAAAGATTCAAGGAAAAACAAGTTGAAGAGTGCGTGTTTTGGCCGGGAGCGATAGGAGAAGGCAGGGGACGGCTGTGGGTTAATGGAAGGCTTTGGTTAGCAACTAGGTGGATATGGACACAGGTGAATGGGGCTATTCCTGAGAATATGCAACTGTGTCATGTTTGTGATACGCCTTCCTGTATAAATCCTTCTCATCTATTTGTGGGAACACAGAAGGATAATATCCAGGACATGATGAAAAAGGGGAGGGGGCAGTGGCAAGTGGACCCAAAAGCATTTTCAGAGGCTAGATTGCGGGGGGAAGAGGTGCACACTGCTAAGCTAACAGAGAAAGATGTGGTAGACATTAGAAAAGATTTTCGTACCCAAAAAGAAATTGCCTCAGACTATAAAGTTGATAGAACACAAATCTCTCGTATTAAACGTAATAAGACATGGAGGCATATTTAATGGAGAAAGAACTACTGGTTCTGGCCTGTAAAAAGGAGTTTTGGGATAGGGCACGTAATATCCTCTCAAAGCCTATGTTTACTAAAGAAGCAGCGGTTTTGTTCGAGACAATCCGCCATGCTCATTCTGCATTTGAAGGAGATATTTCCCTATCCGAACTAGGTGCTCTAACCCTCCATCGGCACCCCGCCCTAAGCTGGGCCGCTAAAGAAGAGCTTGAAGAGCTTGTGGGGGAGCTACAGGCTCTCCCTGCACCCAATCCTGGCGTGGGTATCGAACTAGCCAAGGGCCTCTGGCGGCGTCATAAGGCCAAGCTGATTGGGGAGTCGGCAATCGACATCTGGACAGGAAAGTCTGAGGACTTCGGCACAATCCTCCGGCTCCTCGAACAGGTCGGTAATGAGCAGATGGGCTCGGACTCCACCGCCCTCGTGGAAGTCACCCAGGACATAGAGGAGATCATCCGTGACGCAAACAAAGAGGCTGAGTTCAAGTTTGGCCTACCAACTCTGGCCACTCACCTTGATGGTATGCACCGAGGCACGTTTGGTATTATCTTCGCAAGACCCGAACTTGGGAAAACCAGTTTCACTAGCTACCTTACCGCCGAGTACCTTTGTCAAGGCCACACAGTGGCCTACTTCGCCAACGAAGAACCTGCGGCTCGTATTAAGCTACGCATCCTTTGCGCCTATCTCTCAAGTAGCATGGCAGAAATTACGAAGCGGATGGCGGCAGCTAAGGCGGCTTGGGCCAAAGTCAATAAACAACTTAAAATATTTGATACGACGGCGGTCTCCATGGCGGAGTTGAACTCCTACGTGGAGCTCAACAAGCCCGACATTGTGATTGTTGACCAACTGGACAAGGTGCGTATCGAAGGCGAGTTCAACCGAAGCGACGAACGTCTCCAGAGCCTCTACCAAGCTGGCCGAGAGCTTGCCAAGCGAAACAACTGCCTCGTGTGGGCAGTCACCCAGGCTTCGTACGAGGCCGAGGGCCAGCCCTATCCCACGTATGCCATGATGGATGGTAGTCGGACTGGGAAGGCTGCCGAGGCCGACGTGATAATCGGCATCGGGAAGTCCCGGGGCGAAGAGGAGCAAGGTACCCGGAACCTATGTGTGTCAAAGAATAAGTTGACAGGCTGGCACGGGCATGTTATAAGTACGTTTGATATTGAAAGGAGTCGGTTTGAGGTATGAGTGACATGGTAGAACGAGTGGCACGGGCCATTGCAGCTGAAGCGGCAGACTGGTCCCCAGAAGAATGTGATGCTAACTGGGGATACTATTCGGAACCGGCCCGTGCAGCCATCGAAGCCATGCGGGATGCCCCCACGGACGCTATGTTCGAAGAGGCGGGTGCGGGATATGAGGAGCTCTACCATGAGGAAGAGTACCGGGGAATGTGGGAGCGTGTGATTGACCAGGGGCTGGGGCGGTGATAACCGTCCTCGACTTCGAAACCACCTTCATCACAAAGCCTGACAAGACCACGGACCCTTCCCCTATGCGCCGAGGCAATTACCTCGTGAGTGCCGGGTATTGGACCTCGACGGATGAGTCGGAGTACCTGTGCTTCCACCACAACCACCAGGAGCCCACGGAAGGGGGCCACGCCACCCTCCAGGACGTTCTGGCACGGACCCACCTCCTCGTGGCCCACAACGCCAAGTTCGAGTTGATGTGGCTCCGGGAGACAGGCTTCGTATACGACAAGCGGGTTTGGTGCACCCAAGTCGCTGAATACGTGCTGGCCCGGGCTGTCCGAAAGAGTTTCAAGCTGAAAGACATCTTAGAAGACCGGGGGCTCTCCCCAAAGCGAACTGACCTCACCCAAAGTTACCTCGACAACGGCGTTGGTTTCGAAGATATGCCGTGGGGCGTAGTCGAGGAATACGGGTTGGGGGACGTTCGGAGTACAATGGAACTGGTTCGGGCTCAATTGGCTGAGCTCGGCATGAAGTCGGAGGAGTTCGTATGACCCATGACCCTCGGTATATAACTGTAAAAAACTGGAGAGCCCAACAGGCGGTCCAGGCGCACTTGAAGCAATTGGAGGCACGTATAAAGACCTTGGAAACAAAGACCCAAAACGAACAATTTAACCTTTTCCCCGGGGTGGATTTGGGTTCTTCCCAAACACTCCCGAAGGAGGCGTTCGTGCAGGCGTACATGTTGGTACGGGCTGGGCTCATCGAAAACTTTGACGAAGTGGGTGCCCTTGAAAGGGCTTTCAAAATCTGGAGCAGAATACATTGTCACTGAAGCCCACCCTTCTGATGTCTTTCGAGTTGACATCCGTCTTGGCCGACATGGAACGGACAGGCTGGTGCATCGACACGGAGGCCCTCGGGGTCATCGAAAAGGACTACACGGATGAGCTCGGGGTCTTGAAGCCGAGGCTCCAGGAGATTATTCGGGAGGTGATGGGTGACACTCCCATCAACTTGGACAGTGGCGACGATCTGTCCAAGCTCTTGTACTCCCGGTCCGTGAAGGATAAGCGGGCTTGGGCTGCCAAGTTCAACTTAGGAACAGAGTGGCGGGGAGCTTCTCGGAAGCCCAAGCGTCGTGCTGAGTATCGCAAGAAGGTCTTTCGTACCCTTGTGGTGCAGATGACCGACGTTATGCACAAGACGGATGCTTGTCGGTGTGTGAAGTGCTCGGGGAAGGGGCACACGTACCCCACAAAAAAAGACGGCACCTCCAGCAAGGCCAAGCGGGTCTGTCGGCAATGTGGTGGGAAGGGTATCGAGTACGTGCCATCCACGAAGGTCGCTGGGCTCAAGCTCGTGCCACGGACTGCCCTGGACACATGCACCAGCGGGTTTGCTTGTAACTCGGACACCCTCAAGGCACAGGCCCCCAACCTGACCGGCGTAGCCCAGGAGTTTGTCACGAAGTTCATGCGGTACAATGCCATCAAGACCTACTTGAAGACCTTCGTGCTCGGCATCAAGAATGAGCTCCAGGGCAACATGGTATACGTGGGGCTCAACCAGACGGTGGTGGTCACGGGCAGGCTGTCCTCCCGGTTCCACAACATGCCTCGGGAGAGCACGTTCCCCGTCAGGCGGGCCATCGTGTCTCGGTTCGAGGGTGGCTCGATAATGGTGGGGGACTTCGCTCAGCTTGAGTTCCGTGTCGCAGGGTTCCTGTCCACGGACCCCCAGGTCTACCGGGACATCGAAGAGGGAGTGGATGTTCACGAGCGTACTGCTAAGATCATGAAGCTGGAGGAGGTCTACGATGACTTCGAGCAGGCACGACAAGCAGCTAAGGCCGACACCTTCAAACCCTTGTACGGAGGGACCGCTGGTTCCCCCCGACAGATGCTCTACTACCAGAAGTTCAAGGACCACTACGAGGGCATTACAGCGTGGCATGACAGGCTGGCCATAGAGGCCCTCACCCACCGCAAGATCACCCTGCCATCGGGCCGGGAGTATTCGTTCCCCAATGTACGGAGGACCAAGTGGGGTTCCGTGACTTCGATCACGGCCATCAAGAACTATCCGGTCCAGGGCTTTGCCACCGGAGACCTCCTTCCAATAGCCCTGATTGGCTGCCACCGCCGCCTACAAGAGGCAGGCTGCCAGTCCCTCATCATCTACACCCAGCACGACTCCATTATATTGGACGTGCACCCAGACGAGGTGAAAATAGTGCTTGACATCCTACGTGAAAGTATGCTATCATTACCCCTAGAATGCAGAGAACGGTATGGAATTGAATATGACATGCCCGTTGAGATCGAAGTCAAAGTTGGACCGAATTGGCTCGAAGGAAAGGAAGTCGGATGAAGAATGTTATAGGAAAAGCCAAAGAGATTGAAGCCTACGCAACCGGAAAGGAAACCAAATGACCAAAGCACTTGCAGTGTTCGAAGAGACCACCGAAGTCAGCACGGAGGCTCTTGGTGAGCTTACCGACGCTGAGTTGATGCGGCTGAGTGGCCAAGACGAGGGCTTCCACGGCTTGCCCCGCCTTGCCATCAACTACGAAGACGACGAAGAGATCGCAGGCAAAGTCTACAAACTCGACAAGGGTACCTACACCATCCGTGACCCAGAGACGGGCCAGACCATCTACGCAGAGACGGCTTTCTTCCAGCCCTTCCTGCGGCGGTACTCCTACTCGGTGTGGGACAACGAGGCGAACAAATACACTCCTTCCACCATCCAAGCCACCACCCTCGGGTCCGTGTTCCCCGACACGGCAGGCGGTGACAAGTGTGGCAAGCTCTCCAAGGGAGAACGAGAGAAGCTCCCGGCTGGCTCCCCCGAGGCTGTCTATCAGGAGTCCGTCAAGTGCAACCAGATCTTCTACGGGATCGTGACCCTCGAAGGCAAGTTCGCGGATGGCACGAAGGCCTCCGTGACTGCCCTCCCCTGTACCTTCTATGCGAAGGGCATCAACTACATGCCCATCTCGGAGCTCATCAAGGGGTTCAAGAAGCAGAACCTTCTGATGATGAAGGCGCAGATCAAGCTGGCCACCACCCGTGTCAAGAAGGGCAAGATCACCTTCTACCCCGTGGAACCCACCCTCGCTAAGGAAGTGGACTTCACGGAGGAGCACAAGGAGATCATGTCCGAGTTCCTTTCGGTTATCGTGGCTGCTAACAACTGGGTCATCGACCAGCACAGGCAGAACCAAGTCCAGGAACTCACGGGCAAGGAGCTCAACTTGAAAGCATCCCTCGAAGACGACGACGTGCCCTTCTGATGCTCCAAGAACACCTCCAACTCTACATGGACTCCGTAGCCCGTGGCAAGGAAAATCTTCCTGACTACCTTGCCCGGGACTTCGGGGAGGCATGTGCCAAGGCCATCGCCCGTCAGTGGAACCCCAAGGATGCGTGGCGGCTACGTATGTCGGGGGTGGGGGGCAACTGGTGTGAGCAGCGGCTGGCACGGATGGGCATTAAGGGGGAGATTGATTACTCCCTGCCCATCAAGCTCCTTCTTGGGGACATCGTGGAAGCCATCATGATGGTCATCATCGAGGCCTCGGGGCTCAAGATACAGAGCTTCCAACAGGCTGTGTCCCTCGACACAGCAGGCCGTGTGCTCAAGGGCACCCTGGATATCAAGCTGCACGAGAAGATATGGGATATCAAGTCGGCCTCCCCCACGTCCTTCGTCATGAAATTCGGAGACACCTACGGGGGCTACCAGAAGCTCCGTGACAATGACCCATTCGGCTACGTGGTGCAGGGCTATTTGTACTCGACGGCAGCCGAGGCCCCTTTCGGTGGCTGGATCGTCATCAACAAGGTGACTGGGGAGATCGCTGTCTTAGAGGCACCTGAGTACAACGAAAAGGAGAGGGAAGAGGCAATCATGCGGGCGGAAGAGAACATCGAGAAGATCATGAGTGATGAGCCTTTCGTGGTTCCCTTCAAGGACATCCCCGAGGTCAAGAAACTAACCGTCAATAAGAGAAAGGTGGAGGCTCCGACAGGCAACCGGCTTCTTCCCTCTCCCTGCGGCTGGTGCAAGTTCAAGCGGCACTGTTGGCCCGAGTGCGAGGTGCACAAGTCCATCGCTAAGGGAGGGAACCGTGCCCCTATGGTGTGGTACTCGAAGCTCAGGAACAAGGTGAGATCCTAATGCCCCTAATCTTCCAACGCACCATCACGGATGGAGATCGTGTCCAAAACCCCGGTGTCCTATACGTCTACGAAGACAGCGACGTACACCATGACCCCGTCTACAACTATAAGGACAATGCCCTGGCAGTGCGGGTCCGTGCACGGAAGGCGGCGAGTACCGCCGTGGAATGGGAGGACTTGTACTACACGGAGAACGTTCTGAAGTTCGGGGAGGACTGGGTACAGGTGGAGCGGGCTCTCAAAGCCGGGGCCATTGTGGTCATGCCCCAGGACTTCGCCCAGTCTATGGTAGCCTTGGCACCCAAGACCTATGGGTATGTCCGTGCCGCTATAGCCAATGCAGTTACCCTTTACAACACCAAAATGGTGCGCTTGAAAGAGAAGGTGACAGGTGGCGACTAGACACAGGTTCCGCAGCGGCTTCGAGCGCCAGATCGCACGGCAGCTGGATCGCAACCGGATGCCCTACGAATACGAGAAGCACAAGTTCGATTATGTGCTCAAGACCAAGCGGTATACACCCGACTTCTTCATCACGAAGGGTGGCTTCTTCGTGGAGGTGAAGGGCCGGTTGTCCACGGCAGACAGGGTCAAGTCCCTCTGCGTAAAGAACCAGCATCCGAACATTGACTTGAGATTCGTGTTTCTCAAGGCAGGCAACCGAATCAGTAAAGACTCCCGTACCACGTATGGTGCGTGGGCAGACAAACACAGTTTCAAATGGGCCGAAGGGGCAATCCCCAAGGCGTGGTTGAAGGAAAGGAAAGTGAAATGAAAACCCCCAAAAACGGCATCGGTATCACCCTACAACTCGACGGCAAGGATCACTTCCGCTACGAGATCGAGGACAACACCCAAGCTGACCTACGGAAGGACGGTGCGCTGTACGTGGCAGGCTTGGCCCTCCGTCAACTTCTCGACTACCCTCAGTTCCTGTTGAAGATCGGGTTCTCGCTGGTCGAGGCCGACACGGTTCTTAAAAGCGACAAGGCGGCACAGATCACGGAGGATGCCATTGTCAACTTGGCGTCGTTCAAGGAGACTGAGAAGGGCAAGGGTAATTGGGGTGGCAGTGGAGATGAGGCGTGAGGATCATGGTAGACGCCGCCCTGGACTCCATGTGGGGCATAGCCGAGGAGGCCGCAACCATGTCAGACGGGAAGGTTTGGACAGGATCTTTGGGAGTTCTTTTGCCCCTTTGCACGAGACGAGGTTGCAAGAAAGAGGAGTATAAGGGATGCCCGCACGAATTTTAATCTTAGACATCGAAACGGCACCTAACCTCGCCTACGTGTGGCGGTTCTTTAAGGAGAACGTGAGCCTCGACCAACTCCAAGAGCACTCAAACATCCTGTCCGTGGCTGCCAAATGGCTCGGAGAGAAGCGGGTGTACTACTGGGGTACCGACAAACACACGGAGGCCGAGGTCCTAGCCTATACCAATAAACTCCTAGACGAGGCCGACATCGTAGTGGCCCACAACGGGGACCGCTTCGACATGGCCAAGATACGTGGCCGTTCCCTCGTGCATGGATTGGACCTACCCTCCCCGTATAAACAGATCGACACATGGAAGATCGCTAAGCGTGAGTTTGGTTTCGACTCCAACTCCCTGGCCTATCTTGCGGATGTCCTGGGGTGCTCCCCCAAGACTAAGCATAAGGAGTTCCCTGGGTTTGAGTTGTGGGCTGAGTGTCTCAAGGGTAATAAGAGGGCCTGGAAGGAGCTCTGTCTGTACAACAAACAAGATGTCTTGACACTCGAAGAAATTTATGTTAAGATACGCCCCTACGCTCGGAACCATCCATCGGTGTCAGCTGTAGGAGAACCAGGAGAAGTGACGTGTCCTAAGTGTGGCTCCACAGACCAGAAGAAACGAGGCCACTACTACACGAATACCCAGAAGTACCAGCGGTACAAGTGCATGGGGTGTGGTGGATGGCATCGGGCTCGGTTTACGGAGTACCCGAAAGAGCATAGGCGCATCTTGACGGTGTCAACGGGATGACCTGGGCCACAGTAGCTCTGGTGTTTGTGATCCTAATCACCATCCCTTTCTGGGTTCCAGGCTTGGTGATTTTGATTATGGTGCTTGGTATCCTTGTAGTGACACCTTTTATAATCATAGGGGAATGGTGGGAGGGCCGCAAGAAATGAACGGCTTCCGTGATCCCTACGAAGAGATAGCAGAAAAGGAGCAAGTTTGGATGACTTCTGAGATGGCCGCCAAGACATTGGCTGACCGGGGGGTTTCACTCAAGCGGGATGCGGCAGAGGAACTGGAGGCCACCACCCTCAACAAAGACTTCGACATGGTGAACAACCCCCACTACTACCAAAACGGGGGCCTGGAAACCATCGAGGTAATTGAAGGAGCCCTCACGTACGCAGAGGTGACCGGCTACATGGCCGGGAATGTCCTCAAGTACGTGTCTCGGTATAAGCGGAAGGGGATGCCAATCAAGGATCTCCAGAAGGCCGAGTGGTACTTGAAGAGGCTTATTAAAACAGTCGAAAGGCACGGGGGGGCGGCAGCCAAATGAACACCTACGTAATCTGCACCACCAAGTCCTGGAATATCACCCAGTTCCACGTACAGACCAAGGGCAGGGTTGGGGGAGTGGGCCGGGAGTTCGTGCTCATCACGGACCCTCGGGAGCTCACCGTCGAGTACCTTGAGTTGCTGAACCCTCGCTACGTGTTCTTTCCCCATTGGTCGTGGAAGGTGCCCCCCGAGATCTTCGAGAGGTGGGAGTGCGTTTGCTTTCATATGTCGGATGTTCCATACGGACGTGGGGGGTCTCCCCTCCAGAACCTCATACTTGAGGGGAAGGAAGAGACGTGGCTCGTGGGCCTTCAGATGGTTCACGAGCTGGATGCTGGCCCCGTCTATTGTCGGTACCACTTGTGGCTGAAGGGCTCAGCCCAATCCATCTACGAAACTGCCGCCATGAAAGTCTGGTGGGCCATCGACAGGATCATCCGCGACAATCCGACACCTGTCCCCCAGTCAGGATACGTCAAGGTGTTTGAACGACGGAAGCCCCACCAAAGCGAGCTCTTCATGGACGGGAAGAAAACTCCCAAGGAGGTCTACGACCATATACGGATGCTGGATGCTGACACGTACCCCCGGGCCTTCCTCCGAGTGGAGGGCTATCACATGGAGCTCTCTGAAGCCAAGTTAAACCGCGATGATACCGTGACATGCCAAGTGACAATGCGGGAGATGGCCGGTGCTTAGTACAATCGACAAGATCGAAAAGATCCGTGCGGAGAACAACCGAAGCTGGATGGATATCCTCCGGCTTGCATCCCGGGTAGCTCCAGAGGAGGCACGGAAGCTCCTTGGGGAGATCGTGGCCCGGGACAAGGAGATCTCAGCCTTGTTAGAAGAGGGATTAGCTGACGATGTATAAGTCCACCCGCAACCCCATGTTCCGGAGCTCCTTTGCCGAGGACATCTTTAACCAGAAGTATAGCCACGAGGACTGCGAGACGTACGCAGCTCTTTGTGAGGTCCTGGTCCATGACGTGTGTGAGGGTCTAATGACCGGGGACGAGATGGAGCAGCTTATCGAGTACATGGTCAAGATGTACTTTATACCCGGGGGCCGGTACTTGTACTACGCTGGGCGGGACCGGAAGTTCTTCAACAACTGCTTCCTATTGAAAGCGGAGGAGGATACTCGTGAAGACTGGGCGGAGCTTTCTAAGAAGACTGAGCTATGCCTGTCTACTGGGGGTGGGATCGGCGTCGATTATAGTATATACCGCCCTAGTGGTAGCACTCTATTTGGGACGGGTGGTGTTGCAAGTGGGCCTCTAGCTAAAATGCAGATGGTGAACGAAATTGGCCGGGGCATTATCCAAGGGGGTTCGAGGCGGTCAGCCCTGTATGCCAGCCTCGGCTGGAAGCACGGAGACGTATACGACTTCCTCCGTATAAAGAACTGGTACGACATAGCGGTGGCGGGTACGGGAGGCAAGACCGTGGCTGATTTGAAGGAGGCCAACTTCGACTTCCGTGCACCTATGGACATGACCAACATCTCGGTCAACTACGACACGGATTGGCTCATGCGCTATTGGGAAACAGGAGAGGTAGGTGATGTCTTTAAGACTAACGTGCATCAGGCAATTGCTACAGGAGAGCCAGGGTTTAGCTTCAACTTCTTCGGACAAGAGGGAGAGACGCTACGCAACGCTTGTTGTGAGGTTACTAGCTCTGATGACAGCGATGTGTGTAACCTCGGGAGCATTAATCTGGGCCGTATTGACAGCATTCTTGAGCTCCGAGATGTTATCCGTCTGGCTACCAAGTTCCTTGTGTGTGGTTCTCTTAGGGCTCATCTGCCTTACGATAAGGTCAATGCAGTCCGTGAGAAAAACCGGCGGCTCGGACTGGGTCTCATGGGAATCCACGAATGGCTCTTAAAGAAAGGATTGGGTTATGAAGTCACCGGAGAACTTAAACGATGGCTCTCTGTATACAGAGATGTCAGCCGTTCAGTTGCAACTGGCTTTGCTGCAAAACTATCTGTCTCAAATCCCGTGGCTTGCCGAGCCATTGCCCCAACAGGAAGCATTGGCATTCTTGCAGGTACAACTACAGGAATTGAACCACTCTTTGCAGTTGCGTATAAAAGACGCTATCTCAAAGGAACCCGCTGGCACCACCAATACGTAGTGGACTCCGTGGCCCAGCAGATGATCGAAGAATACAGCGTGGACCCAGAGAAGATCGACTCCGCCCTCAGTCTCGTGGACAACTTCGAACGACGCATAACCGTCCAAGCTGACGTGCAAGACTTCGTGGACATGGCCATCTCATCCACGATTAACCTACCCAAGTGGCCACCGGACAAGGCCGAGAATGGGTTCGTGGCTCACTTCACGGACGTGCTGGCCAAACACGCACACAGGCTCCGGGGCTTCACGGTCTACCCAGATGGTTCCCGTGGGGGCCAGCCCTTGACAGCCGTGCCCTACAAGGAAGCCAAGGACAAGCTCGGGGAGGCTTTCGAGGAGTCGGTGGAGGCGGTTGACGTTTGCGATATCACGGGGAGGGGAGGGGTGTGTGGAGTATGACCACTATAGCCTACAAAGACGGCATCCCCAATGCCATCTGGCTACCCATCGTCCTAGGGGAGGTTCGAGAGGGCATACTCGCTGTGCTTGCCGGGAGGCACGAGGCCATACGGATAGAGGTACGCCTCGGTGACATAGCTATCTATATACTGAAAGAGGATGGAGGTAATGGGTGACGAGACAAAGCCGACAATTAAAGAATCGGTGCTTGCTAGTGTTAAAATAGTATTAACACAAGAAGGGCAGATCCTGTTTAGGCTAAACAAGCATGACCCGGAAACGGTTCGGAAGGCTCTAGACTATTGGAATGACGAGTACCGAAATACGGACGCAATAGTTGAGATGATCCGGTATTTTAATATTCACTTACAGGAGATACAAGACTATGTGTCCAAGCACTATTAGTGATACGGAGATTCTCGTGAATAGCCATACCCGTGCACTCAAGGTAGTCCACGCAGCCAAGGCTCTTAAGGAACACTCCCGGGACTACAGGGGCCTTGACAAGAAGGCGGGCACAAAAAAACTCCTCCTCAGCTTGTTCGAGGCTGTGGAAGAGTTTTATGGCAAGGGATACGAGGAGGAAGATGGTTAAGAGCATTGAATTTGGTTAGGCTTATACTTTACACAAAAAAAGAGAGGGGAATAAAGCTGTCCCCTCTCTAATTATTTTTGAGAAATTATTTGATTGTGAATGGTAGTTTTTTTTGGTTCTATCGGAGAAACTACCAAAACTCTTCTGGCTAGTTTAGCATAGCTCATCGTACTTGGCATTTTCACGCAGGATTTGCTGTATTGTACCCTCACTATCAATATCTTCTGCAAAAAAGATTGGCTCAGCAATCAAACAATACTCACTTACGACGGTATTTCTCACGCAGCTGGATAGCATCAACACGAGCACGATCAACAGCACGGCGGGCACGTTTAATGTTTTGGACCATAGCCAAATGTTTCTTAGTCTGTTCAGCATCAGCCCCAGCCTTGATAAGCCGGTTCTTTTGAAGATAGTCGAGGGCACCCCCAGCTATCTTTAGTAATAGAGTTATAAGGGTAAGCCACGTCACTGATTAGCAATTCCAGCACGAACGAACATACCAACTGCTGCTGGGACTATAATCTGGATGGCATCAGTTAATGACACATCAGCCGTCAGCCAACCAGCAAGCGCACCAATGATGGCAATTACGGCGGTCACATAGGTCTTGTATCCTTTTAACATTTCCTTATCCTTTCAGTTAGAGTTAGAGGAACCTTTCATAGCATCCCAGGCCTCTCCGAGGGGACGAATAGCGGTGCTTTCTACGAGTTTTTGTATCTGTTCCGTGGGGATATCATCAATGAGCTTATGTCCTGCATTGAACATAATCTCCGCGTCTTTGTGGAAGTCGATAGCATCTTGATAAAGACCCCCCTGTACGAGTACGGTTACCATGGTGGCGGCGAATTTACGGTTGAATTCCCAGTCGGCTTTGATCTTCCCGGTTAGCATACCATGAATCAAACTGGCAATCTCGGGCTCCTCGATGGCAGACTTGAGCATGTTGAACCGAGCCTTACGGAACACCCTCAGAGACAGCTCAGAGATAATAAACCGAGGGGATACAACCCCACGGCTGATTGCATAACCACGAGACAACAACCCTTCAAGCGAGAGATCCCCAGGTATACCCGAGATGGGCAGGCGGGCAGGACTGGAACTCGCCGCATTGAGGGCATGACTGATCTCCTGGAGCCGCCGGACCTCTTCTGGGCTGTATAACTGGAGCATAGCCGAGGTGTTGTCATCCAAAAGCCCCTGGAGTATATCCCCTTCGAGGGTCTCCGTGCGTCTAATAGAGGAATTGAACGACTCGATCCCCAAAGCGGGCTCTCCACCCTCGAAGACGACACCCTTACCAATCTTTTTGGATTTATTTATAACATGCCTGTATACGAGGCTACGAAGGATACTCTTCACTTCGGCCTTCTTACCAATCTCATCGGCTGAGGCCAGGAGACTTCCTATGTTGTCAGGGTTACCACCTTGGCTAGGCAGGATGTTTGCCAGGATGTTATCTGCACTGAGGCTCTCACCCTTGCGGGCCAGGATAGCCGTTATCTTGCTGCCAACGTTCTGAAGTTCCCCAGAGAAGATCGTGTTGAGCCTCCCAAGTTGATCCTGGAGAGCTTGATCCGCAGCTTTAAGCAGGCCTGTTCGCTGTTGAGCTTCCCGTATCAGCCCGACTTCTGCTTCTATACCCATCTTCTTAGCTAGGGCCATATTGATGCCGTCTACGCCTTCGAAGGTGATGAGATCCTCGAACTCCCGATAGAACCCAGCGAGGGGGGACTCGCTTGTAGCTGACGTAGCATCCTCCAAGACCTTCCTGAGCTTCTCAGAACTTGGGTTCGTGCCAACCAGCTTAGAAATCCTACGACGGTAAGCCTCAGCTAAGAGAGCCCGTGCCGTGGTATTATCCTCCCCGAACATCCGGTCAAAATCCTTTCGGGCTTGTTGGGGACTACGGCTGCCAGAGATGACAAACTTATCGAAGATGTCCGTGTCGGCTACTCGTTTCTCACCACTGCCTTTCTTGCCCCGGACGTGCCCACCTGTGTAGCGCTTCCATGTTTCTGCATGCTCCCGCCAATTGGCTTGGGCTACACGAAGCTTGTCTACTCCTGGGCCTCCACCCTTGGATACGGAATCCAGGACGTCATCGATCAAGTCAGCATACGTGGCCTTAGCGTAGGCTTGGGCAGCCCCAGCTCCTGTGGTATCGGCAAACCCTCGGGTGGCATCACTAAGGAGCTTGGAGCGGAGGGTGGCTAGTTCCTTGATACCTATTTCCATACCTTCCAGGTCAAACAGGTAGCCACCATCAGCGGTCTGTGCGTCAATCAGGTCTTCCCGGAATTCCTTGAGAACGGCATGGGCCTCAGATCTAGCTGTGTAGTCCTCAGAATCTAAGTTCCGGATAAGCTGCTCAATCTCGCTCTCATCAATACCTTGACTGTCTCCTACTTTTCTGAATATCGCAGCTTCATCCATCTTGTCCACTGCGTCGGTACGAATTCGCTTAAGCCACTGGGAAACATGCACAGTGGTCGGTGCACTGAACAGCTTAGAAGAGGCAGCCTTGGCTATCTCGATGTCCACTCCAGGTTCCAGGCCCGCCCTGAGATCTCCCATGAGGTCGTTGATATTCACAACAACGTCCTCTCCCGTAGTTTCATCTACGTAAGAGTAGCTATCCCGTATGGCCATGTCAGGGTGGAGTTCGTCGAAGCCTGCTGATGCCTGACTACGGCTGGCTTCGAAGTGAGCATCCGTTAGGGTACGAGCCTCCCTTCCATAGGTCTTGTCATCCATCCTCCTATGTATATAGGTCCGTACTCGGGCCAGCAGGGACTCGGCTTGTTCTCCTCCAATGTTCACATCTTTTAAAACTTCCCGGAGAGGCTCAGGGAAGAAACTAGGAACGTCGGTTTCTATTGGCTCTGCGGTGGTACGTGTCGGAGGAACGTAGTTGGGGTCTGCCGTGGCCTTGAAGTCGTCAATGTAAGTCCTGGCATTCTGTATCTCGATGCGGTGGATTGTCTGTAAGCGGGCAGTTTCCTTATTCACCCACTTTTCTGCGTTACGGAGCATGTCCGTAACAGGAGACTCGATGGCTTTGACATCAGCGGGCAAGTCCTCCAGCTGTTTGCGGAGAATGTTCAGGAC
>CEPX01016807.1_pt1 | contig 17870 bp, 22 predicted proteins | sample 361361 | NCBI WGS metagenome assembly CEPX01 (sample SAMEA2619974, study PRJEB7988) | marine metagenome | biome: marine biome (ENVO:00000447); feature: mesopelagic zone (ENVO:00000213) & marine oxygen minimum zone (ENVO:01000065); material: "saline water (ENVO:00002010), including plankton...
AATATGATACCCCGCACTTTAGTGCGGGGAGGTTCATTTTAATAAGCAGAAACAGCGCTAATATAATAATATTGTTAAAACCTTTATCTTACTTCTTCTCCTTCAACTCTTTCTCCAACTTCTTCTTCAAAGCCTTCTTCCCTTCCTTCTTCTCACCATCTTTCTCTTCAATCACTTTCGTCTTCTCCTCTAACTTGCCAAGCTCTTCCTTGATTTGCTTCTCTCCCTCTTTCCTTTCTTTCTTACCCTCTTTCTCTTCCTTCTTCTTAACTTCCTTCTTGCCCTCCTTTTTCTTCTCTTCAGTCTCCTCTTCATAATTCTTGCCGAACAATTCAGCCTTTACTATGCCCTTATCATCCTTAACAACATTTATCTTAACATGATGTGGAGGATTCTTTATCCCATGCTCCCAAAGCTTAAGATTAAGATGCTTGCCTATCTTAACATCCTCAGACTTCATATGCTTCTTAAGAAAACTCCTCAGAGCATTAACTGCTCTCTTAGCCCTCTTATACCTTGGAGCTCTCTGGAATTCCTTCCTTAACGGGATGTTATAAACTCTCTCAATTGCTGCCATTTTAATCATATCTTAGTTTTGTTTGAATTATGCATCAGCTCCCTGGGTGGGCCGTCCACACCTTGGTTGCGATAGTGGGGAGGATTCATAGCATTTAGTCGAAGACTAAATGTCTATGCCTTTGTCTTAGTTCTCCTCCATGAACGCTTTAGAACAGTATGCCTGCCGGGATGAACCCTTCTTCCCTTTCCATACTTCTTAAACACTGTCCAGAAAGGTGCCCATCTTGTTTTCTTATTTAATTTAGCTAATCTTAGCTTCCTGCTTAAATGCTTGTATCTTGCCATTTTCTTATTTCCTTCTTATCTTGAACTCTCTTTTCTCAGGTATAATCTTAGATAATATATCTTTTAATGTGTTATCATCAACCATATCTAACTTTCCAGCTTGTATCAATTGCGCTAAACCAACCAACAACTGCACAGCCTTCTCAGGATGGGCAGCCTTTATATTTCCAAACCTTTCCAAAGCCTTTTTAGTCAGCCTTGGCTTAACAAAGTTCTCCAGTTCATTAAGCTGCTGCTGAACCTGCGCCTGTTCCTGAACTTGCTCTTGGAGCGCCTGTTGCTGCAATGCTGCTAATTTCTGTTTTCTTATCTCTTCCAATTCGCTCATTTTCCGAACAATAATTCCTTGCCTTTTGCTGTAATCACTTTACCCTTATGCACTCCTTTATCCTTTTTTATAACCAGGCCTGCAGTCTCCAACTGTTGGAGAATCTTCCTCACAACACTCCCTGAGCCCTTATAAAACTTTTCAGGCCTAACTCCCCTGTTCTTCTTGCTGCCATACTTAGTCCTTAGCTTTGATGTGCCAATAGGCCCAAGCCTTGAAACCTTCCTAAGTACAGAAGCAGCCCTGGCATACCACCAGTCCTTCTTCACAGGAGGCCTTTCCCTACTAACCCCTGTCTTAACAAAACCTGCCCAGGCAGGCGGCTTAATCTCCTTAATCTTCTTCAGAGCTTCAGCTGTCTTATCTATTAATTCATTCACAGGAGTGTTATAGCTTTGTTTCATCTTTATAAACAGTAAATGTTTATGTGCTTAAAAAGGTTATGGTTTTTGGGGAGAAAATGCCCTCGCCGGGATTCGAACCCGAGTTCAAGCCTCGAGAGGGCTTAGTGCTTGGCCGGACTACACTACAAGGGCATTTACTTTAAGCCTAAATCGTAAATACTTCTTAAACTTTACTTTAATCAGAAGCTCTTTTGTAAAAAGAGCTTCTCAGCCAGAACATTAAACCAAAAGAAGCAGTTATCACTAAAAACCTAAAAAATTTATCTAATCCTACATAAGATTTTTAAAAGAGATGGTGTTTCACTAGCTAAAATAATTATTAGGCATATAAAGATGAAAAAAAAACTATAATAGCAAAGACCACGGAGGAAGTTAATGACTTTATTGGTAAAGGAGGAGATCCTTCTGATATTTCTCTTAAGTGCTTATGTGGAGAAAATATACCTGTATCACAAGGAAGGGTAAGACCTTATAGTATATTATTCTATTGTGATACATGTGTGAAATATATTTATTATAGAGAAGATCCAAACCCAGATTCCACACCAGGCATAGGACATTTTACATGTGGTCCTACTCCCTTCCTTTATGAGAGAAGGTTAATCTTATAATCTAAAAGTTATTTCATTTCAAACAAAGCCAAATACTAAGAAATCTTTCAGGCTTCTGGTATTTCTCTAATTTTCTTACTTTATCCTAACAGCCTCCAAATCCCTTGGAGCGCATGTCTCTATCCTATACTGTTTATGCAGAGAAGAAGCCAGATCTAAACATCTGCTGTTCTCCCCATGATTAACTATAACCTTCTTAGGCCTTGGGTCGCACTTATAAACAAAATTCATAAGCTGCCTTCTGTCAGAATGGTTTGTGATCTCCAGCTTATGCACCTGCATCTTAATCTCGCAGTTCTCCTGCTTAGAGCCACTCTTAAAAAATATCTCTTTCTCTCCCCTCTGTATCCTTCTTCCCATGCTGCCCTCGCCCTGGTAACATGAAAACACCAGTGAATTCTTAGGATTGCCAGCCAAATGCTTTAAATATTCCACAGAAGGCCCCCCCACCAACATACCTGATGTTGCCAATATTAAACATGCTCCTTCTTCCTCTACAACCTCCATTCTCTCCTTTTGTGAACCAACCCTCTTGAATATATCAAGCAGGAATGGGTTCTCATCCTTATGGAATATCAGCTTTCTTATAGAATGGTTCAGGAATTCCGGATAAGCAGTATGTATAGCAGTAACATCCCAGACCATGCCGTCTATATACACCTTAAAAGGTGGAACCTCTTTATTCTTTACCATATTAGCAATCATGATCATAACCTCCTGCGCCCTTCCCGAACCCAGAACAGGCATCAAAACCTTGCCCTTCCTCTCAAGCGTCTCCTTAATAATCCTCTTAAGGAAATCATCCATCTCCCTTTGCGGGGGCAGAACATTCTCTTTTCCCCCATAAGTGCTCTCTATAAGCAAAGTCTCAAGCCTTGGGAAATAAGTGGAAGCAGGCTCTAACAGCTGCGTTCTTGCATACTTCAGGTCACCTGTATAAACAAGGTTATGCAGCCCGTTTGCTATATGCAGATGAACCAATGAAGCGCCAAGGATATGGCCTGAATTATAAAGAGTAATTCTTACATCAGGCGTTACATCAGTAACCGCTTCATACTCAAGGCAGACAGTATGCTTAACCATTTCTTTTACATCATCAGATGTATAGATAGGCTCCTTACCCTCTGACCTCATAATCTTCACATTATCAAGCAATAAAAGAGACATAACATCCCTTGTAGGAGCTGTGCAATACACAGGCCCCCTATAGCCAAACTTGAACAGATAAGGAATAAAACCGCTATGATCTAAATGTGAATGAGAAACAATAACAGCATCAAGCTCCTTTATATCAAACTCAGGCGCTTCCAGATGTGGGTAAGCATGGTTATCAGAAGCAACATCAATCCCGCAGTCCAATAGAACCCTTGACTCAGGCGTCTGTAAAAACAAGCAGGACCTGCCAACATTCCTTGCGCCGCCAAGATAGCTTATCCTTATCCATTCCTCCTTCTTCTCTCTAATCCAGCCATCATAAATCCTATGGCCCGTCTTATCCAGGAACTTCCTTCTATAATCGCTGTTCTGGTAAAGCACAGCCCTTATATTCTCTATAAGCTTTGACCTTATTGCAGGCGTCCTTTTAACAACAGGAATCCATAAAGTCTTAGTCCTTATCTCTCTAAGAACACTTCCCTGTTTCCCTATAGCCAGCCCTGGCTTATCAGCCTCTATAACCACAATAGACCTCTGCGGATCAAAAATTATATTGCCCACGCCAGCCTCTTTTGGCATTAAGCTCTTTATCTCTTTCTCTGCTGCTTCCAGTTCCATGGCTATAGCAGGATCCGGCCTTAACTCTATCCTTTTCTTTATCTCATCCACAATCTTCTTTATGACTCCTGTATTATTCAGGAAAAAATCCTTATCCTTAGTATAAAGAACTATATTAGCGCCTTCAAAACAAGCCTCGCTTATCTTGCCCTTTGGTATATGCTTTAAAATCTCTTTAATAATATCAGTCATTTTAGTTTAAACCTCATACAATAAATCCAAGAACTGCTTTTTATCCAATTAAATTGCACCATTATGATTTTGTTTAAGAAATACTTTATACCTTTATTGTTGTATCCAATTGCTTTTCCACTATCTTCTTTGCTCCCTCGCTTGTGATGGAAACAACATCTAACCCATTGCCTGAAGCTGCATCTCTCTGTATAGCTGCGTTTACGCATTTCACAGCCAGCTTGACACCCTCATCTAAACTAGTATCCTTTCTAAAAAGTGTTTCAAGGACACCGTATGCCATAACAGAGCCTGAGCCTGATGAGATATAATCATCAATCAATGTAATGCTGCCATCAGCATAAATATCATACAGATAAAACCCTGTGCTATCCTTGCCTCCCAGCACAAAATGTGCTATGCCCGGGATCATGCTCATTTTCCTTATATTATAATAAACAAACCTTGCCAGAAGGTTAGCTGCTTCCTTAACAGAGCAATCCAGCCCTGTCCTTATCTTCTTCAGCCTCAGCTCTGACTCAGCATATTTAAGCAATAACTGCGCATCAGAAACAGTGCCTGCCATTGTCACAGCAATATTATCTGTTATCTTGTATATCTTTTCTGACTTCTTATCTGCAATCAAAAACCCTGCAGTAGCTCTCTTATCAGCTGCAAGTATTATACAATCTTTACCAACAATACCAACTGTTGTTGTTCCCGTTTTAAGCTGTTCTTCTTCCTTCATCTTAAATAAAATCTTTAAAAGAAGTATATCACCTAAAGCATTAAGATTAGAAGTTATTTATATACTTTTCGTTTTTTCCCACCCAACAACCCAACCATACCGCAAACATTGCAAACTTTTCCCGAGCATGGCTCACCGCAATTTTCGCAATAACCCAGCTTACCCAACCTCTTTTTAGACCTAGGCATCCTTTCCAGGAAATAATCCACAATCCTCAGTTTTATACCCGGAGCATCCCTCTCCAGCTTATCCAAAAACCTGCCAACATCCCTTCTAAACGCATCCACAGAGCATGGGCAGCTATCATAAACAACAGGGAACTTCATAAGCCTTGAAAACTCCTCAACATCTTTCTCAGCGCAAAAATACAACGGCTTAACCCTTGGAACAAAACCCTTCTCCTCAACAACCCCTGTCTTAGGCCCAAGCCTCAGGCTAAGATCCATCCTGTCCTTCAGCAGGTTCATAACAAAACTCTGCGCCTCATCATCAAGGTTATGCCCTGTAACAAGCTTAGTCTTCTTCAGCCTCTTAGCATACCTATTCAGTATATGCCTCTTAACAGCTCCGCAGATAGCGCAGCTCTTCAGGTTACAGCCTTTAGACTTAAGAACTGACTTAAGATAACAAACAGAATAACCCACAACATCCTTAACAGAAACCTCATGCAACTTAACCCCAAGCTCAGAACAGAATCTCTCAACATCCTCTTTATTCTTCTCACTATACTTCCCTATAAACAAATCAATAAAAAGCGCTTCAACATCATAACCAAACTTATTCAGCAAAAAAAGCACAGTTGTGCTATCCTTCCCTCCAGAGCAGGCTACCAAAACCTTATCCTTCTTACTAAGCAGCTTATACTTTTCTATAGTCTGCTTTACCTTTCTCTCAATATCAGCCTTCATAAGCTAAGAAAAATCTTTGATTTATTTAAAGCATTCTCTTAAAACCCTTTGATATACCCTTCCTCATGCGCATAATAAGAAGCATAAGTTCCAACCACAAAGAACACAACAATCATTATCTTACTGCCATAAAAAGAGCCAAGCGCAAACCCCACTAAAAACCCTGCTGTGATAAAAATCCATGGGAATTTTAAAGTTGGCTTCAGCCTGAACAACACCCTGCCTGCAGTTGCCCCGCATAAAAATATAATAATATAACTCACAACAGCTGAGCCAAGCGTTGTTGCCAGGAAAAAGCCTAACACCAACAACCCAAAAGCTGAAAGCTCTATCCAATTCTCATATAAATTTAATTTTCCCATTTTAGTACATCCTACTAGTTGTACGAAAGTAATATAATCCTGTAGGGGTGGGCCCTCCAGTTAGTTCTGCGATAATGGGGAGGATAAAAGTATTTTAGCTTTGCTAAAATACGCCTTCAAGCACTTTGGCATAATACACACCAAACAATAAACCAAACAACAATGAGCCAAATATAGCAACCAAAATATTAATCTTCAACACCAACAACAATGCAGCGCCTAATATAGCGCCAAACAGCAGGAAATAAAGCCCTCTTGAATAAAAGAACACATAATTTCCATCCAAAGGAGGGATTGGCAGCATATTAAAAACTGCAAACCAGACATTCACAAGAATCGCTTTCTCAATCAGCACATTATTAGGCAGCAAAACAAAAAGAATCTTGAACAATATAGCAAAAGCAACATTTGCCAAAGGACCTGCCAATGCCACAGAGCTCATTGTCAACGTGTTTATACCATACCTGAAAAACCCTATTCTGTGAACAGCCATATGATGGAAAATCACTCCCCCCGGCGCCAAAAACCATAAATTCCCTCTTGAAACAAATATAAGAACCAGGCCCATTAAAAGGCCAGCCCACCAAAGCCTATGCTCAACTCTTATACCAACCTGCAACCCAGCAATCCTTTGCGCAGATGCATGGACAAGCACAGCCAATGTTACAATAAGCACAGCATTAAACAGATTCCTTAAGCCAACCAAAAGCTCAAACTCCTTTGCCCCCCAGTCCTTAAAAGACACAATGAACGCAAGAATCAGTATTATGATTATAAAATTCTTTATCTCTTCCCTGCTGAACATAAAATATCTCTTCAGCTTATCCTTCAGGTCGGTTATAGTATAAAGGGGCATTTAACTATCTTAGAAATAGGAGTATTTAATTATTTTGGTTTTTAGGCTCTGCTGAAACCCTTAATTCGATGCGCTTAATGAACCTAGAAGGCTTCTATAACTTATACTTACCATCTCTAACATCCTTAATAACCTTCTCATACTTCTCAATTGTCCCGATATCTGACCAGTAACCTGAGAAAGGATAACCAAACAATCTCCCCTGCTCAGCCAATTTAGGAAAAACATCCTTCTCCAGCATAGCAAACCCTTCCGGGATCATATCAACAACCTCTGGCTCAAGAATATAAAACCCTGAATTAATAAGGTTAGAAGGCGCCTTATCCTTCTTCGGCTTCTCAACAAACTCCAGAATATTAGAGCCTGACAGCCTTGCAACACCATACTTAGTTGGATCGCTCACAGTTGTCAAAGCAATGGTTGCCAAAGCCTTATTCTCCTTATGCAACGCAAACATCTGCTCAACATTAATATCCTTCAGCTCATCCCCGTTAGAAACTATAAAAGTCTCATTCAGCAGATGCTTCCCTAACCTTAAAGGCCCTGCTGTGCCTAACGGATCATCCTCTTCTATATACTTTATATTAACCCCAAACCTGCTTCCATCCCCAAAATACTCCATAACCTTCTCCTTCATATAACCCACAGCAAGAATAATCTCCTTTACCCCAAACTTCTTAAAAAGATCCAGCAAATACTCAGTAACAGTCTTTCCGCTTATAGGTATCAAAGCCTTTGGTATCTCATAAGTAATAGGCCTCAGCCTTGTGCCCTTTCCTCCCACAAGAACCACTGCTTTCTTAGGCACATGAGCTCCCATTGCCCTCAACAACAAAAGCTCCACTGCATGGCTCCTGTTCTTAACCCTGAACCCATCAATATTCTTATCAATAGTCTTTAGTATGTTAGAATCAAGCGTCAGAGTTACCCTTTCTTTCATAATACCTCTTAAATTGCTTTTCTTTAAATATTTTCTTATGGGAAATAGTAATATAAACAAAAGGTTTATATACAAGCATCATACACGGTATTACTTTATCATACTTTTTAAAAACTTCCAGAGGTGGAAAAATGGACAGAAATATTGCTTTGGAATTTGTAAGAGCAACTGAGGTTGCTGCTATTGCTGCTTCTAAATGGCTGGGCAAAGGAGAAAGAAAGAAAGCTGACGGAGCTGCTGTTGATGAAATGAGATCCCGCCTTAACAACATTGACTTTCATGGCAAGGTTGTAATTGGAGAAGGAGAAAAAGATGAGGCTCCCATGTTATACATCGGGGAAGAAATAGGCACAAAGAAAGGCATTAATGTTGACATTGCTGTTGATCCTCTTGAATGCACTGATAGCGTGGCATGCGGGAAAGATAATTCTATATGTGTTTTGGCTGCAGCTCCCAGAGGAGATCTGCTCAATGCTCCTGAGGTCTATATGAACAAGATAGCTGTAGGCCCAAAAGCAAAAGGCTGCATTGACATAAACGCCTCTGTAAAAGAGAACCTGACAAAAATTGCCAAACGCCTGGAAAAAGATATAGATGAAATAACCGTTGTAGTACTTGACAGGCCAAGACATGAAAAGCTTATCAATGAAATAAGAGAAGCAGGAGCAAGAATCAAGCTAATCACAGACGGCGACATCTCTGGCGCAATCTCACCCTCAGTAGAGGACTCAGGAATTGATGTACTGATGGGAATCGGCGGAAGCCCGGAAGGAGTTATTGCAGCATCAGCCCTAAAATGTGTTGGTGGAGAAATCCAGGCAAAGTTTGTCTTCAAAGATGACAGGCAAAAAGAACAAGCTGAGAAGATGGGAATCAAGAATCCTGAAGACAGGATATTCTGCACAGAAGACCTGGCAAAAGGCAACCAGCACATGTTCATCGCCACAGGAGTCACTGACGGACCTATGCTGAAAGGAATCAGGTTTGAAAAAGGAAAAGTGGTGACCCACTCAATCGTCATGAGATCCAAAACAGGCACAATAAGATTCATTGAAGCATACCACAGGACATAGATGCTATAAGCAAACAATCTAAACATAAACGGAGGCGATTAAAATTAAAGGTCCAATACCAAGTTGTTACATGTTTGATGCACTAAAAAATGAAAAATCAATAATTCTTGCATGCAACCCAAGGATTACAATAGGAGTTGCAAAAGGTGTTTTCAGGGCTGCAAAACATATGGATGCAGCATTAATAATGGAGCTTGCAAGATCAGAATCCAACCAGAAGAGAGGTTATACAGGTTTAACCCCTAAAGATCTTAGAAAACACCTTGACGAAGCAAATGAAGAAGTGGGCCATGACATCTGGGCCCTGCACGCAGACCATATTGGAATAAAAAAAGGCGATGAAGCAGAAATAAAAGAAGTTAAAGAGCTCATAACACAACAGGTTGAGGCAGGCTTCACAAGCTTTGCCATTGACGCTTCCCACTTATTTGACTTTGAGGGGAAAACCGTGGAAGAAGAGCTTGCCCCTAATGTAAAAGTAACTATCGAAATGGCTAACTTCATAAAAGAAAAAATGGGAGACAAAAAGTTCGGCCTTGAAGTAGAAGTGGGGGAGATAGGAAGAAAAAGCACAGAAGGGCTTATATTAACAAAGCCTGAAGAGGCTGTTGCATACATAAAAGCATTAAAAGAAGCGGGAATTGAGCCAAATGTTCTTGCTATTGCAAACGGAAGCTCTCATGGAAACACATATGACAAGCAAGGCAACCTCATTGCCCAGGTTACAATAAATATCGCGCAGACAAAAGCAGTTGCAAAAGCATTAAGGGACGCTGACTTCGATGTAAGGATAGCCCAGCATGGAATAACAGGCACCCCTATAGAGCTAATCGACCAGCAGTTCCCCAAAGGCGACATAATCAAAGGCAATGTTGCAACACTATTCCAGAATATAGTATTTGACGCTTTAAAGGTCTACCACCCTGACTTATACAAAGAGATGTTTGAATGGACACTAAAAAACCATCCCATAGAAGGAAAAAAGCCAGAGGAAGTGTTCGGCAAAGAAGGCAAGCGGGCTGTTATAGAATTCTATGACAGGATTTATGGCATGAGCGATGAATGCAGAGACTTTATAGAAGCGCAATCCTATACTGAAGCCTTAAAATTCTTTAAGGCATTTAATGCAAAAGGAACAGCTTCTATAATAAGAAAAACATTGTAAACAGTGAAATAAATGGACAAAATCAAAGTGGGAGTAGTCGGTTACGGCACAATAGGCAAGAGAGTTGCAGACGCAGTAATGCTCCAGGAAGATATGGAACTCATAGGCATCACAGGCCACCGGTATTCTTACAGGATGCTCATTGCCAATGAAAAGAACATACCCATCTACGCACTAGACGGGGTAGAAGACTTCATCAAAAACAATGTCCACATAGCAGGGAGAATAGAAGACATGCTAAAAAAAGTTGACATTATAGTTGACTGCACACCAAAGAAGATAGGCAAAGAAAACAAAGAGAAATACTACAAGCCAAACAAGCTCAAAGCAATATTCCAGGGCGGGGAAAAGCCTGATGTAGCTGACTGCTCATTTGTTGCGCAATGCAACTATGACGAAGCAGTCGGAAAAGACTATATCAGGGTCGTAAGCTGCAACACAACCGGGCTCTCCAGAACACTAGACGCGGTAAACAAAAAGTTTGGAATCAAAGAAGTCCATGCAACCATGATAAGAAGGGGAGCAGACACATGGGACATCTACCATGGCCCAATTAACGCTATTGTTCCCGTATTAGAACTGCCAAGCCATCATGGGCCTGATGTAAAAACCGTCCTAAAAGACATCAACATATTCACCACAGCCATCAGCGTCTCCACAACACTAATGCACATGCACAACGTAATTGTAGAATGCCAGAAAGAGCCTACTGTTGAAGAAGCTTTGGACCTATTCAAAAACACATCACGGGTAAGGATTGTTGATAACGCATCAGGCGTCAGATCAACAGCCCAAATAATAGAATTTGCCCGAGACCTGGGAAGAAACCGGGGAGATATGCCGGAGATAGTTATATGGAAAGAAGGAATCGGTGTAGCCAACCACCACAAGCTATTATATATGCAGGCAGTTCACCAGGAATCAGATGTAATCCCGGAAAACATAGATGCAATAAGGGCAGCAATGGGCTTTAAAGACGGCAAGAAAAGCATCGAGATGACAAATAAAAGCTTTGGGATTGAGTGATACATCTTAGTATAAAGAAAACTATTTAAACTTAACAGTCTTAAGCTAAAAATATTTTGGGGGTGTTTTAAAATCCAATGCGACTTATGCGGAAAAGAAACCAACCTTTTTCTAGCTGATATTGAAGGCACTGAACTAAATGTCTGCAGCAACTGCTCAAAATTCGGCAGGGTAATAAAAGAAATAAGAGCAGAAGAAAAAGAAAAAAAGCCTAAAGAAGAAAAAAACCAGATAACAGAAGAGCCTGAGATAATAGACTCAATAGTAGCTGACTATGCAGAAATAATAAGAAAAAAAAGGGAACAGTTAGGATTAAAACAAGAGGACTTTGCAAAAAAGATATCTGAAAAAGAGTCAACTGTGCATCATCTTGAAATAGGAAAGCTTGAGCCTTCCATTGAATTAGCAAGGAAACTAGAAAGGCTTCTTAAGATCAATCTCATTGAAACCATTGAAGTTGAGCAGGAAAAAACCAAACAGGAAAAAAGCGATGTATTAACTATTGGGGACATACTCAAGACTGAATAAAGAAAATGCTCTCAACCTTTAACATCTCATCCTCTAACAAGACAGAAATGATAGATGTGACCTCTAAAATAGAGGAAATCATAGCAAAAAGCAACATAAAAGAAGGGCTTTGCAATGTATATGTGCCCCATGCCACAGCAGCTGTTATAATCAACGAAAACTATGACCCTAACATTCTCCTTGACATCCAGGATGCGCTCTCTTCCTTAATTGCAGAAGGCAAATGGAGGCATGACAGCGTTGACAACAATGGAGCAGCCCATATCAAGGCTTCAATCTTAGGCCCTTCAGAAACAATACCAATAAATGAAGGAAAACTGCTCCTCGGCCAATGGCAGAACATCTGTGTTGCAGACTTTGATGGGCCAAGGGAAAGGAAAGTGATTGTTACTCTAATCAAAACCTCATAACCCTATCCTTCCTATCCTTCTTCATCAGCAAAACAACCCTTGAATTCTCCTTCTCATCAATGATTTTAAGTCCAGCCAGGCCAGCAACCTCCTCTGCAAACTTCCTGACCTCAGGATGCCTTGGCATATTCTCAATACTCAACCTCTCTATAGAATAACCAACCCACATATAAGCTTTCAATTCAATAAAATCAGCCTCAACATTCTTCAGGATCTTAGCATAACCCTCAGCATTAACCATATTAATATCCTTAACCAACGTCAACCTTATAGCCTTCCTGCACTTAAACCTTGACAGCAACTCCAAAGACTCCTGAATCTTACTCCAGCCATTCTTAACCAAAGGCTTGCAAACCTTCTCATAGGTTTTCTCATCAGGAGCAGGCAATGTAACATAAAGCTGTGTTGGCTGATGTTTAAGCAATTTCTTTAACATATCCAGGTTAGTTCCGTTAGTAACAAGAAATGAAGTCATTTCCCTTCTATGAATTTCATCAATCAGCTCTGGCAGCTTAGGATAAAATGTTGGCTCTCCAAACAACGAGATTGCAAAATGTAATGGCTTCAACGCTTCCTTGAACCTCTTATAATCAGCTCTTGCGCTTCCCCCAAAACCCTGGAGGTATTCAACATGAGCTTTAACACATCCATCCACTATCTCCTTAGGAGAATCGACCTTACCTTTCCATTCAGAAGGCGTAAACCCAATATCTCTCCAACAAAAGCAGCATCTATGACTACAGAGAAAAGAAGGAGTCATCTGCACGCACCTATGCGAATTAATCCCATAAAAGGTATTCTTATAACAGGTATCCTCGCATCTAATAGCCTTCTTAGTCCACCCGCAAACCTTCACAGCGCTATGACCACCAACAAGCCTATAGCCCTGCTTCTCCATATCCTTGACTCTTGCTTTAGAAAGCATTTTAAAGCATTAGAATACCAGGCGTATTTTAAACTTATCTAATAGTATTTGTGCCAAACCTAAACCCAAACTCTTCCTTTCCTGAAGAATCCTTTATATCCCATATAAAATTCTTAAAATTATTATGCACAGGAAATTCTCCTTCCAAACTTAAGCCTGCAGAGCTAAGGAAATCAGTATATTTGTCAGGGTTGCTTATAAACTCAGGCCAATGAACCTGGCGGTTATCATACTCGATGATTGTATTAATCACCATCTCAGCAAACTCATGAACCTTCTTAAGCTTGCTGGGAACATTCTTGTTCTGGCCTGAAAGCTTAAACACATTACCACCTTTCTTAACAGTTATATCCTGTGTAAGCTCAACATTCACAGACTTATCATGCATGCTTACCTTAACATCAATATCCCCTTCAGACACCTCAATAATATTCTTCCTGAGCTCTCTTAGCTCATCAACACAACCGCTCACATTCTGTCTGATATAATCCTTCAAATAAACCCCCGTCTCTGATATTTCCGGAAGATTATTCTGCCCTTCATCATAAAGAATGTAAACATTACCCACCAGGGTTTGCAAAAAACGAATTCCCTCCGGATCTATATAACCTCCCTGCTTCCCGATAAGGCCAATGCCTGTCCTGATGCTTGTATCAAAACAAGTCTCAACAAAAAGCTGGATATCCTTATTATCCATGCCTATTACCTTCTTAACTTCTTTCTCCATAACAACCTTCTTAGAATAGACAGTAGAATAAAAAAGAGAAGCAAAGATAAAAACTATAGTAATCCCTAATATAATGAAGATTGTTAACTGGCCTCTTTTTTTAAACATTTTAAACAAACGCAACGCTTCCATAACCTACAGCAGACGAATAATCATCAATAACATCTCCTGAAGTATAATACTTTAATAACTTTCCCTTCTTAGCTCCAAGCAGCTTACAAAGCTCTATAGCAACCGCAATAGGATGCTTCCCGCATATTGTTGCTTCTTTCTCATCAGTATAATCAAGAAACCCCTTAGCATCCATCTTCAAAATAAAATCAATAGCTCCCTTATCAAGCTTATACAAATTCTCCTTAACATCAGAAGAAAAAGGCTTATAGCCATAACTCTCTCCATAATGCGTAAAATCCGAAGAAGCAACAACGCAAACCTTCCTATTCCCTATACTCTTCATTATCGCATTAGCAATCTCCTTATAATCCATATCATAAGAAACAATTATTGGCGCTATCCTTAACTCCTTCAAACGGTCTTTATTAGCAAACTGCAAAAAAGGAACCTGCGCCTCAATAGAATGCTCCTGGTTATGCGCCTCATCATCCTCTACCAACTCAGAATTCTCAGTTAAAGCTTTTACAAACTCCTTATCAGCCTTAACCACTCCAAACGGAGTCTTAAAATCCTGTGAAGTAACGCATGAATTAAACCCCGTATGGCTCAACCCAAGCACAACAAACAAGTCAGGAAACTTGCTTTTAGCAATCTCCTTAAACCCCCAGGCAGCGCAAGCCCCTGAGAAAGTATAACCTGCATGAGGACTAACAATCCCAATCACATTATTTATTCTTTTATGAACAGGCAACTCGCCTGGACCAAGCTTAGAAATAAAGTTATCATTAATCTGCTTATCAAGAGCATCAAAAGAATCTGGGTAAAATTGGCCTGCTACAATTGGTTCACGAATCATAACCAAATAAAAAATAACTTAGTATATATAAATTACGGAAAGATACTCCACTTACTAGGAAAGCTTACAGCTTTCCGGTATCCCTCTGGGATTTTAAGGTGGAGTAGCTTGGAGTAATTTGCTCAAAATTCGTGTTAGCTGAAAAGCCCACGAATTTTTTCAATTTACTCAAAGCTTCCTATCTCCTCATAAACAGGACCTTCACCTGTCAGAGTGCTCTTAACCAGCTTAAAGTTCTTCACAATAAACTCCTTCTCCTCAACCTTAATGTTTTTTACTTTCTCAAAGAAACCCTTCTTATCCTCAACAAACCTTACTCTTGCAATTGTAACATGCGGCTGAAACCTCTTATCAGGCTTAAAAAGTTCTAAGAGTGACTTATCAACCCTCTGCTGCAGCTCAATAAACTTGTTCTTAGGTCTTAACCCAACCCAAACAACCCTTATATAACTCTCAGAAGGAAAAGCGCCAGTTCCATCAAGCACAGCCTTAAACTGCTTAACCTTAACAGCGCTTAAACATTCCTTAACCTTATCAACATCCTTCTCAGAAACCTCTCCTAAGAATTTCAAGGTTAAATGCAACTGCTCAGCAGAAACAAGCTTAATCTTATTATTATTTAAAGGAACCTGCTTCTGTATATCCTTTATGTATTCTCTTATGTTATCAGGCAATGTTACTGCTATAAAGAGCCTCATAAACACAATCAAAGAACAGAAATATAAAAAAGTAGCGGAAATACCTTCTAAATAAGTAAAAACATTACCAAGAAGTTTTGTAAAAACTTCTTGTCAGCTAAAAGATAGGCTTATAGAAACAGCTATTATAATTAATAAAATTAAAAAACAAATTACCAATCCAAATCAGCAAGCTCTCCTGTGATATCATCAACCTCAGAATCGTCAAGCTCATTATCAATAGTATCAATCTCTGTAATATCTTCTTCGGGAAGGTCAGAGACTGTCTCCCATGCTGCTGATTCTTTTTCCCCCCCTGTTTGCTGCTCACTGGTATATTCTGTTTTTGAACCGCATCCTGTGATATACAATACAAAGACTAAGATTGCAAAGAGTTTAATTAACTGCCTTACCATTTTATTAGTTTCCTCTTGTTTTTTTATAAACCTTTGTGTTCACTTAATAAAAATAAAAAATTAACTGCTTGAGGTATCTGTTTGGTCTGCACAAGGACATTCTCCATCACACTCAACCTCTACATCAGCAGCGTTTGCCATGCAGCTGTTTGAATATGTCTGCCCATCCTCACCGCAGACTGGATCATATTGCATTGTACATACGATCTGGTTCTCATCATCGCTTTCTCCTGTTTCTTCTTCCATTCCTCCAGTACCATAACATTTTCCATTAGCACATACTTGTGTACCAGAACAATCTGAATTATCAACACACTCTTTATCACTTTCGGTTGTTTCCTCAGGCTCTCCCTCCACTAATTCCTCTTCCTCTTCAACCTCTTCTTCCTCTTCAATCACTTCCACTTCATCCTCTTCCTCTACCTCAACACTGCCTCCAGCCTCTTTAATGCTCTTAAAGATATCCATTAATATCCTATGAGCATCAACCAAAGCCTTATGAGCGCCTTTAGCTAACCTTCTAGCTTCCTGTACAGTTGCTTCGCTATCACTAGTCTTAGCTTCAATGAACTTCTCCCTGCTTTGCTTATAAAGATCCTTAGCTTCCTCAATCTTAGCGCTGAAAGCATCCATTTTCTCGTCAATACCGGAAACTTCGATGCCATCCTCCTCCATCTTTGTTAGGATTCTGTCAAGCTTTCTCTCAAGCTGCTCACTTCTTGTAATGATTTCTCCAACCTTTGCATGCACAACCCTTGCAGCATACCTCTTGACTTTAGCAGAATACTTTCTCCATATATTATTAATAGCAGCAGCAGCTTTCTTAACATCTTCCTTGATTTCAGCAGCCTCAACATCAGCCTTAGCCTGCTCAAGCTCAGCAATTGCGTCATCAATCCTTGCAATCATATTAACAGCATCCTCTTCCTCAAGGTCATCGTTAGCTTCAATGCTTTCCTTGATCTTATTAAGATGCTCAATAGCCATATCAGCAGCTTTTATTGAAAGCTCTTTAGCATGAGCTAATGCATCTTCATTCCATTGAGTGCACTCCTCACTCTCAACACCCTTACATGCCTTTAGCTTCTCCTTAACATCCAGGAAATTCTGCCTTCTCTCCTTGTAAATTTTCTCAGCTCTAAGGAATTTCTCTTTTGCATTATTATATCTTTGATTAGCAGCTCTTAACTTATTCTCAGCCACAACCCTTTTCCTGAACAATTCCTCTTTCTTAACAGTTTTAACCTTTAGATTCCCAAGCTTAGCCTTTATTTGAGTCTTATCAAGCTCAGCAAACTCCTTAACCTTTTCCCTGTTCATAACAGATAATTTGTTTAACTGCCTTTCATCAAGACCTGCTATCTTAGAAAGCTTATCCTCATCAAGATTAGTCATCTTTCTTAATCTTTCAGACTTTACCTTTGCCAGTTTTGTTACCTGTGTATCCTTAAGACCAGCTATTTTTTCCTGCCTGGCATCTTTTAATTTAAGAAGCTTTTCCCTTTCAGCCTTATTAATATTAACAAATCTCTTAACACCCTGTTCTGCTGTTATATCACCTTCCTTCACAGCTCTGATGGTCTTCCTTTCCGCAACTTCAGCCTTTTTAACAATTCTTCCAGCAATAATCCTGCCGCAGGCATTAACAGCCCTTAGCCTCTTTATTCTTGGATACTTACTCATTAACCGGTTTACACATCTGCTTTGCACGCCTGCTTTTTCATCTTCAGTAACCTCGCTAGGAACTATATCTTCAGCTTCAGTATCTAAATCACTATCAGAAGTATCTGCTGCAGCCCCTGTATCTTCTCCAGCTATATTAGCTGATGTTGTTCCTGTATTTTCTTTAGATGCATCAGTTGCTGATATTGATGCAGCATCCTGAGCAAAAGCTCCTGGCACAATGCTTAACATAAACATTATCATAACAAACAATCCAATTATTTTCTTCATTACATCTAAAGGATACCTTGGGCTTTAGCCCAAGT
>CEPX01020584.1_pt1 | contig 17852 bp, 16 predicted proteins | sample 361361 | NCBI WGS metagenome assembly CEPX01 (sample SAMEA2619974, study PRJEB7988) | marine metagenome | biome: marine biome (ENVO:00000447); feature: mesopelagic zone (ENVO:00000213) & marine oxygen minimum zone (ENVO:01000065); material: "saline water (ENVO:00002010), including plankton...
TACGAAATTATGATATTAAAATGTTAATAAAATTTTTATGAATAAAAACTTTCGAAATAATTTAAAAAGACATCTAAAATTACTAGGTATAAAAAAGAAGAGTAATATTGTGGTTTATTCGAATCTATCTAGTTTTGGAATATTTTCAAAAAAATTACCCGAACTAGTTTTAAATACACTATTAAATACAATTGGCAATAAGGGATCATTAATAATGCCAACTTATTCATTGGGCACGCCCAAAAAATATATATTTGATCTCAATAAAATAGTTGATACGGCAAATATTAGCATGTTGAGCAAAATTTTCTTTGAGAGAAAAAAAATTTATAGGAGTCTTTCACCAATTCACAATCACATAGGTATTGGACCTAATTCTAAATTTCTTTTAAAAACAAATCAAAAGGGATCTTTTGGATTAAATTCAGATTTTTATTTTATGAATAAATTAAATTATAAACTTATTTTACTTGGGTGCACTCCATTAGAAGGTGCAACTTACTTACATCATTTAGAGGTAGTAGCAGAAGTGCCTTATAGAAAATGGATTAAAATTAAAAAAAAGATTAGAAAAGAAAATAAAATTAAGACAATATATGTAGATTATTATGCACGTATTTCAAAGAAAAAAGCTAATTATAATGAATTTTTTGAATTAATTAAAAATAGAAAAGCAAAAATTAAGGAAGCAAAATTAAAATTAGGCTCAAGTCTTTCAATAAATTTTAAAGAACTACATAAATATGGTTTAGCATCGCTTAAAGAAAATAAATTTTCTTTTGTAAAAAATAGAATCATTTAAATGGATGTTATCAAAATCATAAAAAAAAATTGCAAGCTTTTTAAAAAGATTACTGCTGTAGAAGAAAAAGACAAAAATTATTCATATAAAGATTTTTGGATTTTAATGAATAACGTAGCCTCTAAGCTTTTAAACGTAAAAGCAAAACCAATAGTGGTAATTATAGGCAAACAAAATATTTTGAGCTATGTTTCTATATTTGGAACACTTTTATCAGGTGGTACCTATATTCCGATTTCCATAAGTTCACCTTTAAATAGAATTGTAAAAATTATTAAATTATCCAAATGCAATATAATTATATGTGAAAACAACAAAAAAAAATACCTAAAAAAAATTTTTCCTAATAAAAAATTCTTAATAGATCACAAATTATTTATTACAAAACCGATTAAAAATATTAAAATTAAAAAAAAAAATAGAATTGCCTATATTATATTTACCTCAGGTTCTACTGGTGAACCAAAAGGTGTGTGTATTTCTAGAGAAGCACTAAATTGTTATATAGAATGGATTACTAAAATTTTTCAAATTAAACAAGGATCTAAATGCTCGCAGTTTCCTCAAATAGGATTTGACTTAAGTGTAGCGGATATTTTTGGGACATTGTGTTCAGGAGGCACTTTGGTTCCCGCAAGTCACAAGCTTGATAATTTTTTTCCTGGAAGATTTATTAAAAATAAAAAAATTTCACATTTAGTTTGTGTCCCTAGTCTGATTGAAACAATTAAAGACAGTAAAGATTTAAACTTCAAAAATTTTAAATCACTAAAAATGATATTTTTTTGTGGTGAGCCTTTATTATATTCTCAAGTTAAATCAATTTTTCAATCAAAAAAAAATATTAAGTTAATCAATGCTTACGGACCAACCGAAGCTACATGTTCATGTACATTTAAAATATTAACTTCCTCGAATTTTAGAAAGTTATCAGGCATCAGCATGTCTATTGGCAAACCTAATCCTAAAATTAAAATTTCATTAAATCAGACACATTCAAAAAAAATAATAAACAATAGAGAAGGTGAGATCATAATATCTGGACCCCAAGTAGCTGACGGATATTTAAATTCCAAGGAGAATGTAAATAAATTTACAAAAGAAAAAAAAATTAGATCTTTTAGAACAGGAGATTATGGAAAAATTGTAAATAATAATCTTTATTTCATAGGCAGAATTGACAATCAAATAAAGCTAAAAGGTCATAGAATTGAACTTAATGAAATAGATTTTAATTTAAGGAAAGTAGGTTTTAGTAATTCTTCATCAATTTTTTTAGAAAAAAAAATTATCTCTTTTGTTATCGACAATCGAAAAAGAAATAAAAGTAATACATTGAAAAAATTGAGCAAATACATTCCAGACTATATGATGCCAAGTAATATTATTACAATAAAACGAATGCCAATTGGTCAAAATGGCAAAATTAACAGAAAACAATTAATTCAATTAGCGAAAAAAAACAATAATTTTGATTAAAATGAAATCATATATATCAGATAAAACTGCCTTATTCATTGGATCATCATATATGCTTGAACAATGTTTGCTAATTTCTCTTAAAAAATTTAAAAAAAATTTACCTAGTTTCTGATGATAAAAGATTAGTTAAGAAGTTTAAGAAAAAAATAACGTTACTAACTTTTAGTAAGTTAAAATTTGAAAAATTTGATTTTTTATTTAGTATTCTAAACGAAACTATTATTTCTGAAAAAATTTTAAAAAATATTTCAAATAATTCAATCAATTTTCACGATGGACCACTTCCTAGGTATGCAGGTTTATACAGTTCAACTTTTGCAATTCTAAATAATGAAAAAACACATGGTCTTTGTTGGCACGAAATAGAAAATGTTATAGATGGAGGTAAAATCTACGAAAAATTAACATTCAAGATAAGGGAATGTTTTTCGGCTTATAATATAGACGTCATGAGTAGTTTTTTAGGAATAAAACTATTCAAAACAATATTAAACAAATTACAAAAAAATAATCTTAAAGGATATAGTCAAAATTTAAAATTAAGGACTTATTACGGACTTAAACATTTTAAAAAAGTTCCAAATTATGGTTTTTTGAATTTAGATAAAAATTATAAAGAAAATTATAAAATATTTAGAGCTTTAAATTTTAGCAGTCAAAAAAAAAATAAAATTTGTCATCCTAAACTATTAACATCAAGAGAACCGTTTATTATAAAAAATATTCAAATTGAAAATAGATTTAATTTGAATAATTATAAGAAAAGACAAATTTTATTAATAGAAAAAAATTTTTTAATAATTAAGTGTAAAAATAAATTATTAAAAATAACTGTGGATAAATTAATTAAAAATTTTAAAAAAAAATCTTTACCTGAAATTAACAAAAAAAAATGTTTAAAATATTTTAAATATGGAATAAATTAAATAAAAATGAATACAGTTAATAAAGCAAAAATATATTTAAAATATTTAAAAGAAATTTTTAAAATTTGCAAAGAAGAACTTGAAATAAATCCTAAATTACCAAAGCAACGCGGAAAAAGAATAAAATATTTTGAAAATATGGGTCTTGGACTTCATCCAAAATGGGATAGTTTAAATCATGTAAAAATACTTCATTGTATTGAAGAAAAATATCATTTTGAAATAACCGAAGACAATGTATCAAATTTTAATAATATTAGAGTTGCCGCAAAATTTTTAATAAAAAATCATCCAAAAAAAATAAGTGATAAATTTTAAAGATCCAAAAACCAAAATCTGTAAAAAAATGAACAAATAATAGATCAACAAAATTTAAAGATAATTTAGAGAAAGAAAGAAATAATCAAAAAAGTCTTAGTGGAACAACATTAAGAGATTTTTTGATTATTCATAACTGATTAATCTATGCAAACTCTATAAGTGATTTAAGTAGTCAAAAAATATTAGATGAGTCTAATAGAAAAATAAATAAAACACCCTGAAAACCAGAGACAGGATAAAGGATTGCAAAGGATTATATGGGATCTTATTAGTTAAAAGAGGATTGTACTTTTTTTACAATAGATTTGAATACTTCTGGGTTATTATAAGCAATATCTGCCAATACTTTTCTGTCTAACTTAATTCCTGACTTGTTTAATCCATTAATAAATTTGGAATAAGTTATGCCTTCAGCCCTAACACCAGCATTTATCCTCTGTATCCATAATGATCTAAATTCTCGTTTTTTAGCTCTTCGATCCCTATAAGCATATTGAAGAGCTTTTTCCATTGCTTGTTTAGCAACTCGAATAGTATTTTTTCTTCTGCCCCATTGACCTTTTACAGTTTTTAATACTTTTTTATGTTTAGCATGACTTGTCACGCCTCTTTTAATTCGTGCCATTTTAACCTCTTAAATTATAAGGCATGTATGATTTCACAATTTTTTCATCTTGCTTTGACATAATTGTTGTGCCTCTTTGTTTTCTAATTTGTGTATTCGTTCTTTTAATCATGCCATGCCTTTTACCTGATTGGGGCATTATGACTTTTCCTCTAGCAGTTATTTTAAATCTTTTCTTTGCTGAACTTTTAGTTTTTAGTTTAGGCATAAAAATAATTGGCAGTTTATACAAACAATATAATTAATATACAATGACTAATATTCGCCATTAAAGTGGTTGAATTACCATGGTCATTTGTCTGCCTTCAAATTTTGGACTAAGCTCTAATTTACCAACTTTTTTTAAATCATCTTCAACTCTTTTCAATAACTCCATTCCAAGATGGTGGTGTTGCATTTCCCTTCCTTTAAATCTTACTGTGAATTTTACTTTATCTCTTTTTGAAAGAAACTTTTGTGCATTTTTTATTTTAAAATTATAATCATGAATTTCTGTACTTGGTCTAAGCTTAATTTCTTTTAGTTCTGATATTTTTTGTTTTTTCTTCGCTTTATTTGCTTTTTTTTGTAATTCATATTTATATTTACCCATATCGATTATTTTGCAGACCGGTGGATTTGCTTTGGGAGCAATTTCAATTAAATCCAATCCCTCTTGTTTGGCTAGATACAATGCTTCTTTAGTAGATAAAATTCCAAGATTTTGTCCCTTGCTATTAATAACCTGGACATCGAGTGAATTAATTTTGTTATTTGCTCTAGGACCTCTTGGTTTGGTCCTTCTTTGAAAATAGTTTCGTTTAAATACTGCCACTTAGTTTAAAGGAGCTTTATTTTGAGATGAAATATACTGAACAGATTTATCAAGATTCATTGTTTCCTGTTTTTCAGAGCCTAATCTTCTAATCGTAATAGTTTTTGTATCTAATTCCTTTCTTCCACAAATTAAAAGTATAGGTATTTTGGCAAGAGAATGTTCTCTAATTTTATAATTTATCTTATGATTTTTTAGATCCACTTCACAATTTATACCTGCTTTTATGAATTGTTCAAACACCTTTTTGGCATAATCATTAAAGTCTTGAGATATAGACAATATAACTGCTTGAACAGGGGATAGCCATAAAGGAAGTTTGCCAGCATAGTGTTCAATTAATATTCCAATAAATCTCTCTAAGGAACCAAATAAAGCCCTATGCAGCATCACTGGAACTTTTTTTGATCCATTTTTATCAACAAAAATTGCTCCTAGTCGACCAGGTAAATTAAGATCTACTTGAAGTGTACCGCACTGCCAATCTCTTTCGATCGCATCTCTTAATATAAAATCAATTTTTGGACCATAAAACGCTCCTTCTCCGCTGCTAACACTATATTCTAATTTCGATGCCTTAATAGCTTCTAACAATGCAGCTTCGGACTTATCCCAAATTTTATCTTCTCCCACTCTTATTTTTGGTCTATCGGAAAATTTTAAAATTATATTTTCAAATCCTAAATCTCTATAGATTTCCAAAATTAAATTTGTAACACTTAAGCATTGTTGAGTAATTTGTTCTTCTGTGCAAAATATATGCGCATCATCTTGGGTAAATGCTCTTACTCTTAATAAGCCATGCAAAGCTCCCGATGGTTCATATCTATGAACCTTTCCAAATTCAGACATTTTTAATGGTAAATCTCTATAGCTTTTCAAACCTTGATTAAAAATTTGTACACAACCTGGGCAATTCATAGGCTTAATGGCAAATATTTTTTTATCTGGAGTAGTTGAGGTTAACATGTGTTCACCAAATTTTTCCCAATGACCAGATTTTTCCCAAAGGGATTTATCAAGTAATTCCGGAGTATTGATTTCTTGATATCCATTTTTTTTTTGTTTAGCTCGCATATATTCAATTAGTTTTAGGAATAGATTCCATCCCTTGCTATGCCAAAAGACTGCTCCGGGACTCTCTTCCCTAAAATGAAAAAGATTCATTTCTTTTCCCAGTTTTCTATGATCTCTTTTTCCCGCTTCTTCTAATCTTTTCAAATAACTATCTAAATCCTTTTGATTGGCCCAACAAGTTCCATAAATTCTCTGAAGCATTTCATTGTTTGAGTCTCCACGCCAATATGCTCCCGATACCTTGGTGAGTTTAAACGCCTTTCCTATTTTTCCAGTTGAAGATAGATGCGGTCCCCTGCAAAGATCGTGCCATTTGCCATGATGGTAAATCGATACTTCCTCTTCTTTTGGAATATCTTTAATTATTTCTGATTTGTAGTGCTCACCAATCTTTTTAAAATGACTAATTGCATCATTTCTTTTCCATACTTCACGAATTGTTTTTTCATCTCGATCGATTATTTCTTTCATTCTATTTTCTATTTTTTCAAGATCATCCTCAGTAAAAGGTTCCTGTCTTGAGAAGTCATAATAAAATCCATCTTCAATGACAGGACCAATGGTTACTTGTGTTCCGGAAAACAATTCTTGTACAGCCATTGCTAAAATATGAGCAGTATCATGTCTTAATACTTCTAAACCCTCTTTATCTTTAGACGTAATTATTCTAACAGTTGAATTTTTTTTTATCACATAGCTCAAATCTTTCAGTTTGCCATCGACACTCATAATATATGCTTCTTTGGCAAGTGATTTGCTAATTTTTTCAACCAACTTAAATCCATTTACATGATTTTCAAATTGAATAATTTTTCCATCAGGTAATTTTATATCTAGCATTTTAAATATTAATTTATTAATTTTTTATATTCCGCAATAGTAGAATTACACATTTTTTCAATATCAAATTTTTTTAAAACATTTTTCCTACCCTCTATTCCCATTAATTTCAATGTAGTATCATCAAAGTTTAATGTTTCTTTTAATTTTTCAGCTAAAGAAACTGGATCTCCGGATTTAAAAAATAGTCCACTTTTATCCTTTAATATAGTTTCCTTTGACCCTCCAATATCACTTGCTATAATTGGTATTTCCATAGATTGCGCTTCGACAGATACTCTACCAAACGCTTCTGGTTCGATTGATGCTGATATCACTACGTCGGCTAGCTTATAAGCTAATGGCATTTCTTTGCAGAAAGGAATAAATTTTATTATTTGAGTTAATCTATATTTTTCAACTAAAGATATAAGTTTTTTATAATAAATCTTTCTATCCTGATCGCTTCCCAAAATGATTGATGAAAAAGGCTTAACATATGTTTGTTGATTTAATATATTTAAAGCTTCTATAAAAACAATTTGCCCTTTCCAATTTGTTAATCTGCCCGGCAACAAAATAATAAATTTATTTTTATCAACCTGCCATTCTTCAATTTGTTTTTGTAATTTTGCATTTGAGATATTTTTTTGAGAAAAATATTCCAAATTTACCCCTCTGAAAATAACCAAAAGTTTTCTGCTTTTGTTATTAAGATATTTTTCATAGTTCTCACAAATGTGTGAAAAAATAAAGTTTGAACCCGCAATCACAAGATCAGATCTTACCATTACAGAGTTATAAAATTTTTTAAGCGAGTTGTTAAAATTATAAGTACCATGAAATGTTGTTACAAATTTCCTCCGAGTAAGTTTTGTTGCTAATAAACAAGACCAAGCAGGCGCCCTGCTTCTTGCATGAACAATTGAAATATTAAAAAATAAAATAATGAAGGTGATAAAAATAGAATTTAATATTATTAATAATGGATTCTTTGAATGCACAGGAAGTTTGAATAATTTTACTTTATCTTTTTTAATATATTTTAAAAGAGGTCCCCCACTAGTAATTAGATAAGATCGACAATTGTTTTCCGATAAAAAGTGTGCCAAATCATAACATCCTGTTTCGGCACCACCATAACCAAGTTTTGGAATCACTTGCAAAACTTTTATTTTGGAATTCATAAAAATTAAATTATATATTCAAGTTAAATGACAAGCAAAAGATTTAAATTTTTTATCTTATCTAACAAGAAAAAAATAAGGTATCAACTTCTTAACAAAGAAAAAGATTTGTTTATTATATTTTTTCATGGTTTTATGTCGGATATTACGGGAGAAAAACCATCAACATTTCGAAAATATTGTAGAAAGAAAAAAATTGGATTTTTGACATTTGAATATTCTGGACATGGAAAATCATCGGGAAAATTTATTGAAGGAAATATATCAAAATGGTCCAATGACGCTAAACAAATCATCAAAGCAAAAATAAAGAATAAAAAAAAATTAATATTTATTGGATCAAGTATGGGAAGTTGGATAGCTCTCAATTTGTTTTCAGTTTTTAAAAAACAAATTAAAAGTTTTATAGGAATATCTTCTGCTCCCGAGTTTTTAGACAAATTAATGTGGAAAAAATTTACTAAAAAAATTAAAAAAATTATTATGACTAACAAAACTTATCACCTTGAAGAAAGTGAATATACTTACCCCGTTACTAAACAACTGATAATGAATGGAAAAAAAAATAAAGTTTTGAATAAAAAAATTAATTTAAATATTCCAATAACTTTATTTCACGGTTTAAAAGATAAAGTTGTTCCATTGATGTTCTCAAAAAAAATTTTAAAAATATTTCCAAAAGCAAAAAAAAAATTGATTAAAATCAAAAACGGAAATCATAGTTTGTCAAAAAAGAATGATTTAAAAAAAATTTGCAAAGAATTAGACCGTGTTATACGGCTGTTTTAACTGAAAATTTTGTAGCTAATGGATGTTTAAGTTTATCCAGCATTTCGATTGGACAGATTTGTTTAAAACTGTTTTTTTCTAAATCAAAATTGTCTAAAATTTTCTTAGCAAGAGAAGAATTTGTTTCTTCATAATGTTGAACGATCATATCTTTTAAATATTCTGCCCAATATTTGCTTTCGATTTTCTGCCAAATTACTGATTCGGGATTAACATATTTTTCAAATTCATCGGTAGGATCATAAATAAAAGCCATTCCTCCAGTCATTCCAGCTCCAAAATTATCACCCACTTTACCTAGAATAACTACGGTTCCACCAGTCATATATTCACATCCATTAGAGTCACAACCTTCCACCACAGCTTCTGCGCCAGAATTTCTAACTGCAAATCTTTCTCCGGATTGCCCTGCTGCAAAAAGTTTTCCTGAAGTAGCTCCATAAAGTACGGTATTCCCAATGATTGTGTTGTCTTTGGCAATCAAATTATTATCTAAGGGAGGTTTAATAACAATTGTTGCTCCCGAAAGTCCTTTTCCAACATAATCGTTTGCATCACCAGTAACATTTAGCTTTAAACCTTTTATCCCAAAAGCCCCTAGTGATTGACCTGCTGATCCAGATAAATTAATTTTTATTACATTTTCTTGAATATTTTTTTTGTCAAAATTTTTAAAAATATAATGTGATAATCGTGTTCCTACAGCTCTGTGAACATTTTTAATTTCATAACTTGATTCTAATTTGCCCTTGCCAATAGAACTTTTTATATCCTCGTAAATCTTTTCATCTAGCGTAGGAGGAACCTCATTTATTGAATTAGTTGTGCAATATCTTTTATTTTCTCCAGGATCTGCTTGAACTAGTAGTGGGCCAAGATCTAAATCATCTAAGTTGGATATGCCTCTGCTTACTTGCCTTAAAAGATCTGTTCTTCCAACAATTTCATTTAAGGTTTTAAAGCCTAACCCTGCTAAAATTTCTCTGACTTCTTGAGCAATAAAGGTAAACAAATTAACAACTTTATCCGATGTTCCTGTGAATTTTTTTCTCAAATTTTCATCTTGGGTACAAATTCCAACTGGACAAGTGTTGGAATGACATTGACGTACCATAATGCAACCCATCGCTACTAGAGAAGTTGTGCCAATTCCAAATTCTTCAGCTCCCATCATGGCGGCAATTACTACATCTCGACCAGTTTTTATACCGCCATCAGTTCTTAAAATCACTTGCTGTCTAAGACCATTCAAAGTTAAAATCTGATTTGCTTCCGTAAGTCCCATTTCCCAAGGAATTCCAACATATTTTATACTTGTTTGAGGGCTGGCACCTGTGCCTCCAGAATGTCCTGAAATCAAAATTACATCTGCTTTTGCTTTTGCAACACCAGCGGCAATCGTTCCAACGCCAGTTGATGCTACCAATTTAACACCCACTTTCACCTTAGGGTTTATTTGTTTAAGGTCATAAATAAGTTGAGCTAAATCCTCTATTGAATAAATATCATGGTGAGGAGGTGGTGATATTAAAGTAACTCCCGGAGTTGAATGTCTTAATCTTGCAATTTCTTTTGACACCTTAAAGCCAGGTAGTTGACCTCCTTCTCCAGGCTTAGCTCCTTGAGCAATTTTTATTTCAATTTCATCACAATTATTTAAATACTCAATCGTTACCCCAAATCTTGCAGAAGCAATTTGTTTAATTTTTGAATTTGCACTATCACCGTTTTTCATTTTGATAAATCTTCTTGGGTCCTCTCCTCCTTCCCCGCTACAAGAGGCAGCGCCAATTCTATTCATTCCAATTGATAAAGTTTCATGAGCTTCTGCTGATAAAGCACCATGAGACATGCTTCCACTTCCAAATCTTTTTCTTAAGTTGGCTACGGACTCAACATCATTGATATCAATTGGTTTTTCTAGGCTTTTAAAAACCAATAGATCCCGTAAATTAATTATTGGTAAATTGTAAATGCCTTGAGCATACTTTTTATAAGTCTCATAAGAATTAACAGCCACAGCATTTTGTAGCACGTGAATTAACTGACCTTGATACTGGTGGTTTTCGCCATTTTTTCTATATTTATAAAAGCCACCTATTGGAAGAATTGATAAATTTTTTTGAAAAGCTTTTTTATGTAACTCTTTTATCTTTTTTTCTATACCCAAAATACCTATGCCGGATATTCGAGATATCATACCCGGAAAATATTCAGCAACAACCGCTCTACTTAGTCCAACAGTCTCAAAATTGCATCCGCCTCGATAGGCACTTAAAACTGAAATACCCATTTTAGACATAATTTTTAACAAACCATTGTCTACAGATTTGATATATCGTTGGACACATTCCTTATAACTAAGATTACTAAATAGTTTTTTTTCATATCGTTGGTAGATTGAATCAAAAGCTAAATAAGGATTAATAGTTGTTGCTCCAATTCCTAACAAAACTGCAAAGGAATGCGTGTCTAGAGTCTCTCCCGTTTGAATATTAATTGAAGCAAAACTCCGAATACCTAAATTTACTAATTTCGAATTTACTGCCCCAAATGCAAGGATCATTGGGATTACCGCCCTATTTTCAGAAAGTTGTTTATCGCTCAAAATTAGGTGTTTATATCCTTCTCGAACTGCGATTTCAGCTTCTGAAGACAATTTATCCAAATTTTCTTTTAAATTACTTTTAATAACAAATGTGCAATCTAGAACTTTTAAGCTATCGCTAAAAAAATTCATAAATTTTTCATGCTGAGAGTTGGATAAAATTGGGCTTTCCAGTACATAAATATTATCTTTAGTTAAATTTTCAAAATCAAGAATATTACCAAGATTGCCAAAACGAGTTTTTAAACTCATCACTTCATTTTCTCTTAGTGAATCAATTGGAGGATTAGTTACCTGGCTAAAGTTTTGCCTGAAAAAATGTGATATTGGTCTGTACCTATCTGACAATACTGCTGAAGGCGTATCATCTCCCATAGATCCTATCGTTTCTTTTGCTTCCTCTACCATTGGATGCAAAATAAGTTCTAAATCTTCAATATTAATTCCAGCTAAATATTGTCTTCGTCTCAGCTCATCACCAGAATAGATAAATTTTTCTTTTGAAATATCAAATTTTTTATCAAGGTCTATGATTTGCTTGTTGTATTTTTTATAATCTTTTGAGATATGATTTTTAATACTTTTACTATCATGTACTTTTCCTTTATTTAAATTAATCGCAATAACCTGCCCTGGACCTAATCTTCCTTTAAAAACAATTTTATCATTTGGAATCGGTACCATTCCTGTTTCAGATCCAGCAAATAATAGTTTATCTGAGGACACCGTATATCTTAATGGACGAAGTCCATTTCTATCTGTTGCACCAATAATCCATTTTCCATCGCTAGCAGCAATAGCTGCGGGTCCATCCCATGGCTCAATTATGCTATTTAAAAAATTAAATAGTTGTTGATGAGTTTTTGGAATCGTTTTCCTTCTTTTAGACCAAGCATCAGGAATAAGTATAAGTTTTGTTAGCGGAACCGATTTTCCTGATCTAACTAATAATTCAAATACATTATCTAAAGCAGCTGAGTCTGAATTGCCCAATGCAATAACGGGTCTCAGTGTTTCAATATCATCAAAAAGTTTACTATTCATATCTTGTTCATGAATTTTCATCCAATTAATATTTCCTTTAAGAGTATTAATTTCTCCATTGTGAGCCAATACTCTAAACGGTTGTGCCAAATCCCAACTCGGAAAAGTATTGGTCGAATATCTTTGATGAAAAATCGCAAACTTTGAAATGAATCGTTTATCCGTTAAATCAGGATAAAATTCAGATAATGCTTCAGCCAAAAACATTCCTTTATAAACAATTGAACGTGAGCTGAAAGAGCAAATATAAAAATCTTTGAGGCTTAATATATTTGATTGTTTTTCAATTTTTTTTCTAATAACAAACAAATCTCTTTCTAGATCATCTCCTGTCAAATTTTTGTTGTTCGACTTAAAAATCACCTGAGTAATTTCAGGTCGATTATTCTCAGCTTTAATGCCAAGCACAGCGGTATTTATTGGGACCTGCCTCCATCTATAAATATAATAATTTTTACTTAAAAGTTCCGTTTCAATCAAAGTTTTGCATTTTTCTTGAGAACCATAATCATTTCGGGGAAGAAAAATCATTCCAACGCAAATCGTTCCGCTGTCGTGATAGCGACCTGCATTTTCTATCTTTTCTTTAAAGAAATCTGTTGAAATTTCAATGTGAATTCCGGCACCATCTCCTGTTTTACCGTCAGCATCTACCGCTCCACGGTGCCAAACAGCCTTTAATGCTTGTATGCCAAATTCGACTATTTTTCTTGACTTTTTGCCTTCTGTTGAAGCTACAAAACCAACTCCACAGGCATCATGTTCGAGATTCGGATGGTACGAACCAGTTTTCATTAATTTTTTTATATTTTTTTTATAAAGTTCCATTACTAGGCCGCTTTTATTTTTTTTTGTCGCTTAAGTTCTAAATATTTACTAATTGATACAGCCGCTTCTCTCCCATCTTTTATAGCCCAAACGACCAAAGAGGCCCCTCTAACTATATCTCCTGCAGAAAAAATACCTGGAGTATTTGTTTCCATAGTTTGGTAATTAATTTTTACAGTTCCCCATTTAGAGACTAAAAGATTTTGGTCATTAAATAACTTGGGTAAATTTTCTGGATCAAAACCTAAAGCATTAATTAACATATCAGCTTTCATTTCAAATTCAGAATTTGATATTGCTTCTGGTTTTTTTCTTCCTGAAGAATCGGGTTCTCCTAGCTTCATTTTTTCTACTAATATTGATAAAATTTTTTCTGTGCCAATGTATTCTTTTGGATTTGATAACCAAATAAATTCTACACCTTCTTCTTCCGCATTATGTACTTCTCTTGTGGACCCTGGCATGTTTTCTCTATCCCTCCTATAAAGGCATTTTACAGATTTTGCATTTTGTCTAACGGCAGTTCGTACACAATCCATGGCAGTATCCCCGCCACCAATTACGATTACGTTTTTATTTTCTGCATTAAGATTCCCGTTGTCAAATTCTTCTACTTTATCTCCCAATCCTTTTCTATTTGATGCTGTTAAAAACTTCATTGCAGGAAAAATATTTTTTAAATCATTCCCGATCAAATTCACTTCCCTTGACTTGTAAACTCCAGTTGCAATCAATAATGCGTCATGTTTTTGTTTTAACTCATCAAACAATATATCTTTTCCTACTTCTATGTTTTGTCGAAACTTAATTCCGCTTTCCTTTAAAAGATTTGTTCTTCTTTCAACTACAAATTTTTCCAATTTAAAATTAGGTATTCCGTAAATTAAAAGTCCACCTGGTCTATCATGCCGATCATAGATGGTAATTTTATAACCTAATTTTCTAAGTTCTTCTGCACAAGCTAATCCCGCTGGCCCTGCGCCTATAATGCCAATGGACATATCGATTTCGTTTGAAATCTTAATAGGTTTAATCCAACCTTTTTCCCATGCTGTATCTGTTATATATTTTTCAACAGAACCGATTGTAACAGTTCCATGTCCAGACTGTTCAATAACGCAATTTCCTTCACATAAGCGATCCTGCGGACAAATTCTTCCACAAACTTCCGGCATATTATTGGTACTACAAGCTAGCTCGTATGCTTCTTCAAGTCTGTCTTCAGCTGACATCCTTAACCAATCTGGAATATTATTATGTAAAGGACAATGAATCTGGCAAAATGGCACTCCACATTGCGAGCATCTGCTTGATTGCTCTTTAGCCTTATCTTGAACAAACTGATCGTAGATTTCTTTAAAATCATCTACTCTTTTGTCTGCTAACCTTTTGGTAGGTGTCTGTTGATCGACTTTAACAAATTTTAACATTTTATCAGGCATGATCTGATCTCTCTATCAAATACTATTATATCAATATAAATGAGCCTAAAAGAGATTTTAGGACATAAATATTGTCATATAATTTAAAAAATCCAGTAAATAAGTAATTTATTTTGCATATCTACTATGCAATACTATTTTTTATGCTTTCTTCCATGGAAATCTTAATTCTAGCAGCAATTCAAGGTATTTCCGAGTTCTTGCCGATTAGTTCAGCCGCTCATTTTATTTTAGTCTCAAAATATTATGCCCTCAGTAATCAAAACTTATTAATTGATATCAGTTTACATCTAGGATCTTTAATCGCGATGATATTTTATTTTAGAAAAGATTTATTGAATTTCATTCAAAATAAAAATTTTTTAATAAAAATCTTATTAGGAACTATTCCAATAATTCCTGTTGGCTACATTCTTTACAAAACAGGGTTGATTAATCATTTGAGGAGCTTGGAGGTTGTTGGATGGACGAGCTTAATATTTGGTATTTTTTTATATTTTAGCGACAAGGTAGAAATTACAAAAAAAATTGATTCAGAATTTACTAACAGATCAGCAATTATCATTGGTTTATTTCAAGTTTTAGCTTTAATACCCGGGGTAAGCAGGTCAGGAATTACTATTACATCAGGAAGACTCTTGGGATTTAGTAGATTTGAATCAGCCAAAATTTCATTTTTCCTTTCAATGCCTACTTTAGCTGCAGCTAGTCTTTTGGGAATTTACAATATTTATAAAGAAGGCAGCACTGAGCTCAATTTTTTAGCAATTATCGCCGTTATATTTTCTTTTATATTTTCATATATTACAATTGCACTTTTTCTAAATTTTATTAAAAAATTTAGTCTAAACGTATTTGTAATCTATAGAATAATATTATCTTTATTTATATTAGCTGTGGTTTATTTATAGCTTATTTTTTTCATAAATTGGTGCTAACTGAGATAATAGAACGCCACCAAGTATTAACATGCAGCCCATAATATTATTTAAACCTAAAAATTGATTTAAAATTATCCATGCAGAGATTGCAGCAAAAACACCCTCGAGCGACATTACGATTGCAGCAGGTGATGCTGAAATATTTCTTTGACCAAAAAGTTGTAAAGCAAATGCTGCTCCGCCTGATAAAACGCCAGCATATAAAATTTCTACAGTTTCTAATTTAATTTTAGAAAAATTAATCTCTTCAAATATTATTACCAGTATAAAAGATAAAGCTGCTACTACCAGATTTTGTAGCAAAGCAATAAAAAAAGGTAGATCAAACTGATTTATTATTTTTCCTATGTAAATAATATGCAGAGCCCAAAATAATGCACCAATTAATACCAAACCATCACCAAATCGAATATTAACATCGCCAATATCACTTAAAAGATAGCCTCCAACGATACACGCAAAAACAGATGGCCATATAGACCAATGTAGTCTCTCAGAAAATAAAAAATAAACAATTATTGGAACCATCGGCACATAAAATATCGTAAAAAAAGCAGAATTCGCCACATCTGTATAAAGCAATGAAATCTGTTGAAATACAGTTCCTAGAAATAAAAATACTCCAACAGGTAACATAAGTTTAAAAAAATGATTTTTTTTACTTTTTATTTCTCTATTTATTTTTTTTTTCTCAAATAAAAAAACAAAAGGAGAAACAGCTAAAAAACCTACAAAAAATCTAACAGAATTAAAAGTAAATGGACCTATGTAATCCATACCGGTATCTTGGGCAACAAAAGTTGTACCCCAAATTAATGTACAAATAACCAGACAAATAAACGATATTGTTTTTTTCATGAGGTGAGAAAATTTATATCGCTAATTTATAAGCAAAATCTTCTCCTAGACTTTCTTTCAAATAGTTTTTTTAATTTAAAGTTTCAATATCCTATTCAACCATTTTATCAAGAACAAGGATTTCGCTTTTATTTGTTTTTGCCTGATTATTAAGAATTAGAACATCATCTTTATCAGCAGAGCCATTTTTTTCTACTATTTTATTCTTTTTTTTTTCTATTCTACAAATGCTATCTACCGCACTTAATATATCGCTTATTTCGTATTCTTGAATTGTTGGTTCTTTTGATTTTTTAATTATAGTCGATTCTGCTTCTTTAATAATTTTTTCAGTTTCTGGTAAAATCTTTTCATCTTTTTTTATAGTAGTTTTCGCTTTTTTTTCTTTTTGTTTTATAGGTTCTTCTTTAATTTTTTCTCTACTTTCGATTAAAGCTAAAACACTTCCTTTTGATACTCTATCGCCTATTTTAACTTTTAATTCGGAAATTTTTCCTGCAATAGATGCTGGAACCTCCATGCTAGACATGCTGCTTTCTAAGGTAACGATTGAATCGTCTTCTTTTATGATATCTCCTGGTTTAATTTGTATTTCTATGATTTCAACGTTATCAAAATCACCAATGTCAGGAACCGTTATTTCTGTTGCCATTATTAGTTAAATTACAATTTTTGATGTTTTAATTCTACCACAATTTAATCTTTTTTCAGACATATAAAAATTCACTATACAGCTATGGTTTTAATTATAAAAAACTTTGAAAAATTATTGGATCCTAAGCACAATAATTTAGATGCTAAACTTTGGGTTCAAAAACTAGTTTTAAAAAAATATTTTAAAAAAAATTACAAATTACGTTCTACTTTTCAACATTAATATTATAAACATATTGGTCGCAAAGACTCTCTAAATTGAACATGTTTTTTAATAAAAACATCGAACAGCTATAACTCGATTAGATATAGCGTTTGACTGCAAAACAGTGAGTTCCAAAAATGGACAAAATTCAATCTAGCAAGTCTTTTTAACAACTATTTGCTAAATTTTAATAGTAAAAAAATCAATTTTCAGTCAGGGTACATAGAATTTATTTCATACTTATTCGATCTCATATATAAAATAAGTTACTATGTTTTATTAATTTAAAGGGCTCTTAGCTCAATTGGATAGAGCGCTACGCTACGGATGTCCCGTTACGAAATAAATCTCTTCTATTAATAAGTTACCATACTGATTCTAGCTTACCAGTAAAAAAGTTTTTATTTGGGAACTCTATTGGAACTCTACT
>CEPX01198266.1_pt1 | contig 17812 bp, 20 predicted proteins | sample 361361 | NCBI WGS metagenome assembly CEPX01 (sample SAMEA2619974, study PRJEB7988) | marine metagenome | biome: marine biome (ENVO:00000447); feature: mesopelagic zone (ENVO:00000213) & marine oxygen minimum zone (ENVO:01000065); material: "saline water (ENVO:00002010), including plankton...
CTTTTGTTGCACCAGTTAAAGTTGCAATATCAATTATTGCTTGTGGCTTATACTGTAATGAATAAGATAATGAATCTGCAAGTATCATCCTACCTTCTGCATCTGTATTTTTTACTTCAACAGTTATTCCATTATGTGCAACTACTACATCATCTGGCCTGTAAGATGTTCCAGAAGGCATATTCTCAACTAAAGGCATAATACCAATTACATTTAATCCTAATTTTAACTTAGCAGCAGCTTCTAACACATGAACAACTGCACATGCTCCAGCTTTATCATCTTTCATATTTTGTATATGGGGATGCGGTTTAACATTCAAGCCACCACTATCAAAAGTAACCCCTTTACCAACTAAAACAATAGGATCTTTACTCCCACCATTCTTATATTCTAATACAACAAATTTGGGTTTATTAACGCTTCCAGAAGAAACAGCCAATAAACAATTCATTCCTAATTTCTTCAAATCATTCTCTTCTAAAATTTGACATTTAATCTTATTTTCCTTTGCCATATCTTGGCTATAATCAGCAACATACTCAGGATTTGCAACATTTGGTGGAGTATTTACCAAATCTCTAGTCTTATTAACAGCTTCAGCAACAATCATTGCATCTAGTAATGGTTTCTTGTATCTTTGATATTTATCACTCAAAAAATTAATCTCTTGTATAAACTTAATTTTATCAATATTCTTAGTTCTAAAATCATTAAAACCATAAAGTCCCATTAAAGAAGAAAACACAAGCTTTTCAAGTCCTATCTCATCATTAAAATTATTTATAGGTAATCCTTCAAGATATACACCAATTTTCTTATATCCACCCTCTCTTAAACCCCTAAACACATTACTCATAGTATCAGTAAAAATCTCCAAAGTTAGTTTAGATTCTTCACCAAATCCAATTACTACAAGATTTAAGTTCCTTTCAGCAACATATAAACTCTTTACCTCTCCTATTTCTCCCTTTAAAAAACCATTTTTAACAGCATTACTAAGTATACCGCCAAATTCACTATCTAGCTTTCTTAAAGAAGTATCAATATGTTTTTTATCTTGAAAATGTGATATTAATAACACTTCATTCTCAATATTAGCAACATCAAAACCACTAAGATTAATCTCAGGACTACTAATTACCTCACTTACCTCAGATTTACTATCCCTTTTCACTTCCTTCTTTTTAGCTTGTTTTGCCATTTTATCTTATATTTATGAATTTAAGTGTTTATTAACATTTCGGATGTCGATTTATTTTCAATATAGAAAAAAATATATAAATATATCGATTTTGGACCGAAAGCCTTATATATAAGTTATACTACTTTAGAATAGTAACAAATTGAGGGTGTTTATAAAGGGTTGTTACAGACGACAAGGTCACCAAAAACTTGATATTGAGATTATAACAAACTCAAAATTTCCATAAACCAGGAAAATAAAATCCAAAAAAACCGAAACCTTTATATATAAGTTATACAACTACAGAGTAGTAACAAATTTAGATACAGAATAGGGGGAATTAACAAAAATGGCAAGCGCACAAGAATCGATTGAGGATATTTTAGCAACAATAGATACAGATAAATTTTTCGCTGCAAATATTAAAGGCGGAATTGAAAAAGCACAAGCTACTTTCGCAGGAGTTAGCTTAGATGGTGCTTCAAGTAACCCAGAAACAGCTTATGGTACAATGGCAACTGCTTTCTTAAGCGGTCTAGGCTATAATCTTGAAGATCCTGATGCTGCAAGAAGTATGATGGACAGTTATTTAAACTCTGTAAGAGACGGTAAACTTAGAGTAGATACTGCTATCAGAAAAAAAGACGTAGCAGAACTGTTTGGTATATTCAAACAAGCTTATGAAGAAGGAACAAGAGGACTTAAGCTTAGAAACACTTTAGCAGATGTTGACTCACAACCATTATCAGAACAAGGTCAATTTGACGCTATGTTAGCACAACTTGCATCTGTGGATGGTCAAAACATCAACCCAATCATTGCAGGAAGAAACAGGGGGGAGCTAGTAACACAAGTACTACCTAACTCTTACAACACTGCAAAGCAGTACGCAAGAACTCAATAAAGTTCTTTTTTTTCTTTTTAATTTTCTATTTTTTACTATTTCTCTTACATGTCACTATATAAAAAATGGAAACAAATAATGCATCATATTCAGTAAACTCAGTCCATTATGAAGGATCTCTACATCCAGCTATACCTACATGCACTGCATCAGAAATAGTCTCTGGACAACCATATCAAGTTCCCATTGGAACATTCTCTGTAACATTTGGTGAACAACCAACATATGTATATGATGTAAAGGCTGGAAAAGCATATTTTAGAACCACTGGTAACTTACATGTATTCGATTTAGAAGACGCACTAGAACATGGATATTTTTTTGGAGAAGATGATACAGACATGGATGGATGGTTAGCTGCAGGCCAAGACATGAGCCCATCTAAATTTGATGTTGTCCCAAAATACTCTGAATTTGTCAGACAACAAGCAGCAAAATCACTTGGACTAGATTTACCTGAAGATGGAATTCTACAATCAAAGCCAAAAAAAATTCATTTACCGCATATTAGAGATACAAATGTTGAACTTTATACCACAGAAGAAGTATTATTGGCAGATTTCAATAAAAGAGGATATCTCCAAACTAAATTAGACGACTTTAGAAGATATCTAATGGATTACATTAATGATCAAAGAGAATCTCAACGTGGAGAACTTTCTCCAAATGCAGAACAATGGATGCAAGACCTAGCATCAAATAAATATAGAGATCCAGCTGACCTTGAAGGAATTGGAATAGGTTTAATGCCATCTCGTGCATTAGCTCAAACAGCTGTAACAAGAGATGGGAAAGCATACCTATCAATGAATATCGAATTTGAAGCCCTAACTCAAGAAATTGCAGCAAGATTCAACATACCAAAAGAAACTGCAACCATGCTTTTCCAAGAATACATAAAAGCCCACATAGACAGCACAATAGAACACGAAATATCTCACTTATTTCCAAAAGGAATGGAGAGCATATTCGGAAAACCAGGTATTGAAAGAAGAGTTGGAAAACGTCAAGAATCTATGTATGGAAAAAGAAAATCAGAATCTTCTGGAAGACAAGAACAAACAAACTCAGACCTTGAAGCCATGGCAGGACAATACAAAAAATCATGGTCTTCTTTATCCAGAATAGTAGATTCATTATTTGGAATGCGATCAACAAACATGTCAACTTCCCAATTAAGATCAATGATGTCAAATCTTGAACGAGAAGGTACCCTTAGAGGGTATGAGGGGGACGATTTACGACAATATGTTGAATCTAAGATAGTACAATATCTTGAAGCAGAATCCATTAGCAATAATACAACTACTGAAGAAGCAAACCTAGAAGATATCACAGAACTTGATAATCCAGATCACAAAAAACCAGAAGATGAAGAAGATGAAGACCAAGACACAACCGAAGATACTTCTGAAAGTGAATCTCCAAGTGAATAACCTTGCCCTAAACAATAAATTTTAAATATATCCTCTTAATCATCAATTGCATGGTCATCAAAGCTATGAAAAATCTTCTAGATAAACAAAAAGTAGACGAACGTACAAAGGTAAAAGAAAAAAAAGATGTTAAGAACTTTCAGGAAACTGATGACATACAAGAATCAGAACGAATTAAAAAAGAAGCTGACCGTTTAGCCCAATTAAAACAATATAAAACTTCTATTGAAGAATATCAAAACGCAATTGCTTGTTACCCTTATTCAGGCAAAGAAGAAGATTTATTTGAAAACGCTGCCGAATTCCTATTCAAAGTAAATTACAACATAGCAGCATGTTATTCTTATCTAAATGATTTTCCAGGAGCAATAGAATTCTTTGATAAAGCCATTGCTGTCAACAACACACCAGATGAAAGTAAAGTAAAGGCATTTTTAGGAAAAGGAACAACTAATTATAGAAAAAAACTAGTTGTTGACGGTCAACACAAACAAGGAAATATAAGAATTGCTATGGAATCAGATTTTGAAATTGATGACAAAAAAATTGAAGAATTTAGAAAAGAAGATCAAAAAAATAACCTAATAAAACAAGCCCTAGAATGTTTCGACAAAGCCACAGACCTTGACTCAAACAACATTGACGCCTGGTACAACAAAGGCCACATGGAATATCTTATGGATATGGCAAAAGAAGCAGTAAAATCATTTGATAATGTCCTGAATATAGATAAGAATTATGAAAACAAAGAATCTATAAGATTATTTGACGAAATAAAAAAAGAACGAGGAATTCCAATCAAAGCCTCTGAAATTATTTTAAGAGAATCTTCAATGAAACCTATGTTCCGCACAAAAACAGGCCACATGGTAAGATCTCGTGCCGAGTTAGCCATAGCAAATTTCCTTTACGATAACAACATAATCTTTGAATATGATAATGTTGCAGCCTGGGCAGACCAAGATGACTTTCGTGCATTATTTTACATATCAAAACTAGATCTTTTCATTGAACACTTCACATTTGATTACATCAAAGAATACGAGAAAATTATGAAAGCCAAAATCAAGCAATATGAAAAGAAAAAAAAGAAATTGGTCTTTACTTCTTCTGAAGACGAAACAAACATTGAAGAAGCTTTAAAGTTAAAGTTAAAGCCTTATGTTGTCTTATAAGTAGTAACAGTAACTAACTATTTAAGGAAATTCTTTAAAGTTTAATCATTTTCCATACAATTATGGACCCATTTTTCCTTAGTATTGACGATGTTGTAGAAAAGTTTAGAACTTCTCATGAACTAGTAAATGAAAAAGTTAGTTACCAAGATGATGTACTCCACTACAGCGGTGCCATAAGATGTTTTGGTACAACAAATTACGCTGAACATGAAAAAAGATTACAACAAACTGCAGAATCTTTAAGATTAGGAATTGATTTACCGGGTGAAGATGAATATCGAATATCTGCAGGAGAACCTATGTTAAACAAGATTATACCCGGCCCAAATTCTGTTTATATTACAGTAGATTATGAGCATACCACCGGATCTTTAAAAGTAAATATTTTTGAAGTCGCAGCAGGTCAAGAAGGTCAAGATTTATTAATTAAATTAAACAAAATATTAGGGCAACCAAGAATAGATCGACCAGATACACACCCTACTGAATTTAATTATGGCCCGAGAATAAGACTTGATCTAGGCATTTAATTCTACAAAAACAAATCTAACTCTCTAAAGGTATTAACTCAGAATATAATTTCCTCATAGTAGTATGCCCAGTCTCAGCTAATGCATCTAACACATCTTGCAACATATGATTTCCATCTCTCAAATGATCCTCTACCATCGCCCTCAAACTTTTCTTTGCTTTCGCTATTGTAATATTTATATTCGCAGGAGTAGTGCCAATAATCTCAGCAATATCTCCACCAGTCCTGCTTATACCATCTCTCAACCCAATCATCATCTCAACATAGTTTCTTTGCTTTGGCGTCAACATTTCTACTAAACTCCCAATATACTCCCTAACTAAAATAGCATTCTGAACATTCAATCCACTAAATAATCCTTCAGGAACTAATCTACTTGGATGTACATCACCATCATCTGTCAACACATCCAAAGATTCAATTTCCCTCATATCATTTCCTAACTCCCTCCTTCCAGAATCTTTTAATAATCTGTCAACTCTGCCCCTAACTTTCCACACCAAATAAGACCCAAAAGCATAAGGGTTTCCATTTCTTTTTAATTTAAAAGGATTAAAATCTTCTACTGCATCCATCAATCCTTCATTTCCAGCTTGGACAATATCTAATAATCTACGACTTGGAGTTGTTCTAAAATACCTAGAAGAAAATTGAAATGTCAACCTCAATTGAGAATGAATCATTGCCTCCCTTGCAGATTCATATCCATATCCTTGCAACACTGTTTCAGCTTCTCTCACAGACCCCTTATCTAATTCAACCTTACCCCTTTCAAAATAATATAATCTTGCAACAGATAAAAACTCATTACTAGACATTATAGGGTGTCTGCTTATATCCACCATATAACGATTCAAATTAGGATCTGCATATGAAAATTTAGCCATCATATCAATATTACAAATAATCCTTTAAAAACTTTATTTAATTTTCTTCGGTATAGAAATAATAAAACTACTTCCTTTTCCAATTTCACTCTCAACCTTAATCTCCCCACCATGTAAGTCTATAATTTTTTTGACAATTGCCAACCCTAAACCAGTACCGCCTTGATAGCGGGTCATATAATTTTCAACCTGGAAAAACTTATCAAACAACTTAGGAACTTGCTCAGCAGGAATTCCACTCCCTGTATCTTTAATAGTTATTTCCCAGAAATTTAACTCATCCCTGGCAATCACAGTTATGATTCCTTTTTTCTCTGTAAACTTAATTGCATTGCTCAGCAAATTTATAAAAACTTGCTTAAATTTCTCAACATCCACTCTTAACAAAAACCGTTTAGGAACTTCAATTTTGACCTTTATCCCTTTCTCATTTGCAAGACCATAAACATGATGATTCTTAGAAAATTTGTAAAAATCAAAACTAGTTATTTTCAGTGGATCTTTTTTAGATTCTAATTTAGATAAATTTAACATATCATTAATTAATTCTGACAATCTATCAGTCTCATCAGAAATAACTCCAATTGCTTTCTTCTGTTTAACATTTAACTTTCCAAATTTCCCCTTATTCAAAAGCTTTGAATACAATTTCATAGAAGTCAAAGGTGTTCTCAATTCATGACTCACAACAGAAACAAAACTATCTTTCATATCACTTAACTCTTTAGCAACTTTATATTTCTCCTGAGAAATTTTTAATCTATCTTTTAAAAAAACTTTATCAACTAACTTAAGATACACAATTCTAGTAAAGACCATTACTGAAATAAATGGAAAAGGATTCAAAAAAACATCAATTCTCCTTACCAAATCCCCATAAAGAAAATAACTTATTGTCTGGAAAAAAGGAACAAAAGCCATTAATAAAAAAGCAATAATCAAACTAGATCTATATCTCAAACTAGCCTTGATCTTAGGAATAATAAATAATGGATATACTAAAAATGTTATCTTGATGATATTATAAATTGGAAATCCATAAAATCTTGAAAACCTATAATATGGATCTCCCCCAACCTTTAACATCCATAAAACCTGGATTACAATTGCAATCAATAAAACTACCAATACTTCAATATCAATTAAACTAGTGATTTTTTTATAATTTTTCTTATAAGGATAAATAAAAGCATTAGCCAATAATATAAATGCAAATATCTCAATAAAATTCAATAAACTTGGAAGAAAAATATTAAGGTTTGATAAATCCATACCTCCAAAAACTATACTCCCTGAAACTAATACTATAATTAACCTTTGCAAAGCCAAAACACCAAAAGCCATAGACAAATATTTGTATTCTATATTTCCCTCCCTATTATACTCTGACAAAATCATATATGTAACTAGAAAAAATAACAATAACTCAACAGAAGCTCTAAACAAAACACCTGTTCGTATACCTAAGAAAAAGAAAAATTCATGTGTAATAGAAACAATATTCGAAATCATAATTATTTCAACACTTCACTTACAGCATTCAACAAGTCATCAGGATCAAAAGGCTTTGTAATATATTTATCAGCCCCAATAAAATTTCCCTTATCAACATCTAACTTTTGATTCTTGGCAGTGACCATAACAATCTTAGTATCATTTAATTCCTTATTCTGCCTAATATTAAAACAAACATCATAACCATTTCTCTTAGGCAACATCAAATCCAAAATAATAACATGAGGCTTTAAATCTTCAGCTTTCTTTAACCCCTCATCACCATCAAAAGCATGATGAATATCATAAAGCTCTCCAAGTATTAAAGCCTGAGCTTCTGCAATATTCTTCTCATCCTCAATTATTAAAGCAGTCTTCTTCAAAAATCACACCTTTTTCTTAGTGATTATGGAATTTTTTATTGTTTTATAGTTTTCGGTTAAAAGGTATAATCAGGGGTTAAATATAAAATACAGACCTAATTTCTACATACAATAATGACTGACCAAGATGATATAGTACCTGCTGATAATACTCCTGCTAATACTGATTTTACATTAGGAGACATTGTTCGAAGAACACATGATCGTATGTTAGCGGACATAGATACTGCAGAAACTTTTATTGAACACCTTATCAGGACTTTTGCTTTGTTTTCTGGTGGAGGGTATGTATTACCTACTACTATTAAACATTTTGTTGAAAATGAAACTGCTATGGATGAAGTATATGAAACAAATCCTGCTGCAAAGGCTGGATTTTTGGTTGGAGGTCTAGGACTATCAACGATTGCGTGTTTAGCTCAAGGAGCATTCTATTTAGGTACATTGATTGGTGAGGTAGATAAAAGGTATCTACTAATTCCACTTACAACAAATGCAGTTAGTGGTGGAATTGAAGCTGCAAAGTGGCATAAAAAAACTTTAGAAGAAGAATTAGATGAAGAAATGTCTTGGAACCAATATACTGCAGAAACTATAGCTAATGTTTCAGTTGGAGCTGCATACGGTATGAAAGATTTGGCAGTTAAGTCTAGCGTAGGTGCAGGTAGGGCAATGACTTCTCTTGCTAATTATATCCACAAAAAAACTCCAGATGCTATTAAAGTGGGAATTAATTTTACAGGAGGATTAATAGGTAGTGCACTTACATTGGGATTAGCACCCTATGCTGGACCTACAGCTTATCGACTTATTAAAGATGCTAATGATGCTGAAAATGCTATGATAGCTAAACTAGATGAAGGAGAAAAAAGAAAGTATACTGCTCTGGACAGAGGATTGATAACTGGTGCAACAATAGGTGCATTGGCAGCAGTATGTCAAATATCTCCTTGGTTAGAAGCAATCTTTGATCCAGTATCTTTTCAAAGAGATTTTGGTTTTGTAATGCCTAAAATAGCACCTTATGCAGTACTTGCAACAAATGCAATTAGTTGGGTTAGCGAAAGATTTCGGAGTGCAGTAAGAGAATATAGTCAACGTTCTTCCAACCCTTAAACCTAAATTTTAACCCTTACATATAATTTCTATAAAAACATTAGAGTAACTCATATCTATGGCAGAAATAACTAAAACCCTAGATGATGTATTAGGTGTTGTTAGGGATAGATATACTGATGCGCGCGATGTTATAGCAGAACAACACAATAAGGGCATTAACTGGCTATACTCAAAACGAGCAGGAATGTATGCAGAATATCTTGGAGCTTTAGCATCAGGATTAGTTGCTACTACATATACTACAGAGGTTATGGATCCTGAAAGGAAAATGGGCCCATTAATGACAGAAATAGCTTCATCTTTTGCGTTAAATGCTGCATCTCACTACATACCACAACAACACCAACAAGCAGTAGATCCTGATATGAAATACTTTGATGACCATGATTTAATTAAATACAGAGCTATGAAAAACGCCGCAGCAGTTGGCATAGGGATTACATTAGAAAGCACAATTAAAGAACCTACTACAACTAAAACAACTATCTTAGCAACAAGTATTGCTTTACTAGCTTACGCATCAATTAGATCAGAAATTAGCAGAAATAGATTTAGAAGAAAAGAAAAAATAGATTAACTAGGGTAATAAGGGTTCACATAATGATGGCTGAATCTGGCTCCTGGATTTTGTTTAACTCCTACATAACCTAACCTAGCCATAACATAATCTATGAAAACATTTGGAACTCCACTAGCACCTTTCACTATTAGGTCTACTCCTTGCAATACATCATTAATATGCCCCACACCCCATGGAATATAACTTGGAACACCTTCACCAGGTACTGCAGAAGAATCTGATTGAAGTAAATGCTCTACCTCTTTCCGTGTAACTAGTTTAGGTTTACCGTTATGTTTAATATTATCTAATAATCTTTTTGCATACACACTAATCCACTGTCCAACTTGCTCTGTGGCAACTCCAATCTCTCCGAGATCACCTTCTAAGTATAACTCATCTATCCCTCTGATTACTCCAAATACTTCTTGATCCAATGGTCTTAACAATGCAGCTGCTTCATCAATAGATTTCATAAAACCTAAGAAAATATATAAAATATATAAATTTAACCAATTACATTAAAACCACAATCAACATGAATAATCTCTCCAGTTACACCAGAACTCAAATCACTGCATAAAAACAATGCAGCATTTGCAATCTCTTCCTTTGTAACCAATCTTTTCATCGGAGATTTCTTTATTGACTCAGCAACAATATCTATGTATCCTTTTATTGCCTTTGCAGCAGTTGTTTCCACAACTCCAGCAGAGATTGCGTTGATTCTGGTTTTATTTTCTCCAAGTTCTTTTGCTAAGTACTTTATTTCAGCTTCTAATGCAGCTTTTGCTACTCCCATAATGTTGTAGTTTGGTATGGCTTTTTGAGAACCTTGGTATGTTAGAGTTATTATGGATGCATCTTTATTTATTATTTCTTCAAATTGTTTTATTATTTTAATTAAAGAGAAAGAAGAAACTTCTAATGCTATATCAAATCCTTTTTTGTCTGCGTCTAATAATCTTCCCCTTAGATGTTCTTTTTTTGCAAAAGCTATTGAGTGGATAATTAGGTCTATGTTTTGGAACTTTTCTTTTACAAAAATATAAAATGAATTAAAAGAATCAGTTGTAACGTCGAATTTTTCAAAGAAAAGGTTTTGGTTTACTAATCCATTATCTTTTAGTGTTTCAATTAACTTATTTATTGATTCTTGATTTCTTTCTTGGTAGCCACAAATTACTTGACAGCCTGATTCAATTAATTTTAAAGCTATAGAAAAGGCGATGCTATCTTTATCTCTGACTCCTAAAACAATTGCTTTTTTTTCTGAAAGACTAATTTCCATTTTTTGGTATTACTCTCCTTTTACATACTTTGTAACCATTAAATCTAGAGTTTCTCCGGCTAGTTCTAAACATCTTCTTATATGGTCTTCGTTTGGACCTAAGTTGTATGTTTCACTTCTTCCCCCTAGGATTGCTCTATTTCCAGACACTGTAATGACGCCCATTCCAACTATCTCATAACCGTCACCTGTTAGAGGTGGGCCATATGCAGGAATGTGGTCTGCATCTTCCATTAATCTTGCCCTTGTGTAATGTTTTCCATATTCTCCAAGAGTTCGCTCTACAATTGGAATAAATGAACCTAGGACTGGTCCACTTCTTAGAACATGTTTTCCGTCAATTATGAATTGTACTACCTTAGAACCTAGATCATGAGGGAACTGAATATCTACTGGCATTTGTAAAGGGAATAGAGTATTCTTTAAAATTGTTATTGTATAATTAGAATCTTTGTAAAAACTAAAATTAATCGAAAAAGATTCGGAATTCAAATTTAAACAACAAAATATAAAAACCCACCCTCTATCTTATACATTATGACAGGTGACTACCAGAAGTCAGAATCAAAAGCTGTAAATGCAATTAGATCTGCAATACCTTCATCTCTGAAAAAAGACATGCTTCCCGAATCTAAGGGAAAATTTGCTGAATTATTCAAAAACGATGAAGTCTTTCCAAATCATTTCTTAGCTTGTGCAATTGACGGTGTAGGCACCAAGATTATTTTAGCAGAGGCAATGGAAACTTACAATACCATTGGTATTGACTGTGTTGCAATGTCTGCTAATGACTTAGCCACTCTAGGCCCAATCTCACCATTCATCTTCATGGATTGCCTCTCAACTCAAACTAAAATTCTAGAAAACAACATTACTGGAGAAATAATCAAAGGTATTTCTAAGGGTTTAGAGCAATGTGACGCATCATCAATATTAAGAAATTCTATACGTATGAACTTTGGAAAAGGAGAAACAGCCTCTGTTGATGAACTAATCTCAGGAACAAAACCAGGTTTTGGATTTGACTTAGTAGGATCCATGATTGGTTTTATCCAAAAAGAAAAATTAAACACAAAAGTTTCAGTTGGAGATAAGATTATTGCTTTCAAAAGTTCAGGATTGCATTCTAATGGTTATACTTCTGCTCGTCATACTTTATTGAATGGAGATTTTGAAACTAGGGCAGAAATTAAGAAATTGTATAAAGGTAAATTTAAGCTTGATTCTGATTTTGAAGGAAGTACAATAGGAAAAACGCTTTTAGAACCAACTAAAATTTATGTTAAAGATATGGCTAATATTGCCAAGGATTTTGATGTTGTTGGTATTAATAATACAGGTTATGGTTTGAAGAATTTAAATCGTGTAGTGGGTTTTGAGTTTGTTGTTGATAATCCTATTAAACCAGATCCAATATTTAAGTTGTTGCAAGATGAATCAAAAGAATCAGATGAAAAAATGTATTCCACTTACAACATGGGAATGGGATTCTTCATCATCGCAAATCCAGAAGACGCAGAATCAATTATTCAATCAACTAAAGACTCCCAAATAATAGGAGAAGTAAAAAAAGGAGCTAAAAAAGACTCATCAATAACAATATTAGAAAAAAACAATAAAAAAATTACTTTTGACAGATACTAATGAACAAAAGAATTGAATTAGTTGGATTTTCTGAAATAGATTTTGGACCTAAGGAACAAGTAGAGAAAAATGTCACTAAAAACTTCGAGAAATTAGAACAATATACTAAAAATTTGAGACTTCTAAGAATAACTCTAAAGATTATCCATAAAAAAGAAAAAGGAGAGCTATATGAAGTCCATGCTATCTTAAACGATAATGGTAAAATATATAATTCAGAAGCCACTGAAAGAAATTTACTCAGTGTTGTTAACAAAGTTCTAGAAAAACTAAGAAGTGAGTTAAACTAACCATAAATTATTTAAACAATCTTTCTAAATATTAAATAAAACTTATACCGGGGTGGTAAAATGATTAATTCAAGAGGACCATCAATAATGGTCTTAATTGCAGGAATTTTAGGTACTATATCTTCAGCAATAGGCATTTTAGCAGTAACAGTATTTAGTGCATTTCTAGGATCTTTTGCAAATGCTGCAGGAGCAGATACTCAGGGTATTGGAGTATTAATGGGTTTAGCTGGCCTATATCTAGGATTAAGATTAGTAGCAAGTATTGTGCTTATAGTAATGAGTAAATGGATGAAAGACGACCTAAAAGTCAAGAAAGGTAATATTATAGCCTTAGTTGCAGGAGTTATAATGATATTCCCAACTGGATCTTGGATTGCAGGCGGTTTAGCTGTCGCTGGAGGAATCTGGGGACTTATATCCAACAAACAGTAATTTTTTTCTTATTTTTTTAGAATTCTTAAGTAATAAAAATTAAGATATATTTATAATTCAAAAACTACTTCTAAAAATATGACAAATACATTAACTGAACAATTATGGCAAACTGTTGAAACTGCATTTGAAGACTCAAATATAGATCATCCAATCACCATTTACAGAGGCGGAGATCCATATCACCCATTATATCCCAATACACCTATGGCTCACATTGTATTAGACAACATACCTGAAGATGAAATGCCACCTCCAGGAGAATATTCTAATTTTGATATCGGATATAACATAGGAGAACGTCACTTTTACATTGCCCACATACATTTACTTCACCAACACAGAGGTGGTACAACCTCAAGAAGACTAATTGGTATAGCAGAAATTGTTGCAAAAGAACTAGGATTTAACACAGTTAAAGTTGATAGCATCCACAATCCAATCTTTCTAATAAGATTATTAGATCTTGGTTACACTGCTAGAATTAAAAATAGTGGACTATATCAATGTGAGAAACCTATTTAATTCTGAAGTTCAGCTTGTTGTTCTTTCTTAGCTTTCAAAGAAATAATTTGAATCAACTTAAGGGCAGAAATCTCCTGCTTCAACTCTTCAATCTCATCTTTTAACTCATAAACTAACTCATAATTATGTTGTATATTATTGGCGTTATCAGAAACCATTTCAGGCAAATCAGAATATTCAGAAACTTCTCTTCGTATTTGCTTGACCCAAGCATCCACACTTTCCCTGAATTCAATTGTTTTTTGTTCCATTTTTTTAACACCTTAAATAAAAAAATTCAAAAAAGAGGCTGTTTGTTGTAAGATCGATCGGTTTTTTCGTATCTCTGTGTCGAAACACTATTTTTTGTGATCAACTTAGGAGATGAAAGGGAAAGAGCCTCTTTGCCTTTTGTGATCTCTCTTAGTTTTTGCCTCTTCCTTGAAAATTGGGCCGGTATACGTTTTTTTGTTGTTAACTTCAGGTTTCTGTTTTTTCGAAACTTTCCTCCCTTTTTTTGGGATTTTTTGTTTCTTTTTCGAAACTTTATGTTTTCAACATTTACTTTTTTTTGAAAACTTCAGGTATTCATTACAAAACTTTAATTCCCTGCTTTCGGGACCTGGGTTTTGTTTGTTGAAACTTTATGTTTCCAATTGTTTTTTTTCTGTATACCTGTATACTAATTAGTACACTAAGTCATATATAAACCTTTCGTTTTTAGTATATTGTACAAAATATACGTCCAGAATCATTATTTTCAAGACATTATTTTCTATATGGAAAACAATACAAATGTTAATAACTTACACCTGCTTACTCAATTTAAAATGAATGAGTTAGAACAAATGGAGAATTTTGTCCAATCTCGTGGCGGTTTAGTTAGGTTTGATGATTATATGCATGAACACAACTTTGGTCCAGGTGGATTCTACAGCTCTAGAGTTAATATAGGTCATGACGGACATTTTAGAACAAAAACACTAATTTCTGGATTTTCACATTTAATTTACCTAGCAGTTAAAGAAATGGGACTTGATTCTTTACCATTTGTAGAAATAGGTGGAGGCAATGGGGCATTTAAAGAAGGTCATAAATTATATCACCCAGGAAAATACGTCTCAATTGACGCTTCTCCTAGATTAACATTACAACAAAAGAACCACGGAGGTTACTCAATCACTGCAGATGCTAGAGACCTTCCACTTTCAGATGATGATAGGGTTGTCTTTTCAAATGAACTCTTAGATGAACTCCCAGTTAGAATTTTTAGATTACGAAGATCGCAAGGACAACCTTATGTGAGTGAAGAAGCCAATATCGATTCAAATCTTGATTTAACTTATCTTCCAGTAGAAGAAGATGAATTTACTACTCAATATAATGAATACCTTAGACAAAGAAAACCAAAAACCAGACCAAATACTGTAGTTTCTGTTTCTCCAGACACTCAAAAAGTTATCCAAGAAATGGCTCGAATTGCAGGAGATGGTGCAGTTGTCATAATAGATTATGGTTACAAAAGAAACTCCTTACCATATTTTGAACAAAAAAAACGTGAACTTCCATTCTTTAGAGAAGATACAAAAATAAAAGATCTAGACGAAATCTTAAGAAGACCTTATCAGGTTGATTTCACATACAATGTTGATTTTCAATTTGTAGAATGGATTGCCGAAAGATTAGGTTTGCAATTTAGAATTAAATATCAACATGATTTCTTTTACAGATTATTGATTGAACATGAACTGGGAGGGGAACCATATGAACCATTAATATTAGAATGTAATCTCCTAGCTGCAATTATTCAACCTTGATTATTGTATCTTGTTCTTTTTCTAAAAAATGTATTGATTAAAAAAGAAAAAAATAAATTTACTTAATCAACCAACTCTATATCTGCAGATTCTATCAATTTACCAATAAAATCTCCAACAGCCTCTTGCTGGCTAACTTGCAAGAGCTGCAACTCAAGTTGATCTTTAACTTCTTCAAAAACCAATGTTCCTGCTTCTTTCTTTCCAGTTAACTGAATAACATGAAACCCAAACTGTGTTTGAACTGGTTCTTTTGTAAAATCATCAATCTCTTCAAGTGCAAAAGCTGCTACTTCAAATTCTGGAACCATTCTACCCTTACCAAAGAATCCAAGATCTCCACCTTGAGGCCCACTTGGTCCAGTTGAGAATTCCTGTGCTAATTCTGCAAAGTCTTCTCCTTCTTCAATCTTAGTTATGAGTTCATTTGCTTCATCAAGAGTTTCAACAAGTATATGGCTTGCTTTAATTTCATCTCCAGACACAAATAACTCAGGATTATTATTATAATACTGTTCAGCTTCTCCTTCTTCCAACTTTACATCGCCAATCACTTCTTCACTAAGATACTTTTGAATTATAGACTGCTTTTGAACTGAAGAAATGAATTCCTCATATGTAAAAGGCTGTAATGTGATCTGATTCTTGAAATCATCAATAGTTGCCCCGCTCAATTGCAAAGACTGTGTAATTTGTTGCTCAGCCTCCATTGAAGATACTTCTATATTCTTTTTCTCAGCTTCTTGAAACAACAATTTTTCTGTAATAGTTTGATTCAAAATCACACTTTGTGGAATTTGTTGTTTGGCTGTTTCAGGAAGGCCTTGTGAAAACAACATAATATCAAATGCTTTATCTACCTCTGTCTGTGTAATCTCCACACCATTAACAGTTGCAAGAATTACTTTTGAAGCTGTAGTCTTTGAACCAATATTATCTCCAACCTCATTACCATTATCAGCTGAATTGGAATTTTTTCCAATTTGATATGAACCAAATGCTACAATACTTAGCAATAATAATGCCAGCACACTTATCATTAAAATTTTTTTAGAAGAATTTTGTTTCTCAGGTTGTGGATTTAATTTATTATCTTCTGTTTTTTGTTCTTCTTTTTGCTCAACTTTTTGCACATCTATAATATGCTCAGAATCCTTACTTTCTTGACCTGTATCCATTTTTATTATCCTTACCCCCAATTGTTATCAGAATTTTCAAAAATAATTCTTATCTAAAAATAAAAAAAATTAAGAATCTTTATGCCAATTTCCCTTATGAAATCCAATCCTTTTATGATCAAAACTCTTTTTATTTCCCATCCACTCATGCATAGCATCAAAAACTTCTTGATCAGTTGCATCCTCAGATAATCCAAATTTATCTCTCATTATTTTATAATGTCCTGCTTTGTTTTCATCTGAACCTACATAACCCTTTGACCATGAATTTTTACCACCGCAATGATTATTCATATGGTTCCCATCACCTTTCCAATCATTAAAACCATGTTGTGAATTAACATCCTTCCACTGTGCATATACAGATGCAACTCCTATAACAAATATAACAACTAAGATAACCATTAATAATTTTTTACTTTTCATTTTACCACCTCAAATTTATACATGATATTAATTATTCTTTCAAATAATCTCCTACATCAACTATGAGTAGATTCAAATTTATAAACTTTCCCCTTATACATTTAGTTATCTACTAGAAAATAAGACTCAAAAATCACTATAAAAAAACTACCTAGAATTTCTCGATTTTTTCCTAAAACCTGGCTTTTTTCCGCCACCAGACCTATTACCGCCACTACCTTCATTAGATCTCCTACCAGAACCACCATCACTTGACCTATTATTGTAATTTCCGCCCCTAGAACCTTCACTTGACCTATTTTCACCACCAGACTTTCTACCGCCATAACTTCCACCGCTTGATCTGTTACCGAAGTTTCCACCGCTAGAGCCTCTGCTTGAATCTCCGCCAGATCTGCCACCATAACTTCCGCCACTAGACCTTCCACTGTAACTACTTCCACCAGATCTGTTACCATAGCCACTTGATCGGTTACTATTACCACCTTCACTAGATCTTCTGCCACCATAACTTCCGCCGCTTGACCGATTACCGTATCCGCCACTAGA
>CEPX01015018.1_pt1 | contig 17798 bp, 12 predicted proteins | sample 361361 | NCBI WGS metagenome assembly CEPX01 (sample SAMEA2619974, study PRJEB7988) | marine metagenome | biome: marine biome (ENVO:00000447); feature: mesopelagic zone (ENVO:00000213) & marine oxygen minimum zone (ENVO:01000065); material: "saline water (ENVO:00002010), including plankton...
TCGGAGCTGACGATGTGGGCGCACCCCACCGTAGAAAGCGGTGGTGGTGCATCGGGGTGGCCGACTCCAACGGCAACGGAACGGAGCGGAATCAACCCCAACACTGGGCAGGGGGCAGGGCTGAGTATGGAATCGAAGAACTGGCCGAACTCCCAACCTGGCCCCCTGGCCCCTCAGACGCAGATGGATGGGCAGGACTCCTCGCAGAACGGCCAGACCTCGCCCCGGCCCTCGGCAAAGAGGCTGAATCCCAGTTTCGTGGAATGGCTAATGGGCGTACCCGTCGGGTGGACGAGCTTAAGGCCCTTGGCAATGGCCTCGTACCGGCAGTGGTGGCAGAGTTTCTACGTCGGATCTTATAGAAAAAATACTAAGGAATAAGGAGATAGGATAATGAAACAAGGTGCGCAGAGAGCTAAGGACAACCGTGAACTCCAGAACAATCTCTGCAAAATCAGGCCGCGCATTATCTTGAGCTTCCCACCATGAGGTAGCCTACAAGCTCTGTTTCACTTCCTCTAGGAAAAGCACCGCCGTCCCAGTTCGCCGCCCAGAAAAGCGCATCCGCTCCCCATCTACGAAGTGCTCGAATAGGGCAGAGCTAGGCACTGCCTCTACGAGCTTGATTCCTGATTTGCCATACTCAAACTCAACTAGCGTAACCGAAGTTAGCACACTCTCTATATCGGAGATAACCTGTTCGCTATCCCGTTGAACGGAAGTCAACGCCTCCAAGTCTACTGGAACCCGATAGCCAATCAAAAGCTCCTGCTTGGCTTTAGCCTGTACCTCAAACTCCTTGAGGAGTGGACGAGAACTACTCCCCGCTGCGCCTCGGTTTAGGATTAGTCTGTGTCGAACCGTCTTGGCACTAATTCCTTCTGACTTCCCTGCATCAGCACTACTGCCAATGTTCTGGTTTGTGCGCCCAAAGAACAACTGCTTATCTCCAGAGACATACTTGCCGAAGTCACTCACCGTAGTGGATACATCTCCATTAAGCCCATACTCGTGCTCGATATGTTCTCGTGTGTCCGTAATGCTGAGGTTGTCCGCATCTACACCAGCAGAGAGTAATAGCGAATCGGCGTTGGGGTCAGCTAGGTCGTCCTCCGCCCACTCGATATATGAGGACGACTGAAATTGTTGAGAGACCCCACTCAATGGGTTGGCGAAAGGCTGTTCCAGGTGGTACATCTCGGCAGTAGAAGCGTGCTCTAGGGCGAAATGTAGACGTGGTGTCGCGTCGTCTTCGGTTGAGTACCCCAGCATGTATAGGTCTATATCATCATCCGCTTCAAGATACATTGAGTGCCAGGGTTGGAACACCCTATCGGTGGCAGGGTCTTTTTGCCATTGGTAATCAATCGCGAAAATACTGGATTGTTTGTCACCGGCGTGTCCACCATACGTGACGATGAGCCAGGGTAGGCTTGGGGCTATCATGCAATTGATGTGTCCCTGACGTGCGGCTGGTAGCAGCCCGCGACCTGATGTTCGCACTTCAACCACACCAGGGGAAGTAATATAGAGAACACGTAGGCTCCCGTCACCCAACCCGATGTACAACCCACCGTCCTGCCCAACAACAGCCCACCGTCCATTGTTTGGGTTGCCATCCAGTGGATGTATCAGGTCGAAGGTTGTACCAGCACTGTCTACGCGGTAGACACCCTCAGCCGTTATCAGCACTGGGCTATCAGCCGAGGGGCTTGAGAACGGGTTCCTCCATCGGACAAACGCTTTGGGGCCGTCACCACTGAACACCTGTGCCCCATCAGTCCAATTCGCGCCCTGGTCAACAGAATAAGAAACATGAATGACACTATCACCCACCAAGTCATAGAGGGCCACCATTAAAGTATTCCCAAAGTCCAGGACCCTCCCCATGTCGTCATCGAAGTTGTTTCGGCGGGTGATGGTTGTAGTGAGTCCAGCGTCACTGTAGCTAGCAAATCCTGTACCTCTGCGTTCTGTAAAGGTCGCCCCGTCTGGACTGTCGGAGATAGAATATGAATCCTCCGCCGTAGTCCCTGAGCCAGCTATCGTGTCATTGTGTAAAACGACAATCCTTCCCTTGTGAACAGTGGCGTCCCATACCCGCTGGCCAACCGCGTTTTCACCACCACTTGATACAGTGCCCCCGCCTGTGAAGTCATCACTAGCGCTACCGAATTTCCGACAAACAATGTCTGTGATCGCGTCTGCGGCGTAATCTTCTTCAAAGATACCCCAGAAGTCGCCCAGGAAATTAACGTATCGTCTAATGTGGTTAGCCGGTGAGGCGTGGGTTTGTGCATTGTTTAGAATGCCCGGAGTAATACCCTCGGAGTGTAGAGTTAACGCAGTCGCGTCGCGCATCCCACTGATGGCACTGCCCTTGTCGCGTCGCATCCGTGGCCAGCCAATACCCCACGCTGTCCAGTTATCGAACACCAATCGTTGAATCTTGCGGTTGTCCTGTCGAGTGATGCTCCCTTCACGTTGTGGTTGAGCTAGCACGTCAATGATATAAGGCGTTATCCCTTCACCTGGCGGTGTGGAGAATTGTTTCCCGCCCAGACGGAATTCCATCACCAAGCCTCCACTGGTACAGAGTCAGCGTGGGGATAGGTGTGGATCGTCTGAAGATAGCCAGCAACCTGCCTGTCCCAGCGGTCTCGCCGACTTCGATCCATCTCATTGTATCCAATAGCGTCCATGACATCGACCATACACGCCAAACGGACATATTCCACGTCCACTTCCAGTGTGCTCGTGTCGCTGGACGGAAGACGGGGGTGTGCTTGGCCAACTAATCGGAGCTGCCGCCCAGAGGCAAGTAGTCCATCAGCTTTCCCCTTTGCAAAGCGCAAAATCTTTCGAGATGACGCAGTGGCTCCAGGTGTGATTTCATACCAATCTGGTGGAATCTTGACATTGAACACTCCGTCCTGCCCTCCCTCCGTCCATATCTCGGACAGGAACGCGAAGCCTGTGTCAGTCGAATTGGATATAGGCAACTCAAATTCAAAAATACTCTCGCCAACGGACATCCAGACTTTGCCCCAATAGGCAGTCATCGCAGCACCAGATTCAATGCGTAACTGGATGCGGAGTTGGCTAAGATTCTCAGCTAACGTCACGCCTTCAATAGCCAGTGGTGAACCGTCATTGCCATCCCAACCTCCCGTGCCGTCATGGTACCCCGAATACCATGTATTGACACCATCTAGAAGGCTCACACGAACTCTAGAAGCGGTATTAGTATAGACCTTCGCCTTGACAGTACAGTTATGCCCAGCAAATTTCGGGAACCCAGGTATGTCGTCTGACTCAAGTTGTGCAGCCTGGTTTAGTACCGCAGATAGGGCGCAGGAGTAGCGGCCACTGTATTTGGTGCTACCCTCTCGCGCCACGCTTCCGTTAGCGCCGAGGGTGAACCCGTAGGGAGCAGCCGATGCCCCGTCCGGCCAGTCGTCGAAAGACCCCCACCGGCCCAAACGGTCATTGAGTTGTATGGCAAAGTCCTCCTTGCCGTCTAGGATACGAGAGGCTACCCGTCGTACCGCGCCGTCAATGAGCGAGTTAACGTCCCTGGGGTCGAATCTTTCCCATAGCTCAAAGCTGGAATTAGTGGATGGGTTTCCCAGGCTGGGGGCGACGTAGATTGTAGCTGTATCCCCTGGACTTCCAGGTGCGGCTGCGCTATGGGAAAGCCGCACTTGTGCAGCATCGTTCCCAGTGTAGATGTAGAGGTGGAGTCCCGTACCTTGGTCCGAATTGCGGATATGGAAGTCCCGTGTCTCCACCTCACCTAACGTGCCGCCGTGGACTGCGAAGGTGCCAAGCATCAAGCCTAAGTCCCGGCCAATAGCTTGCCGCACAGTGTTCCTGGTTCCTTGAAAGATGGGACTCATTGTTGTTGCCTCGCTTGCTCTGTATTTTGACACACTTTCAGATAATAAAAAGTACCGTCATAAAAAAGTTCCACGCGGTATTCCCCTAAATTTTGTTGAATAATATCGTTTAGTGTACCACTGTCGCAAAGCCAACGGTGCTTGAAGCAGATAGCCTCCTTCGTATCATGATCTCCCATAGGTATGGTGATAAGCACCCTTTGTCTTGCGATCCGTGTCGCCTCGGTGAGTACCTTGGGTACATCTTCGAGGGGTACGTGTTCTAGAATCTCAGTTAACAAAACCGTGTCAAAGCTTTGGTCAGTGAGTGGCACGTCACGGGCATCGCCAGCGAGGAAACGCGCATCTCGGTTAAGAGTTGTAGCCAATTCAACCAGACGCGGGTTGATGTCAATCCCGCACTGCCCTCCACATTTAGCAAGCACATAGCCCCAGGAACACCCTACTTCTACGGTAGTCCCTAAGCAATTATCGGATAACCACTGGATACGGACCTGTTGAGTAGGCTCCATATAGGTAGATAGCTGCACGGGGCGCTCTTCGGTGCTTTCATCCCGCGCCCACGCCTCGAACCGTTTATACTGCTGCTGCTGCCTTTTCTGCAACGCCGTGAGCATATAGCCACGCCTCCCACTCTGAGATGGCTTGAGTTAAACCCTCTTCAAACAAGTATTCTACTCGCCAGTCCAATAGTTCCTCGGACTTCGAGTTGTCCGATTGAAGGAGAGGAACGTCGCCCGTCCGTTTCCCCTCACCGAATCCTACGCTACTATTCGTCCTAATGGCAACCATCTCAGCCAACTCGCGTATACTAAATACCTGCCCTGTCCCAAATTGTAAGGTCTGCCCAAGAACCCTGTCATCCACACCAATCGCCGCGACTACCGACAGGTATGCGTTGACATGATCGTCACGGAAAAGGAAGTCACGCCGTGGCTCCGGGTCACGTAAGTATACCTCAGAGCGCGTCAGCCCGCTGTAGATGGCCTCGTCAACAACAAACCGTGGAAGACCTATAGGGCCACGTCCGTAGGTGTTAAATGGTCGCATAATCACATAAGGCAACCCAGAGGACTTCACCACCTCCTCGGCAGCTATCTTTGAAGCAATGTATGGGTTCCGAAGACCGTCCTGTGCACCACAGACTTCCGATGAGGACGCTTGGATAAAGGCTTTTAGGTTTGGAACGGACTTACACGCCTGGGTCATCCTGGCTGTCCCCACAGTGTTAACCCGCATGGCTTGCACGGGGAACGCCAGTGCTCGTTCGTTCGAGGAGACAGCCGCGAGGTGTAAAACAATATCCGGGCTTATCTCCTGCACAACCCTATACACATCCCCGTCAACGATATCACCAGGAATTATGTTTGGGTCAGTGGGATATCTCATTGAGGTGTGGCGCATAAGGCCGTAGGTTTCAGGGCCTCTCAGTGCCTCATAGAGAAACCCTCCAATGAAACCGCTGATGCCCGTGATTAGGATGCGAGACATAGTATTTCCTTCCTTAGTTCAGTTAGATTGAAGCTGTTTGGTGCCTCGGTGGTTCTCTTCGCAAGAGCAACCATGTAAAGCTCTTTCCATTCACGTTTCCTTTTCCCCTGCGGCTTGGGTGTGAATTCGTGTGGGTGATCAAAGGACCAGACCAGCCGGTCAAGCAGATACCTGCACCCAAGGTTACGTAACCGAATGCCCAGCTCGTCATCAGCCCCACCATGTGCGCCATCAAGCCGCTCATCAAACCCATTGGCTTCTATCAAGGCCACAAGTGGCGCTGAGTCGCTTCGCCCTGCGTGCCAGCTTTTCCGCCACTGAGACCAGTAATCGAACACCAATCCAGGCCATTCAGTAACCTCTCCAAGACCTTCCTCCAACATGATGTCTGGTACTTTCTGTGGCCCCCTGCGTGCAAAAGGCAGTGCCTCCGTAGGCCCATTGATAATGACACTTGGCCCCCACCGTGTATAGATGTCCCAATGTCGCTCTAGAACTCCAGGTCTAAGTTCAATGTAATCGTTCATGAAGTGGACGAGCTTACCACTGGCATAGACCAGCCCAGTGTTGCAGGCCGAAGCAAACCCGTAGGTTCGTGTGATAGCTCTAGGTGGCTGGTGAACTATTCGGAACGGTGTCTCTATGCCTGCCACCCAACCTTTACGCTCTTCATAGAGGTCGTCTATGATGACCCATTCAAACTCGGTAGGTGGCATGGTTTGTTTCTTCAACCACTCAGCTTGCTGGGAGAGCATGTCCCAAGGCCGCGCAGTAGGGGTCACCACAGTTACCTTCATTAGGACACCACTCTTACGTTAGGAATAGGAACTATGAATTTCCCTCCAGTTGATAGCCACTCCCGTTCTCGTTTGAGAAATTGATTGATGTATGAATAAGGCAATGCAAGCAAATAGTCTGGCTTGGCAGCGCGTGCCTCTTTCTCTGAGATAATGAGTATCTCCGTACCAGGCATGAGCCTTCCATACTTCTTATCGTCGCGCTCCACTGCGTATGGAATTAAATCCCTGTCCAGCCCCGCCATCTGCACGATGGTGCAGCCACGAGTTGAAGCTCCATAGAGGAATACGCTCTTCCCTTGGGCAACTATCTCTTCGACGGTTTCCTTGAGCTGATGTGCGTTATTCTGTGCCTTCAATGCGAAAAGCTCTAGGTCTAGGTTCCCCTCGTTTCCCATTGCATGAACAACAGTTGACCTGATACTGTCATCGCTATCGGTAACATGCCTAACGTACAGCCGCATACTGCCGCCGTTCACATCGTTGAACTCTACATGCTGAATGGCCAAGGCGTGACTCCGTAGCAGTCGGTCCATGTCCCGCACACCGTAGATGCATACGTGCTCGTGCCCAATAAAGTCCACCGCCATGTTCCTGACCATAGAGGTTAGGTCGTTCATCTGAATAATCCAGACACCATCGTGTGAGAGTACCTTGTGAATATCCGCTACGAAGGCATTTGGATCGTCAACATCGTAGAACATTGCAATGGAGAAGATCAGCTTGGCCTTGTCCAGTCCAAGCGAAAGGTAGGTGTGGGCGCTGAAATAATCTCGCACCATGACATCAATACCCTGGGCCTGATCCGCTGCTTGAGACGGCTCAAATCCTACCTTTAGGGCACCATCAAACCAGCCCAGCAGAGTCCCGTCATTGGAGCCGATGTCCAACACCGTATCTCCCTCGTTGAGTGCTGCCCAGTGCATGGCATCCAGGGCGACGCGGCGAAGGGCCTCGCGCATGGTCTCGCTGGTGCCGCTCCTGTACCAGTATTTACGGAACAGCTTGTCCCTATCCACTGTATGTCGTAACTGTACCAACCCACATCCTGTGCACTGAGTGAGATCAAGCGGGGCATGGAGCCAGTCCGGGTTCTTCTTGCTGAAATCAGGTAGAGCTTGCAACCCCAAATCTAGCACGGTACGGAGTGGCTTCGCGCATACACGGCAAGCCTCTAGTGTCCTAAGCGGCGCTAACTTCTGCCCCGGCGGCCTCTGTTTCACGTTTATAATTTGCGTTGCCTCCTTCCACTAGCTGAAGCCAACCTTCCTCATGTATCCGCCACGGACGCGCTTTAGCCCACTCGGTACTGCGTTTTTGCAGCTTCCGTTTCTTGGCAGCACTCATTGTGAGAAGTTGACAAGTCTTGTCTACCCATTCCTGCTCGTTGACTGGTATGCTCAAGAACTCAGCCGTGTGTTCAAATACTTCTGGAAGCCCTTCAAGCGTCGATAGTAACAACATGCAACCCGCTGACGCAGCTTCCATCGCGGCAAAAGAGGTCACGATCCCAGGGAGAGGCGCGTCTGCGGGATAGCTGTAAAGTTCCGCCTTCCCGAACTCCTCCAGAGCCTTGGCATGGGGCTGCACAACGCCTAAGTCAAAGACCGAATCAGAGTTAGCTTTTACCCAACGCCTACACTCCGCAAGCTCCTGGGCAATGTTGTCCTGTTGCCACTTGTTATTCTCCCAGGACCGCTCTAGTCCGTAGGTAATCGCTAGTGTCGCGTCAGGTACTTTCTTTCTAATACCAGGCCACTGCCGTGCGAGATGGATCAGCCCCCGCTCTATGGCGTTTGTCCAGACGACACGGTGTGGAATACGCTCTATCGACTGGTCGGGCATGTCCACACCAGGCGGTATGATCACGACCTGATTAGGCTTGATTGCGGGGGTGTAAAAGACCAACTCCCTCCTGTGCTCCTCGGAAAAGGCTACGTATGCCTCTACGTGGCTCTCAAGGCCAGCCAGGATGGGATTGATCTTGTTCAACGGCACGATAAGTCTGTCATACTCGAACTCGTTAGCATGGATCAACCACTCACAGGAGACGAGCACGTCGCATTTCCGTGGGTGATTATTCCACGGCCACCAACGCACACCATCCACTATCAGCTCTTCTTGCCCCTTCCAAACGGCATCAACGATGTGCCCAGCCTGGGCCAACGTGTTAACAATTCGCACAACCAACGGCTCACTGGCACCGTAGACATGGGGCGCAGCGGGGCGGAGTGCGTCGTATTCACGAGCATCAACGATAATTCTCATTAATCACCAACTGATCGTATATAACTGGGCTTTAAGAGGTCTAGCCACTTCACCATGGCCTTGTCCCAGGTAAATTCGGTGACCCTCTTCGGGCCTCGGTTCCAATACTGGGCCTGTGTATTCATGTCTACCATCATCGTGTAAACAATGGGAAGAAATTGCCTGCCATACCCAATGCCAGAGGCGTGTCCTGGGATACAGATACCTGCGTCTCCGACCACGTAAGGGATGTTACCGCAGCTACTGGTTATTATCTTAAGGTTCGCAGCCATCGCCTCCAGTGCAGTTATGCAGAACGTCTCTAAGAAGGACGTTGGGTACGCCCATATGTCAGCAGCTAGTAGCTCCTTAGCAAGCACTTGTTGATTCACACGTCCCCGCCAATGAATTCCGGGCTGCTGGCCCAGTTGCACCAGCATATCCTTTAGACGGTAGAGGTCATACATGCCTTGCTCTGCCGCTCTCAGGAAGCTCTCCCACCCATAGAAGATATGTAGCTCTGCCAAAGGTTCCACTTTACGAATGTGAGGCCACATCCTCAGAAGGGTAGCTAGCCCTCGGTCAGGGCTGGACGTATACACAAAACGTGCGTGATGCCGCTTTGGAGGCCCGTCTTTTAATAGACCGTTGGGTGTACCTACAGAGGTGTCCGACAAGCCGAACCGACTCAAGTCTATACCGTTAGGCACAACGTCCACCTGGGCATCTCGTAAGAACGGGTATAGGTCACGGAGGTGGCCTTTATGCCAATCGCTCATCGTTAGAATCTTGTCGTGGAGGTTGGCGGTTTTCTCAGTAAGTTGTTCGCCCCTGTGCAGATCGTGGCACCAGAAGTATTTCATCTGCGCGTTGGGAGTCTCCATCGCAGCCATAACATGTCGCCACGAAACCCACACATCACACGGGTTTTGCGCCCTGTATCTTTCCCAGTTGGCGTAGAGCACACCATCGTGGTCACCCTCACCCCGGCCACAGGAGTTGAACACAACAACATTCCACCCCTCTTTACTGAGACGCTTTGAAACTTCCGCAACAGCCGTCTCTGACCCACCAATACCCGTGGTGTATGGAGTGCTGCCATCCCATCTCTCAAGGCTTGCGCCACACATAATTACCATGCGCGGTTGCGTCCCGCGGTAGGCACGTTTCAGTAGCCCAGGCACCCATATATTCCTTAACGGCTCTTCAGCCATAAGTTCAGCCGGTAGTGCCTTGGTAAGTCGTAGCCTATGGCCGTTGGTAGAAAAACCCACCAACCCGCCCACGACCTTCTGAGTCGCGAGTTTTTCCTCAAGGACCTGTAGGTTACTGCTAACATCTTCATCGTTTGGCCGCGTATTGAGGGCTAGTTTGCAAGCCTCAACACCCTTCTCGTATTCCTCAACGCCCGCATAGGCAACAGCTAAGTCCCTCCACACTCGCCATGTGTAGTCTAAGGGGTTGACAAAGGAGACCATCTCCGGCGGGTCGTGCCGGAGCACCGCCTCTCCCCACACCACAGCCTTCTTCCATTGCTTAAGAAGAAGCATGTTCTCGCACATGCCAAGGTAAGAATCGGCAATTTCGGGAAACTCAGTGATAGCCGCCATGTTGGCACGTATGGCCTCTTTCACGTTTCCTAATTCACGCCATGCGTTGGCCCCCCAGACCATTGACTGGTGCCGGTCAACGTGAGTGCCACGGTTATCGATATAGAACTTGGTCCACCATCGAGCGGCTTTATCTTTCTCCCCATTCGCATAATACTGATTGCCAAGGTAGTACCATACACGTAGGTTCTCTGGCTCTTCTTTGTGCCACTGTTCCAGAATAGGAAGGTTGCGTGCCGATTGGTTAGCGAAGTCGCTTCGGTGTAGCCACTCAAAGAGATCGGTGTTCGCCCAGTTGAGTGAGTTGGAGGGTTGCAGCGTTTCGTGTAGACGGCCCTGCCATTTCCAACCGATATTACTACGTAGGATACGTTCTCTGTAGTGGACAGTGGTAGGGTTGCCGTATTCGTCGCGGCTGTAGATGTATGGGCACCACACCCCACCGATATCCTCATGGAGTGTAGCTAGGTACGCTTTAAGGCCCTCTCCGCCCAGAATCTCGTCGTCGTGATCAGCCCAAAGCCACCAGTCTAGCTTCGGGTTAAGGAATTGATGAGCGTAATTACGTGGGCCAGCAAAGTCACTGATACTCTTAGTCGCAGGGTCATACCATAGGTCATTATGGTAGACCTCCGCCTCAAACTGAGGCCCCACTTCCCTAACACTATTACCTTTGGGAGCAGTCCCAAGGAGGACGATCTGGTCTATGTGAGGAGCGATGGACTGAAGACATGTACGAAGGTCATCGTCCACGTCATCCTTAACGATCATTGCCAAGCCGACAGTAGGCCGCTTCTTGGGCATTTACTACCTCCTATTCCTCGTCTTCGAGTGGAGGCAGTAGTCCCTTCATCGCCAACGGCCTCCCTTGCATACGCTGGAAGTCGCTGTCCTGCTTCGGCTCCCAAGGCCGTCTACTCTCTCTCACAGATTGATCATACAGACCTTTGATAACAGACGGAACCTTGTTCACTCTCTCACCGAGCACGTAGTAGCTGACACCCTCGTAGGTGATGATCTCGTTCGTTGGAGGCTCGAAGTCTACGGTGGGGAACATCCAACTCAGAGGCCCATCTCCACACCTAGGACACTTGGCCGGAGGTAACACTTTGCGTGTCATCTCATCCGTAGAGTCCCACTTCCCCTTCACCACGTTGCCGCACCCAGGGCATTCACAAGCCAACTCTAACAACTGCCTATTCCAACGGGCTTTAATGGGGATGCCAGCAAAGTCGCCAGTTCCACCACGGCGGATCACCGTACCTGGAGGCGCGTTAGCTTGGTCCGCAGTAAGTAAATCCCTTGTGTCTGGCCTCTCTGCGGGATGCATCGCCTCCTGATGCTGTGGGAGTAGATCAGGGTAGAATTCAAGGCTACAGTAAAGACACTGCGCCTTCTGAGGCTGACTCTTTGAAGCCCTGCTTTTTGTATTTACAGGCATACAGTCTCCTTTCTTTTAGTAAGGGGGGTGTGGTGACCCCCCCTCACTAAACCAGGGCTTTACGAGAGTCAGTAACTAAACGCCCTCGTCGCCCAAAGATGCCGTGTGTTCAATCCGAACAGCGAAGTTCTCGTTCAATCGAGCCACGGCTAGAGCGGCCTTCCAACCAGCCGTCCCCATTTGGTCGAGTGGGTCCATCCCACCCGCCGAACCGATGGCCTTTACAATTACCCGCTGCCCAAGTTCGCCAGCTTCGTAGTCCACCTCACCGTAGTAGCCACGCCCCATTATGAGTGTAGCGTACACGTCGCCACCAGATGCTCCCTGCGAACCAAACACACGAGCATTGGAAGTGATCAGCCAACGAATTCCGTAGAAGTCGCCGATCTCTCCACTAGCCAGCGGGTTATCTGGTCCCCTGGTATAGGCGTTTTGGAAGCTGTTAATGATATCGGAATCACCAAACAGGTCATGCTTGGTGTAAGGGTGAATTATTCCGATAAACTTATTGTCTACGACAGGCTTCGCGTCATTGCTCTCCAATGTCGCTAGCGATTCCCTGACCTCCGCAAAGGTGATGCGGTGAGCAGTCGTCCCACCCACAGCGCCACGAGAGGCCACGGTACTGGCGATCTGGACGGTAGTACCCGCGATCAGCACGTTTCGGGTCACAATATCCAGTGTGTCAGCAAGGTGTTCCGCGTACATCTCTGTCACCGATCCAATATATGGATCGAAGTTCTGTAACGATAGCGCCTCTGAGTGCCGTGTGAAGGCCCCATACTGATTCACGGTGGCCTGTACATTGGAAACCGTGAGCTGGGTTTCAGCCGGTGGTGTGCCCTCGGTCAGAGCGGTGGTAGCAGCCGAAGGGCGCTCGTAGCGCCTCCACTCGATACTTCTGCCGCCGTTACGAGGAATACCGTCCTTGCGGCCATAGCCCATATGGACGAAATTGGGCTTGGCGCGTTCCAGAAGCGCCCTAGCATAGAGCTGCTTCATGGAGTTAGTCATACCTGCTGTACCAAGTAAATCCATTGCCATTGGTATTTTCTCCTTTTAATGTTTAATCAAGTTGCGCCTTTACCGGGTTATCATCCTATTAGCTCGGCGCTTCTGGTTCTCCCAGTGCTTGTTAAACTCGTTTTTAGACATCTTTTCTAAGTTCGGAGCGGAAAGGTTGCCCTCTCCCAGATCAAAACTACTACGTTGATCTGTGGGTTGACTGGTATCACTTTCAGTCTCTCCCTCTCCCTTTGACTCTAGCTTGGCCTTAAGTTCTGCAAGCTCACGCCTTAGTGATATGCGTTCACCCACAGCAGCCATCGCTTCAGGTGTGGCAGCGTTACGAAGCTCTTCTATCTCTTCAGAGTCAGGCGGCACGTCATACTGGAGGGCTATCGTGTGCATGGTGGCCTCACGTATTGCCCTATCAGCAAGCTGTTGTTTTTTCTCAGCGTCCGCCTCAAGCTCGGAAAGTCTTTTTAATCGGCCTTCCTCGTCATCTCCAAGCTGACCAGTCTGCCTCATGTACTCCAACTGCTTCTCATACTCAGAAGCACGACGTTCAGCAGCCTCCGTGCGGTTATTCGCTTCAGAGACCTGCCTGTTCAGTGACCTATGGAGTTGGGCTACGTTATCCTGTTCAGTCTTTTTGGTGCTTGACTCCGCTTTTTGCTTCTGCTCTTTAGCCTCAGCCGGTTGCTTCTTCTCTTCTGCCATGATGTCCTCCGCTTGGCCTAGCCTTGGTGGACGGCTTGCGCTTGGCCCACTGTATTAGACGGCGTGAATACAAATCATCTACCTTACGATAACTGCCACACAGGCCGTTGTCAAATCTCACCTTCTAGCCACTCAACTATGTCCCAATACGACCACCCGCCGGAGAGGTTCTTATTACCCTGATGTTGAGGGGTATATCTATACCACTTTACAAGAATAGCGTCTATTACACGTGCCTTCTTGTTCCGTTGAGCGGTAGCCGTTGGATCAAAGCTCTTTTCCCCAAGTCTCACCTTACGGATTGTAGCCAGAACCCTCTTTAATTCTGCACCCGCGTGTCCTTCCGTTAGAATTGCCTGTGTGCCTGGGTCCGACTGCTTGTATTCATTATAATCGTCTTTGCTAATAGGACTGAGAGCCACCACTAAATCAGCGACACCCCAATAATCCTCTAGAAGGTCTTTCTCCTTCTCCATACGCATGTAGTCCGCACCGTAAACTTCTTCCCGCTCGAAGTGCAGCTCACCCATCGCGGACTCCCAAATTTCGGGACTAACTGACTCGCGTAGTTTGGCGTGTTGTTTTTTTATCTCTGCGTAATCACGACCATCCTCATGGTTAAGGGCTTCATCGTACTGTATATTCAGATATTGGCGGACCACTTCATCTGATGGAATGTCTTGGGGTTCCGTCTTCCATTTCTGTATCATCTCCGCATAATCTTTATTTTTCTCGAAATCTTCATATTTTGAACCAAGCGCTATCCCGGTTTCCCTAACCGTGTCTGTCACCTCGTAGAAATATTTTGCACCCACGCCAACGGTCCTGTTAGCCTGAGATTGTTTTGCCGCCGTTAGGTCGCCCTGAATCTTCTCGGCACGTGTTTCTTTCGCTTCATCAATTTCTTTGAAGAGAGGGGCCACTCTATCCCGGCGGGCTATTTCCTCCTCATATAAATCCCAAAGCCGTTTGCCTTCCGGGTCCTTTACACGAAGCCTAGCTAGCTGGCCCCCTGTCAGCTCGTCGTAATACACGTCCCTGCCAAGCCCCCCCTGGTCTTGCATTAGGTACTCGGCACCTTTCCCGTCCCGCGCGTAGAACTCCTCCGCATACCTGGCGAAATCACCCATAGAACCGCGAGGATAGGCACGAAACCCCGCAAACTCAATGGTACCTCTAGTCAGCCGCTCCCTAATATCCCCACCGTCCGCGATCATCGTAGCTATATAGGGCGACAGGAGCCAGTCTGGCAACTGGCGGGCTGTGTTCTTCCAGCCGCGTGTTGGCTCTCCCACAAAGTTCCTTCCCAACAAGATATCCAGTGGGGTAGACGGGATACCAAGCATACCGCGAGCGAAACGTAACCCAGGGTTGCTCATTGAGAACTCTATTAACCTCTCTGGGTCCTTCTGTGCCTGCATCAATAACGTGAGCACGGAACGCACCTTGCTCCCTGGCCCCATCAACACACCACCTATGTCCCAGGTAAGGAATTTTCCTGAACGTGGGTCCATGTGCTCAATAGTTTCCTTCCAACTCTCTCCACGGGCTTGTGAGAATAGGGTGCTCAAGGCCATTGTCGCCACAGTGCTCCGTATCAAACTCTTCCGTGCGAGATCGCCTCGGAGGCCCCCTCGGAAGAGATCGAACAACAGCGCTCCAATAGCTCTATTGTAACGACTAGAGATTAACATCCCGCTCTCCAAAAGTTGCTGGTGCGGATTCAAGCCTATTCTTCTCACCGACACCATGCCCCGAAACTCGTTGACGAAGGCATCGATCTCCGCGTTAGCTTTAGGGGTAGTAGCCAACTTGAGAAAGGTGCGTTTTAACTCGATCCCCGCGACATCCATACCAGCATTAAATGCCCTCATGAATGGGTCTAACCCCTTCTGCACGGGCAACGGCATACGGGAAAACCAACCTCCACGAAGCGCAGCTTCAGTCATCTCCGTGCCTTCCCTCGATATAATGAGGGTCCGGCTACTAGCGATATTGCTAAATCTTCTCAAATAGTCGTCGTGGAACTTAGGGTCGTATAGGGTTTTTACAAATCCACCCATGGCCCTCGCCCAGATTTTCGGGTACCCCATGGAGAGGATGAGTTGGATGGTTCCCAGTGACATGTCAAGGGTGAATTTCAGTGTCCTGTACAACGCATTGGCTTTACCTAACGTAATCAACGGGGCTTTCAGTAGCTCACTCACCGACCCCATAACATCAAGTTCACGGCCAATAGACTTCGCTATCTCCACGGACTCTTTGCCTGTAAATATCACGTCAGGGAATTGAGCAAGCCCCGTCTCTCCCCCTTCCACGTAGGGGTGAACTTTCTTTGCAGATGCAACCGCTTTCTCCCACGCAGGGATTCCTTCTTTTAATTCTTTAGCGTGTTGTTCTAATCGAGCCTCTACTAATTTAACCTTAGCAAAAGCGGCTTCATTGCGTCCCTCTGCCTTCACGTATGTCCTTGTCAGCTCATTAACATATTTTTTTAATTCGCTTACTTTTCCCCTAACAAAGCTGGTCTCTTTACGCAACGCTCTTAGATCACTGACCTCGCCAAGTTTACTTGCAAGCTCTTCCACTTTTTGATGGGTACGCCCTTCGAGTTTTTCCACATAAGACGCAGACCGATCTAAGTCTGCACGGGCCTTCTTCAACATCCGCACATCATTGTCCACGCGCCTACGTAGCGTATCGATTGCCTGCCGAGCAGCCTCAGGAGCCTGCATCGGTCTATGCTTCGCTATAGAAAGCACATGGGCTTTGAACTCCTTTTCTGTAATCTTGTTAAGTGCTCCTTCTAGCCGTATCTGGAACCCCTCGGTCTCTGAATAGTATCTATACCCATCGTCATGTGCTTGTTTTAGCCCGCCTTTCCCAGTGTAATAACGGACGTGCTGCGCTCCGATTTTTCCCCCTTTAGGTGCCCCACCCAACCATGCCACGTCTATGAGTTTGCCGGATTTATCCACTTTGCCCAAAAGAACTCGTCCCGCGTACACACCCCCTTCTTCAAAAGTGAGTGTTTTTATGTCAATCCCCGCAGCATCTAATTTTGCCTTTAATTCGACCTCCATCGCTTCCATCTCACGCACCCAGTTCCTCTGGACACTGGACATCTTCTTCTGATACAGAGCAGCATAAGTACGGACATCATTTAGACGCAAACCTTTGAGTTTCCCTTGGGATATTTGCCCCGTTGCCTTATCCACTGGGAAAAGTTTTGACTCAAGCCCCCATAGCCTTGCCCTCGTCATGAACAATGGAACGATATTTTCCTGTATATCAGCTTGAGCTTTATGGAGGGCCAACACTGCCTTGAATCCATCGTTTGTTAGTCTGGCACCCAGGCCACCCACCATGCGTGTGAAAAACGCTACCCCAGGGACACGGCTGAGTTGAGCTGCATACTTAGCGACTTGATCGCCCGTAGTCTCATCTACTATCTCGGCGAATGAACGAGTCTTAAGGTTTGGTTTTTCCCCTTCAAGCAACTGTCTCTTAGGAACTAAAGGCTTAGTCCGCTCAATAGCATCCCTAAACCGACGAAAGGTCCAATTATTTTTCACCAGTTTCGCCTTGAGAATTCCAGGACCAGCCTGCCTTAAAACCGATAGGCCCCTAACCGTGCCCCCTGTCCCTACCATAAGCGCCATTTCCCAATCGGCGAGAGGTTCTTTCTTGGTGCCGCCCAAAGGTATCTCCACACCTGGGAAAATAGTCGTTTTCTCAGGCAGCACCTCCCTAGCTATTGCCACGGGTACCCCCCGGTCCTGCATGTGAAGGGTTTTCCGTGCAAGCTCTACCGCAGTTGCAAGTCTCTTGGCACCAGTTCCTTGAAGGGTAAGTGCAGCCTCGTCTGACAACGCCTTGTCCATCTCAAGTTGATGGATTCGACGTGTAAGTTCTCCAGGGGTGGCCAGTTTGTTCGTGCGAATATGTGCCAGCTCTGCCTCTGTCTTTTTAAGCGCTGCTTCAATGTCTGCCCGTTCATCTAACCGCTCACTTCTGGACAAGTTGGTAATACGACTCACTTCAGCCTCCCACATAGCCGTATTCACAGTCTCAGGGGTAGCGCGTGTTGGGACCGCCACCGGCCCTGGTGTGGGTTTAGCAGGCCCCCATATATTGCCCTGGCTGAAACGGGGGGACCGCCGGTCTACACTGCTGCCTGAATCAATTCGCTCAACGAACTGAGGTGGGAGATCAGGAGTGAACTGGGTAGTACCTAGTGGCAGTCCTCTTTTTGGTGTAGGCGTGGGCGTAGGTGGCAAACCACCTGCTGTTGCCTTCTCAGCCTGAATCTTAGCCCGTCTTTCCTTTATTAGGGCTTCCCATTCTTCCCTCGTTGCCATATCTACCTCTATCGAACGTAACGTGTAGCTGGTGTACCCCGTCGGCGACTTCGAGCAGAGAAGTACTGGGCCTCCTTCTCATCCCTAATTTGTTGAGGCGTAACCTTAAAAGGCTCCGCCCGCGCCTTGGAGAGTTGCTGTGCGTCAAACTGTGTTTTTAGTTTATTAAGATTTGTTTCGATCATCCCCGCATAAGTGAGTGGCTTGCCCGTGACTAACTCGGCTTGCGA
>CEPX01198244.1_pt1 | contig 17772 bp, 19 predicted proteins | sample 361361 | NCBI WGS metagenome assembly CEPX01 (sample SAMEA2619974, study PRJEB7988) | marine metagenome | biome: marine biome (ENVO:00000447); feature: mesopelagic zone (ENVO:00000213) & marine oxygen minimum zone (ENVO:01000065); material: "saline water (ENVO:00002010), including plankton...
GGGTAAAAAGCCTTAAATTGGCTAATTATCTCAGTAGCCTTTTTTTGCCAATTAACCTTTCCGTCATCGCGATCAATCAGCTTTGTCATGCTAACTGCTGACTCATCTTGAATGGCTGGTTTAATCTCTCCACCTAAATACCGCCATAAAATCTTAACAATCATCTCGGCTCCTAAATTAAATAGCTTGTCACTAAGACTTTGGGCATTATCATCGTCTTCGATGTTAATTTTTTCTTGAAAGACGATTGGTCCAGCATCCATCAGAGAAGTTAATTTAATAATTGATACCCCTGTTAGCTTATCGTTATTTAGTAGCGTTGTTTGAATCGGTGAGGGACCACGATACTTTGGTAATAATGACGGATGAAGATTTAAAATGCCATGTTTTGGTTTAGACAAAATTGCCTCTGGGATAATCATGCCATAAGCAACCAGGACTCCCAAGTCAACCTCCAACTCGTTAAAAATGTCACTAAGTTCTTGTTTATTGGCTGGCTGTAACACTTCAATACTGTTATCTAAAGCTAATTGTTTAACCGGTGAAGCGATTAATTCCGACGAGCGGTTAACCGGTTTGTCAGGCTGGGTAATAACTAAAACAGGCTTTAAGTTGTTATCAATCAAAGCCCGTAAAGTAGGAGTTGCTAATTGTGGTGTTCCAAAAAAAACAATTTTTGGATTAAGATTTGTCATTACTTTTTTTCATTTTAGCCAGTACCTCTTGACCCTTAGTGATTTCTTTTGATCGATCAATAAATAAAATACCATTAAGATGATCCACCTCGTGTAAGATTACTCGGGCGAACAGTCCGTTGGCAGTAAACTTTATTTTTTTACCATTTTGATCAAAAGCGGAAACTCTAATTTTGATTGCTCGGCGAACCGTACCAAAAACTTCGGGGATACTTAAACAGCCTTCCTCTTCTTTTTCTTTTTTTAATGACTTCATTAAAATTCTGGGATTAATCAATACTACTGAACCATCATCAGTTCTAATTACGGTTAAACGAAGACTTTTGCCAATCTGGGGAGCAGCTAAGCCAATACCTTCCTCGGTAATCATTGTTTCTTCCATATCCAAAATCAGCTGCTGAATTTCATCACTTTGAATTTCGGCAACTGTTAATTTTTTTCCCTTGATTCGTAAAACCGGATCAGGATAAATTTTTAAGGGTAAAACTTTAGTCATAGATTATGGTCATTATAGCTAAAATATGAAAAAAATCAAGTAGCTTAATTGATTGACTTTTGACTAATAATTAGCTAAATTAGAATTAAGTTGCTCCTTGACTTTTAAAATACCCCCTTACAACAAAGAAGGAGACATAGTAATGGATAGCGTATTGATTGACAGCGGGTGGGATCTATTTTTGTTGTTTGCTATTTCATGGGTTGCAACATTTCTGCTGGCTTTTGTAGTTATGGCAACCACTCATTTTTTCTTTGGCCCTTGGTTGAGAAGGCTACTGTTCAGAACTACTATCCAAGTAGCACTAAGCTAAGGAGAATACAATGGATATGTATTGGTGGGTTGTCATCCTTGGAATGGCTGGATTTATATTCCTTGGTGGTCTTTGGGAAAAATTCAAAAACCGCAAGTAGAAAGGATAATCATGAAGTCGCTAGGTGAGATAATCGCCGTAGTATTAGCGGTTGGGTTTGTTACGTTATACGAATTTTTTCTAGCAATTAGGAAAATGACAAACACGTAAGACCATAGAAGGAGGTGGGTGATGACTTTGTTAGAGTGGGGAATACTGATATTGGCCGCAATGTTTATCTGCAATATTGTGGCTACTGGCATGTTCGGTCGAATAACTGGTGTAAAAAGTGCTGCTGTTCTACTTTCGGTGGGAGCAATTTATTGCTTAATCTGCCTAGCCAGGGGTGATGAAGAAATATAGAAAGGAGGTGAATAATGCCTTGGTACGGATGGGTGGTAATTGTTTGGTTTTCCATAAACACATGGTTAGCCGTAGATCAAGTAAGGAGTGATAGATTTAGTCTAAAAGAAACACCAATGGTGTTTTTGTTTGGCATACTGACTGTGGTTTGGTTCGTCATTGATTATATGGTTGAGCAAAGTAGGCGGATGTAACCTAACACCGGTTACTGACTAAATTGCTCGTTCATTTCTCTTAGCTCAACACATTTGTGGGGAGCTTTTTTTTATATATTAAGTCTGTTATAATTTTAAAGAACTATGGAAGATTTTAAAAAAATTTTGGCCAATAAAAAAAGTATAAAACCGCCAGCTTATCAATGGCAATATTTAGCTTTGCGCATAATTGATGAACTAAATATCCCAGCCAAGAAAAGAAACTCAGTCTTTCAAGTCTGTAAAAAATATCCTAAGGATTTTATTGAGAAATGTTTAAACGATACTAAAGAGCTGGCTCAAGAAGGGGAGCCGTGGCGATATTTTTTTAAATTAGTAAATAAATAAAAAAATCGTACTAAAACGATTTAAAAAATTATATCAATTTATTACTGGAGTTTAAAATTACAAACTGTATAACCAACACCAAATGGTCCTTCGTAAGATAGCACTTCTGGTTCAATATTAAGTGATTCAATAATCCCTAATAAAATAATGATTGACCGCAAGCCGCACTCGCCGGCTTCTTTTATTAAATTAGGATCCAGTTTTAAAATTCCTTGAATATCTTTCTTTTCAATTAACTCAACAATTTTTTTATCAAACACTGCACCTTGCTCCGAAAAACCACCGGGAGCATCTTTGGTTAATTTATGAGACAAATCAGCCGAACCAATCACCGCAAACCGTTTATTAATATTTGATAGCTGTTGATATAAAAACTGGCCAAACTTAAAATGTTCTTCATAGCCTAAACCAGAGTAGGTGATGGGAATAATTTTAATATCCTTTAAATGCTGGGTAAAAAAATAAAGAGGGACGGAAAAACCGTAATCAATTTCTGATTCACTGGTTAACACCAAAGGAACCTGCTCGTGCTTTTCGTCACCAGCCCGAATCTGCTGAATTGACATGTAATCACTTTTAAATTTTAGTTCCAAACCAAAATCACCAAAATCTTTAAAGTTAGCCGAGTAATCAGCATTTAAATTAATATTAAAAGAATCATCCAAAATTTTACCATGAGGAGAAATGATTACAATGCTTTCCGGTTTGGCAGCATAAAACTCTTGCTCTAATTTCTTCATCGCCTCGTCGGTCTTGGAAATTTTGGCTAGATTGTCTTTACCAATCTCGGGAATCAAGACTGGCGGATGAGGAGTAATAGCAGAAAAAACTACAGGCATAAAAATTTATTCAATGTCTTCACCTAGGGGGTGAATGTTAACGGCCAATTGGCTAGTTTCAATTATATTATCCCACTTGTATGCAAAATTGGCAAATGCTGATTCTGATTTAATCCAACGACGGAAACCATCCGAAATAACGTACACCTTAGAACCATCTTTAATTTTTATTAATTCACCATCTTCGAACTTGATTGGTAGACCAGTCAGGTATTGATCAAGCTCTTCCGGACTAACTTGAGTTAACACCTTGCCTTTAAACTTAGCATCCATGATTTCCCGAGAATATATTGGATGTTTAACACCATCCTGAACATGAAACACTCCACCACTTTGATCATCTTGAATTAAAGCACCGGTTGGATAGATACTTTCAACCGTAATTTCTACTCCATAGCTATAACCAGCTAAGTCAGCTTCGGTGACTTCAATGATTTCTTCGGGATTAAAACCAATTGTTCGAAAAACTTCTGGCGAGGAAATGTAACGTAAATCATCATCGACTAAAAGATACGTTTTGCCATCCGATAAACCTAAAATAGAATAGTTGTAAAATTGTATTGGCGAGCCATCTTCATATTTTTCTAAATCAGTTTGGGAAGTAGTGATAATTTTATTAGGGTCAAACCGGGAAATAAAAACTCCCCAAGAAGTTACTAACCGTTTGGCACCATACTGAATCCACCAAACCGCCGGACTGTTATAGGATTTCAATAAAGAACCATCGGGATAGTCTCGTCCCCAGTAATTCTGCCAAATCTGCCAAAACCGATTGTTACCGTGATAGTGCGGCGTATAATTATAGAGATTGGCTGTCGCTTGATTAACTGGTTTAATATACCAGTCATCAATTAAAAATGTTTTATCTTTTTGATAAGTCCATTGAAAAGGGTTTTCAAAATATTGCCGAAGTTGCCAAGTAGCCCCATCAACTTGTTTACCAAAATCTAAAGTATTGGGATGACATGAACCGCTGTCCGGACAACGATAACCCATGGCTCGATCTAGACGCTTTTGAGTCGGGGAAGGGTCATCAATTAAACTTTGCTCTTTTTGCAAAGTGGCAATAATTACTTTCGGACTGATAAAACTTTCTTGAGCTGCTTGCCAAATTATTTCCGAAGCCTTTTTATTGACCCCATTATAATCAGTAGTAATTAAATTAGCCAAACCACTATTACGCTGAATTAAAAATCCCTGAATGTCTTCCAAAGACATTGAAAGTTGATCAGTCATTTCTTCATCGGTAATCACAAAATGAGGATTAAAAAAATAGTCCTGCTCAGCGGCAACGACTGGCAAAAATGTCATCATTAAAAAACAGACACAACTTAGACTGAAAATTATCAATTTAGTAGTAGATATCATAAGTTGATTATAACATTTTAAACTATGGTAGTTAAGTAAAATTTAACAAAGAAAAAAGGCGGTCACACTTTAGGTGAACGCCCATGATTATAGATTTTGCCCTTTGAAGAAAAAGGCCTGGACTTATTTGGGGATCCGTACTGATTTTCCCTGAGCATTTCTGATTTGAGCAAGTGCTTTGTCAGCACACTTCGGGCAATAGCCGTGACTAACACCAGGCCCTAAATCTTCCTTAGCTGCCAGAGACCACGTAGCACTACCTTCGGGTCCTCGACGGATTTTTTTACAAACGCAACACTGCACTATCATGTATTAGTCTCTCCCTCCGATTGGCCGATAATTGAACGGCAGACCGGACAACAGCTGTGCTCCAAAAGCAAGGTAACAGTCTTGCCATTTAGCTGCTGCCAGGTTCCGTCTTGGCAAACTTTCTGACAACGACCGCAAACCGGAACCAACTCTGGCTCTTGACCATCAGCGATCTCAGACGTCAGCTCGTCAACGTGCATTATGAACCAAACCCATGATCCTTGATCTAAGGAAAGTACTGGAGTACCTGCCTCAATCTTGTCGGGATCTTCGGCCAGTACAGCACTTGAAAAAACAGCAATCTTCGTCTTGGGATCAAGTGCTTTCATTTGTTGAATCAACTGACTGCTACTGGCCAAATCGATAACGGTCAGATTAATAACCATTCGAAGCAGTCGCCACTGTTCGAAACAGTCACTTTGATCAACGGCCATCAGCACATTAAAATGTGCTTCCGTCAGCTTTGACTCAAGCTGCTTGCGCATCTCTTCATCTTCGTGCAAGACCAACACAGTCCTGGGTTGGTTCCCTTCAAACATTGTCCCTAGATCGTCTATTTCTGTGCATTGTTTCATGAGCAATGCCTCCTTTTTGGTTGTGGGTTAAAGCCACAATTTGAAAGGATAACATTGTTACAAAATCTTGATGAGTCTATACAATATTTGTACAGACACCAGATAAAAAGAGCTTAAAATAACCCCTCACGGGGTAAACCCCTTTGAGGGTTACTGTTAAATAAATTAACACTTTGATAACTTTGTCAAGTAAGCAGTTGCTAAAAACACTTAAAATAGTTAGAATAAAAGCATTGTAACTAAAATAATATGGCTAAAGTTGATATTCTGGGTGTTCAAATTGATAACCTGTCTTTACAGGAAGTTTTAGAAAATATCAAACAATTTTTGAATTCTCGAAATCAACACTTTATTGTGACCCCTAATCCAGAATTTTTAGTGGCCGCCAATAAAGATCAAAACTTTAAACAGATCTTAAATTATGCCGATATTGCAGTGGCCGACGGTATTGGACTTATCAAAGCTGCCAAATTTTTAGGTAAGAGATTGCAACGAGTTACTGGGGTTGATCTGGTTTGGGCAATATCAGAACTGGCCGCTGAAAAAAAATATCCAATCTATTTTTTAGGGGCTGATGAAATGATTGCCGCCCAAACTGCTGAATTTTTAAAACAAGAGTTTAATAAACTAAAAATTGCCGGCGCGGAAAGTGGCGGCGAGATTATTAACCCCCAAACCCCTGACCAAGACTTGATCAAACGTATTCAAGAAGCCAGACCCAAAATTTTGTTTGTTGCTTTTGGTCAGGTTAAGCAAGAAAAATGGATTTTTGCTAATTTAGATAAATTTCCATCAGTCAAACTGGCGGTGGGAGTTGGCGGTGCTTTTGACTATATCTCTGGTGAAGTTAGTCGAGCTCCAAAATTTTTACGCCAAGCCGGACTAGAATGGCTCTGGCGGTTAATTCAACAGCCTGCTAGATGGCGACGAATAATTAATGCTGTAATTATTTTCCCTTTATTAATCCTGTTTCGAAAATATTTTCCGGAAAAGATGCCGGAAAATACCAACGAAGACACTGAATAATAAAAAATAATGTCTAAAAAAATTGTAACTCGTTTTGCTCCCAGTCCAACTGGTTTTTTACACGTCGGTAGTTTACGAACTGCCATGTATAATTTCCTTTTTGCTAAAGCCAACAAAGGAGATTTTTTATTACGGATTGAAGACACCGACCAAACCAGAAAAGTTAAAGGCGCTCAAGAAAGTTTACTAAAATCTCTAGAACAATTTAATCTAGACTGGGATAATAAAAAAATTATGGTCCAGTCAGAACGGCTGAAAGATTATCAAGCCGCAGCTGAGAAACTGGTCAAAGAAAAAAAAGCTTACAACTGTTTTTGTTCTAAAGAACGTTTAGATAATTTACGGAAAGTCCGACAGCAAAAAGGTTTGCCACCAATGTACGATGGACATTGCACCAATTTACCAGACAAAGAAATTGACTTAACCAAAGACCACGTTATTAGATTTAAAATGCCCAACTCTGGCCAAACTAAGTTTAATGATTTAATAAGAAATAAAGTTATTTTTGATAACAAACTTTTAGATGATCCAGTTATCTTAAAGTCAGATGGTTTTCCTACTTACCATTTAGCCTCGGTGGTTGATGATCATGAAATGAAAGTCAGCCATGTTATCAGAGGAGAGGAATGGCTGCCATCAACTCCTAAACATATTTTATTACACGAAGCCCTTGATTTTAAGGCACCAGAATTTGCCCATTTACCACTGCTGCTAAACGCAGACCGATCAAAGTTGTCTAAACGACAGGGTGATGTGGCAGTTGAAGACTTTTTAAAACAAGGTTACCTTGAAGAAGCTTTACTTAACTTTGTCTTACTGCTTGGCTGGAATCCAGGGACTGATCAAGAAATTTTTAGTTTAGAAGAAATGATAAAAAGCTTTGATCTAAAAAAAGTTCACAAAGGTGGAGCGCTGTTTAATACCCAAAAGCTTGATTGGCTTAATGGAGAGTATATTAAACAAAAATCGTTACCAGAACTGACCAAACTCTGCCAACCATTTTTTGCAGCAGCTGGTATCAAAACTGACTTAAAACAATTAGAAAAAGTGGTGGCCACTGAACAGCAAAGAATTAAAAAATTAAGTGATATTGTCGAGGGCAGTGAATTTTTCTTTAAGATGCCTAGCTACGATTCTAAACTACTTATTTGGAAAAAGGGGACTGTCAAAGATGCTACTGAGAATTTAAAGGTGTTATTAGAATTTTTAGATAACTTACCCGAAAACCAGTGGAATCAGCAAGATCTTGAAACGGCAATTAAAAAATTAATTGAAGAAAAAAAAATTGGAGTAGGGGATATGCTTTGGCCCATGCGGGTAGCCCTGACTGGCCGAAAAAATTCTCCCGGTCCATTTGAAGTGGCTGAAGCTTTAGGAAAAGAAGAAAGTTTAGCTAGAATTAAAAAAGCAATTGATTTATTAAGCTAAATTCGAATAGGGCATAACCAGGTTATGCGTGATTAATTTTTAAAAATAAACTTGGTATTTTAGCTAAAAATAGATGGGTTCGTATAACCACTGTTATACGGCTCCACTTCGTTCCGCATACACTCTGTTTTCGTTTATGTGATAGTCCCTCCTGACGTCGGGACAATTATATCACAACTCTCAAACAGAGCGTCGTATAGCAAGGTACGTTGTGAGTACATATAGCTTGCTATTTGAAATAAAAAAAGGCCGACTAATTTAGCCGGCTACAACAAAGATCAAGGATAGTTCGTCGTTGCCAAGAACGCATTCCTAAAAACTGATCACAAACTCTACAGAATTCTCCACCCCCCGTCGAAGAATCATGCCGGGGATGACTACAGGCATCTTGAAGTATGGCTAGTTTCTCGGTAAGGGGTCCCTTCTCCTCACGAAGTGACGTCTTCTTTTCCTTAGGTATTCCCTCCTCACTCAAGACAGCTTCAATTTGAGCTAGTCTAGTGGTGATGTTGGGAATTTCGTGTTCTACCTCTGCCATTGTTATTCTTTCTTCTTTAACCATGGCAAAATACTCCCTAGCTGTTCACTTACATTTACATTGTTAAATACTAAACATTATTAATAAAATTGTCAACATTAAAAAAATGAAGGTCAAGTCATACGTCTCACAACACCAGTTATCTGGTTCGCTCTCCCTCTCGCTGACGCTCTAGGTCGACCCAAATCTCTACCTTAAAATATAGTTCTGACCGTGTTATAATACAATAGATGTTAAAAACAAAAAATAAAAATGAGGATACCCTGAGATCCCGGATCAAGTCCGGGATGACATCCCAGGGTGACGAATGGAAAAGAGTATTAGTTAACTTACTAATAATTAGCTTTGTGATGGCTAATTTTTTTGTTGCTCCCTTGCAAGCTCAGGAAGGTTATGACATCACGGAAATTGAAGAAAATACCGAGTCGGAAAAGACTGCCGAAGAACTGGCCGAAGAACAAAGGTTAAAAGATGAAGCTACCAAAAAAAAGAGAGAAGAAGAAATAAAATTGGCTGAATTAAACAAAAACATCAGTAATAAAAGAGATGCTATTAATACTTTACAAAAAGAGATTGATGCCTACGCCGTACAAATAAAAGATAAGCAAGGTGAAGCTAGGGGACTGCGCAATCAAATTGCTATTTTGGATAACCAAATTGCCAAAGTAAATTTGGATATTGAATCAACTGAGCTTAAAATTGACCAAACCAATTTAGAAATCCAAACATTAAATATTGAAATTGAAAATGTTGAAGCCGAAGTAACCATCAATAAAGTACGGCTAGCAGAATTTATTCGCTTGATTTATAAAAATGATCAAGTCAGTTATTTGGAAGTTATCTTAACTAATGAATCTTTTTCTGATTTTTTTGATCAAATAAAATACACCGAGGAAATTCACACCGACATTAAGTCAAGTTTAACCAAATTAAAAAATAGCAAACAAGACCTTGAAACTCAAAGAACTAACTGGGAAGAAAAAGCTCAGCTGGAAGAGGATTTAAAAAACGAACTCCAACAAAATATTGATGGTTTGGATGAAAAAAATACCGCCCAAGAAATTTTGCTGGTTCAGGCCAGACTAACTGAACGACAATATCAAAATTTTCAATACCAGCTACAGCTAGAACAACAACAAATTAATTCAGATATAATTAATTTGGAAAAAGAGGTTCGAGAAAAATTGGAAGCCAGGGAGTTTGCTGAACGATTTAGTGGTTTTGGTCCAGCTCGTTTGGCCTGGCCAGTTAACCCTAGCCGTGGTATTACTGCTTTTTTCCATGATCCTGATTATCCCTTCCGCTATATTTTTGAACATCCAGCCATAGATATTCGAGCTTATCAGGGTACCACCATTCAAGCACCGGAAAATGGTTATGTCGCCAGAGTTAAATTTCGTGGTGACACCAGCTATGCTTACGTAATGTTGATTCATAATGACGGACTATCAACAGTGTTCGGGCATGTCTCATCGGTGTTAGTTAATCAAGACGAATATGTTACTAAAGGCCAAACCGTAGCTTTAACTGGTGGTATGCCGGGAACCAACGGAGCTGGTAATTTAAGTACCGGACCACATCTTCATTTTGAAGTTAGATTCAACGGCATTCCAGTTAACCCGTTAGAATATTTACCACCATTTTAATTATGCCAACTATTCAAGAAAGGATTACGGCACTGGTTATTTGGTTAATTGTAGTCTTGGCTACCTTTCTTTATGCTCGCTATTACTACCACTTAAAAACAGTTGGCGAAATTATATTGGCTCTTTCACCAGCAATAATATTCTTTACTGGCGGAATTTTAATTTTTAGTCGAGATCGAAAAAAAATCAAACGAGCTAAACAAAAAAATGAGCTCAAACGTACTGTTGAGCTGGAATGGGGTCAAGTCATAAAACACGATGCTTTAACTTACTTAACTCCAGTTATTATTTTGTCCATTCCTTTCTTTTTTGGTCAGCTACCCAATATTACAAGTGTCACTCAGGCCAGCGCCACCTTTCTGGCTTTATCATACTTAAAATTTATTTACTGGGGGGGGAATTGTAAAAATTTAGTAATAATAAAAAGGGTTGAAGGAGAGGGGGAGCTCCTTCAACCCTGTGAGGCGAACTCCACTCGTAAGCGGAGTCCAGAGGGAAAAACTATAAAGATCTATGTTAACACTCTAAATGAGTGTTGTTTAAGTTGGCCGGTGGGACTGTGGGGTGTATCCCACCGGCCAGGGGAGGGAAGGAGTTGGAGCCATGTATGGACATGCTCCAATCCTGGGGTCATACAACACACTGGCTTCCAAACCAGGGTGCAAAAAACAAATACGGCGCGGAGGGCCTCAGACCATTTACCATGTATACCAGCAAACGATTTGGGCCCTCCGCTGGAAGGAGATTACGCACAATGCGCGATAGCTACTAAGCGCCTACGCTAGAGGAGCTCAACGCCTATAAGGGGACGGAGCTCACTCAAACATTGTACGATATCAACCATTATGCTAACAAATTTTTAAAAAAATGTCAACCCCTTAAAAACCTTGAATTAAAAGAAGAAATCAAGGATTTAAAAACTAAAATTCAGCTAGAAGGTAAAAGGCTTCAGGAAAATTCCTGAAGCCTTTTTGGTTAGTAGGGGAGATTAGTACCAGCTTGATCAACAGCGATGTTGAGAATTGCGAGGATCTTAATGATCAACTCAATCAAACTAGCAGCAATCTCGGGGAGAAATAACTTCAGCACGACGATGATCATCGCTAGAGTTAATCCCGCAGATAATGCATGAAACATATCGTGACATGTTATGAATAAACGGGGGACTATCATAGCCAGATGACCACTCTGGTTATCGTGAAGTTTTCTCCACATTTGTCCCACCATAATTGGCCATAAAAATTTACCGCCAAGTAAAGTAGGACAAAGTGATTGTAAAGTACCAGCATTTAATTATGCTATATATTTTAAAACTTGTCAACCTTATTTGCTAAACCAAAAACCAGCTCACTATCTCTGAGCTGGTTTTTTATGACTTATTTTAGAGTATAAATCCAGCGTAAAGCAGAACAGCACCAAGGACAATATTACCAAAGGCGCTAATATTAAATATATTTTCAGTATTAAAATGCTTAACTAGATCATTAGAGAAGTCCGGTAGCAGTAAGTAGAGTACACCTTTTCCAATTGCCAACCAACCAAAAATGGTAATGATAATTTCCCAGCCAGTCCAAATATTATGACTTAAAACTACCAACAACCCCAGAACTAAGCTCATCACCCCACCAAATGTCATCATAAGTGGGTTTTTCTTTAAATCTTTTACTAAATCTTGATAATGCTTTTTGTTAACCAGTAATGACAGACCCATGATAACCATATAAATGCCCATCAGTTTGGCTAAAAAAATTGAAACCTCCATATTTTTTTATTTTAAAAATTAATTGACTCTTATATTATAACATTTAAATGGAAAAATATAAACAACTATTAAATCCTTATTGGCAAAATTTTATTTAGTGTCTAAAACAGTAGCATCAGATCCCGGAGTAGGGGAAGTAGTACTAGAATTTGTTAAATTATTAACTTTACCGTTTATAATAATAAAAAACGTACTTATTAGAATAAAAAATATTATTATTACTAAACTTTTTTTTGTCATGGTTAATTTAATCTTTATTTTTAAGAGAGAGGAGTAGTGAAAAGTTTTGTTTTAACTATATTTTTAAAATACATAGCGTCGCACAATAAAGATTAAGCGACACAAGAGGGATAAATAGTTATCCACATTAATACATTTATAGTAATAATGGTTAAATAAGCTTTATAACCTGCGGTATACTTTAAATAACTATCATTTAATTGAATGTCCGTTATTGTCCAGAAAAAATAATTTAAAAAAATTTAATTTTGCCAAATTCATTTATAACTATTAATTACAAACTAAATTGTAACGTTATAAAAAATAATTTGTGACCATTAGTACTCAAAACTTACTGCTAAACGCCACTCTCTCTTCCCTCTTGACACTTCCCTACCCTTAATATTTTACGACGCATAATATTTTTATTTATGTTCCCCACAAAGGTTATTAGCTTCTTCAATAATTTTAGTTTTATTTTTTAGACCTAAACTGTTAAGTCTTTTATCCTTACTCACTAACTGCGAGCACATAATAACTTGTTTTTTTAATAGCTGCTTCTTTTGATATTCATTTAAGCTAAGTAATGCCGTAACCGGATATAAACCTTGATGATGAACCATCCCCTGCAAACTCTTTTGGTTATCAGGATACGACCAAGCAATAACTTTAATTCCAACACATTTACAATAATGAATAGCATTGGAAGTCATTTCCGTGTTAGTTACCAGCCAACTCTCTAATTTGGCATTTTTGGGTTTAGCGCCTTTTTTTACCTTTCGTTGCCATTGATCTTGAATATCTAAAAACCGACCATAAGTATACAGGGCATCCTTACTGCCAGTCTTGCGACCAGGACGAGAATGAAACTTAGCTTCGATAATAGCATGGATCCCCTCCTTCGGCTTTTCAGCTATTAAATCAACCTCATGAGAAATACATTTACCTTGAACAATAACATTAGTTTTAACTTTATAATCTAAATGTCGTAACAACTCTGCAAAATACTTCTCGAAGGGAAAGCCATCTGGTCCCAAACGCATTATCGCCTTTTTTAAATTATACCGAGCAGCAAATGACTGATTAGCCGACTTTAACATACCAAAAGCTAACTGATGAATTTTAGCAGTACTAACACCTTGATCTATATGGGACTTAATTTTTCCAATAATATCATCAATCAATTTGGTAGAGGCCCCCGAATCAATCATTGACTTTCTGAGTTTAGAAACGGAAAATGGTTCTTTATTACCCTCAGCTTTAGTTACTAATACTTTTTTAAACATAAAATTATTTAAAGAATACCTTTTCACCAAAACGTAAATCAATATATTCTAACTCTGAAGGATTCTTAACTTTTTCTCGTAATATATTAAGTAGTAATGTAGTTTGTTCATTGGCTGATCTATCAAGACGAAAACGTGCCTCCCAACCAGTCTCAGTAATTAAAATAATCTCTTGTGGATGATCATTAGTAATATAGTTAAGGATTTTAAAATTAGCACGATCTTTTATCTCGTTGGTCAGTTCTACGATAAACTCAACTTGTTTTGCTGATAAAACGTTCTGTCCAATTACTACTTCTTTATTCAAATGATGATGAATAATAGGATACTTACCACTACTTGATTCTGGTCTAATTAATGTTGTCTCCCCTTCACCAGGCTGAATAATTAAATCATTCTCGGTTGCTTCTTTAAGCACTACACCATCTAAACCGATAAAATACCGCTTATCACTACTGACCCAGACTAGATTAGCTATTTTTTCAGCTATAACAATTTCCAAACTATCAGGATAATTCTTGTTTATGCTAACGTTATCAAATGAGAGTGAATCCTCTAGCAAATTTTTCAAAGTACTTTTTTTAAGGAAAAGTAAATTATTTTGGCTAAAAAATAAAAATCTTCTTTTAGCTGTTTGCATGTCAACAATTTGTAAAATATCATGCTGACTGATACTACTATTCCCTTTAACAGTAATATTCTCCAGCTGAAGTAAGCTGCTGGAGTTTAACAAATAAGATCCAATAATTATTAAAATAATTAAAAATAATCTACGATATTTAAATCTCTTGGTTTTTTCAACTTTTTCTTTTTTGGGAAAAAAGGGATTCCTAAAATTCTTTTTCTGATAGTCTCTTTTTTGTCTCATAATTAACGATACCAAACCTCTTTTGGTTGATACTCAGTACTTAATTTATTTTTTTCGTCATAGCGTTCAATCGCCAAATCAATCAATTTTTCTAACAGCTTAGAATAAGCTAGTCCTGAGGCTTGCCACAACTTTGGATACATAGAAATTGAAGTAAAACCGGGAATGGTGTTAGCCTCATTTAAATAAACCTTATGTCCTTTCTTAGTGACCAAAAAATCAATTCGTGCCATTCCGGACAAATTTAAAACTTTAAAGGCCTCTACGGCATAAACCTGAATCTGCTTTATCACTTTATTTGGTAATTTAGCAGGTATCACCTCTTCGGAACTTCCATCAACATATTTAGCATCATAATCATAAAATTCATTTGACGAAATTATTTCACCAGGTACTGAAGTCTTGGGATTATCATTACCTAAAACGGCAATCTCAATTTCATGAGCATTATCAATCCCCTGCTCGACAATAACTTTAGTATCATACTTAACCGCGTCATTAACTCCTAAAATTAGTTCTTTGTGATTGTGACATTTAGAAATTCCGACACTGGAACCTAGATTAGCCGGTTTAGCAAACATCGGAAATTTGAGCCCCCTGCCCTTGATCTGTTTTAATATCTTACTTTTATTATTTTTCCAATCTTTTGCTAAAAACCAATCGTACTTTACGCTGGGTATCTTAACTTGATCACAGAGTTGCTTTTGAACCACTTTGTCCATGGCGACTGCTGATCCCAAAACTCCAGCCCCAACATAAGCAATATCTGCCATTTCCAACATTCCTTGAACTGTACCATCCTCGCCATATGAACCATGCAGTACAGGAAAAACAACATCAAAACGTTTAAGTAAACTATCAGGAATTAATTCAGCACCTTTTTCTTTGATTTTTCCCGACTTCAAAGAGATAACTGGATTTGTGGTAATCCACTTACCATCTTTAGTAATGCCAATAGGAATTACTTGATACTTTTTTCTATCCAAAGCTTTCATTACTGATTGAGCAGAAACTATTGAAACTTCGTGCTCTCCTGATTTTCCACCAAAAATAACACCTACTTTAATCTTACTATTTTTACTTATTTTAGCCATTTTTATGTAATTACTGTTGACAATTATTAAATAGTGTGGTTAACCTACGATCATGCAAATGTGGTTAGTGAATACCGCCGAACAGGTATATACTACCACATCAACCGCTCTACGGAGCACAAGGAGGACACAGCGCGAAGAAGAAGAGCACGGCGTCCGGTGCGACGACGAACATGGCCTTCTCCGGCGGGTAACGACCCAGCCGGCGGCGCGGGGAGACGTTGCGGAAGAGCAACACAAAAATGGCAGTAAAGAGCGCTGGTGCACCAGCGCCGAAGACGAACGGCACCGGTTTTTTTCTACCGGAGCCACACAGGTAACACCTAGCTCGCGACGCGTTTCGGTCAAGTTGCTCCCACCCTCCGACCGTCGATCCGCTCAACGATTCGAAATTCGACAGGTCGCTGGTTCCAGGGAAGATTACGAGCGCTCCTCCTGATTTCACGTAGGATTCGATGGCCGAAATGGATTCTTCGGCGTAGGAGTCGATATCCAAAGCGAGGACTACTGGATACGGAATCAGTTGGTCGGTGGGGCGGATTTATTTTTTATACACCCTTTCAAGCTCTGAATTTATTCTGGTTACTACTTCGTAATTAATTGTTCTAAGTTTATCTGCCATTTCATCGGCAGTATTTTTTTTACCTACTAACTCAACTTCATCCCCTGCTTTAATACTTTTTATTTTAGAAACATCAATCATGGTTAAGTTCATGCATACACGTCCAATCACCGGACATTTCTTATTTTTAACAATAACCTCACCATTATTAGATAAATGCCGATCATACCCTTCCCAGTAACCAACTGCTATAACTGCCATTTTTAACCTTCTGGGGGCAGTGTAAGAGCAACCATAACCTACTTTAGTGCCTTTACTTATTATTTTAACTTGTAAAACTTTAGTCTTCCAGGTTAGTGCTGGTTTTAAACTTAACCAAGGATAATGTTTTAAAGCAATCTTCTCGGCTTGTTCTGAAGGCCATAATCCGTAAAGTGATAAACCCAACCTAATTAAATTAAAATGTGCTTGCGGTTCAACTAAACTGGCAGCGCTACATCCAAAATGCACTATTGGTATTTTTATTTTGTCATTCTGAACTTGTTTCAGAATCTGATTAAAGACTTTTAGTTGATATTTAGTATACCCTACATTTTCCTCAGAAGCGGCAAAGTGACTATAAATTCCTTCAATTTTTATATTTGGTAACTTATCAACTTGTTTAATAAACTCTACGGCATCTTTTACCAGAATGCCCACGCGAGTTGTGCCAGTGTCAATCTTAATATGCACTTTGGCAGTTTTTTTTAACTTCTTAGCAGTGCCTGATATTAATTTAGCATAACTTAAACTGTAAATTGGTAAATCAATATTTTGCTTAATTCCCTCTTTTAAATAGCGACTTTGGGCATAACTCAAAACAAATATTCTTTTTTTAACATTGTGTTTTCTAAGTTCTAATGCTTCTCCTAAACTAACCACTCCTAGCCACTTTACCTTGGGTAAAATCAGCTTTGTTACCTCAATCATGCCGTGTCCATAGGCGTTACTTTTGACGATAGGCATGACTTCAACGCCTTTACCAACAATTTTTTGGTATTGTTTTAGATTATATAAAATAGCAGATTTTGATATTTCAACCCAAGAATTGTACATCTAATTATAGCTAATTTTAGCTGTTATTTAAACTTTACTATTGACAAATCTGTAATTATATGATATATTATTATATTCTCTTTTAATCACGAAAGAGAAAACCCGGTACGAGAAGGAGGTGCACATTATGTCGCGTAAAGAACTGCAGGACGCAGCAACTAAGTTGCTGAGGGAAGACGGATCCCGGTGGGATGGCAGAAAAAAATCTGCCGTAAAATCCGGTCAGACCAGCTTCGAAATGCGAATGCAAGTCGAAGCGGTTGGCGCTGGTAAACACTAGCGACTAACCAACCGAACACCCGTTCTACCGACCCACTACTTTATATTACTTGATATGGTGGGTCGGATTTATTTTTGCCTATTTTTTTCTAATTTTTTAAAACCACAGTATTTTTGTAACACTTTTGGAATATCAACTGTACCATCCTTATTTTGATTTTGTTCTAAGATAGCTGGAATTAATCTGGAAGTGGCTAACCCCGAAGCATTTAAAGTGTGAACAAATTCATTTTTCCCAGTTGTAGTATTTTTAAAACGAACATTGCCGCGCCTGGCTTGATAGTCCAAAGCATTCGAGACACTGCTAACTTCTTTGAAAGTATTCATACTGGGTAACCAAACTTCTATGTCAATTGTTTTGGCCATGGCGGCCGAGGCATCTTGGGCTGCCAACAGAACCGATTGGAAATGTAACTTTAAATCATCAGTT
>CEPX01197675.1_pt1 | contig 17731 bp, 17 predicted proteins | sample 361361 | NCBI WGS metagenome assembly CEPX01 (sample SAMEA2619974, study PRJEB7988) | marine metagenome | biome: marine biome (ENVO:00000447); feature: mesopelagic zone (ENVO:00000213) & marine oxygen minimum zone (ENVO:01000065); material: "saline water (ENVO:00002010), including plankton...
TCAGCTCAACCTTTTTCTTTCCTTATTCCCTACATCAAAATTCTTGTGTAATGGTTAAAAAGCTTGGTGAATTCGGGGTTTCAAATAAAATGATTGCCTTTCCTTATTCTATAAAAGAAGGTATAAAAATGCTTGAAGCAGTAATTTTTGATTTTGACGGAGTAATAATCGATTCTCCCCCGTATTATCTGAAGCACATGAAAAAATATCTGCGTGAACTGAATACAGATATTACTGATGAGAACATAAAGCACTTGGTTGGCTATCCTTTTGCTCAAAAAATCCAGTACATAAACAAAACGTATAATTTGAATATAATTAAAGAGGAGTTTGTTGAAAAAACTTCTGAAGAAATGAATAAGGAAATGCACGAAAAAATCCAGTGTCCATCTAATTTGGAAAATATGCTGAATGAATTGCAAAAAAATGGAATTGAAAGGGCAATTGCATCAAGTAATTCCAAAAACAATGTAATGTTTTATCTGGAAAAATTTGGTCTTGTTGAAATGTTTTCCCACATTGTGACTCTTGAGCAGGTCGGAAATCCAAAGCCTGCTCCTGACGCTTATATTGAGGTTATGAAAAGAGTGGGAAAGAAACCTGAAAATTCTGTGGCAATAGAAGACACTATAATTGGAGTAGAAGCTGCTGCAGAAGCTGGTTTGAAGGTTGTTGCCAAACCGAATAAATTTACTTTGGATCATGATTTTAGCAGAGCAGATTTAATTATCAACGATTTTGAGGAACTAACTATTAAAAAATTAGAGGATTTGACTGAATGAAAATAGGTATTTTTTCTGACACTCATCTTGGATTTGAAGAAAAAGGAGAAAGATCATTTGATTGCTTTGATAACCTTCATCAGGCAATAGAACTCTGTTTGGAAGGAAAAGTAGATCTCATGGTTTTACCAGGGGATATTTTCCATATTCCAATGCCAAGCCATAACACTTTATTTAATTCTATAAAATCTTTTTCAACTGCAAAGAAAGGTTCTTCTTCTGTAAAACTTTTTCTTGAAAAAGATAATGAGAAAAAAGAAATTAATTTTTCAGGAGTTCCAATTCTGGCTATTCATGGAAATCATGAGTATAGGGGCAAGGAAACAAAAACTGCTCTGGATGTTCTGGATCTTTCCGGTTTGGTTGTTTATTTTCATGCAGGGATGATTTCTGCTGAAAAGGAAAACGAAAAAACATGTATTTTTGGTTTAGGTGCTGTTCCTGAAAAACAAGCATTAGAAGTTTTGAATTATTGGAATCCAAAACCAAAGGAAAACGCATGCAATTTACTTTTGTTTCATCAGGGGTTTAAGGAATTTATGGCTCTGGATGATGAAATGATAGCTACTCTTTCTTTGGATGATTTGCCAAAAGGATTTGATCTTATAATTAATGGGCATTTACACTGGCGTAATGAACAAAAGTTAGGTGAAACAACTTTTTTGCTCCCGGGTTCAACTGTAAGTACTTCAATAAAACAACTCGAAACTGAAAAACCAAAAGGAGTGTGCTTTTATGATACTCAGGAAAAGGAAATTACTTTCAAGCCTTTTCCTAAACAAAGAAAGATGTTTTATCACAAAGTAAAGTTTGATGATGCGGACTCTGATAAAGTTTTGCAGGAATGTAAAAATATTCTTTCAGCGGATTTAAGCGAACAGCACGAATTGAACCCGCTTATAAGACTCAATATTAAAGGAACTCTGAAAAAAGGGCTTTCATCAGCAGATGTTAACCTGACAGAAATTATGGAAGAATTTTCTTCAAAAGCAATTCTCTCAGTTTCTAAAAATTTTTCTAACAATTCTTTTAAGAGAAAAATTTCAGAGTTAAGAGAAATGCAAAAATCAAAACTTTCTTTAGCTTCTGTTGGTTTTGAAGTATTAGAAAAAAATCTCAAAGAAACTGATTTTGGAAATGAAATTGAATTAAAAAAACTTTTCGATCTTCTTGCTGAGAGTAATATCGATGAAGCAATGAATCTTGTCGCAAAAAAGAAAGAATAAATTAATATATGTAAAAACCTTAGTTTTTCAATGGCAACAAAATGGGTTATAAAAGATAAGAAAAAAGCTATTTATTGGCCTTCTGAAAAAATGAAGAAAAAAGCCAATATGAGTGATGCATCTATTTACAAGAAAGCACTGAATAACCCGAAAAAGTTCTGGTCTGAAAAAGCACTGGAAGCACTTGACTGGTCAAAAAAATGGAATAAGGTTTACGAATCAAAACCTCCGTTTTTCAAGTGGTTTTTGGGCGGAAAATTAAACGCTTCATATAATTGCATTGACCGGCATGTGGAAAATGGTAATGGAGATAAGGAAGCAATAATCTGGATTCCTGAACCAACCAATGAAAAGCCAGTTGTTTTAACTTACAAAGATTTGCTTGAAAAAGTTTCCAGGTTTGCTAATGTCCTGAAAAGTTTCGGGGTTAAAAAAGGCGACCGAGTCGGGATTTATCTCCCAATGGTTAGCGAGGTTCAGATAGCTTTGCTTGCTTGTGCAAGAATCGGTGCTGTTCATGGTGTTGTTTTTAGTGCTTTTAGTGCTGAATCGCTTAATGATCGTCTGAACGATGCTAATGCAAAAGTTCTGATTACTGCTAATGGTTATTACAGAAAAGGAAAATTACTTGATTTAAAGAAAAAAGCAGATCAGGGAGCAAAAGGATCCCCTGTAAAAAAAGTCATTGTGATTAAAAGAGGTGAAGTGAAAACTAAAATGAGTAAAGGCCGTGATTATTGGTTCCATGAGCTTATGGAAAAAGCAGATCCGGAATGTAAGCCCGCTGAAATGAATTCAGAATCGCCTTTGTTTATTCTTTATACTTCCGGCACAACAGGAAAACCAAAGGGAGTGATTCATGACACAGGAGGTTATCTGACCTATGCTTATTGGACATCAAAATGGATTTTTGATCTGCATGATGATGATGTTTTTTGGTGTACTGCTGATGTTGGCTGGATAACCGGGCATACTTATGCATGTTATGGTCCTTTGGCTTGCGGTGCCACTCAAGTTATTTATGAGGGTGCGCCAAATTATCCTGACTGGAGTCGTTTCTGGAAAATTGTGGAAGAAAATCAAGTCAGTGTCTTTTACACTGCACCAACTGCAATCAGAATGTTTGCAAAACAAGGCGTTGAATTCGTGAAAAAACATAATCTTAATTCTTTAAGAGTGTTGGGAAGTGTTGGAGAACCAATCGATAAAGATGCATGGATGTGGTACTTCAATCATATAGGGAATAAGAGATGCCCTATTGTTGATACGTGGTGGCAGACCGAAACAGGCGGAATACAGATAAGCGCGCTTCCGGGAATAGGCCCGTTCATTCCTACAGTTGCCGGAAGACCTTTTCCTGGAACTAATTTTGTTATTCTTGATGAGTCAAGAAAAGAAGTGAAAAAAAATGAAGGAGGATATTTAATCCAGAAACCTCCTTTTGCCCCAGGAATGCTAAGAGGAGTTTGGGGAAATCCTAAGAGGTATGAAAAAACTTATTTTTCTGATTATGGAAATAAACTTTACTTTACAAGTGACGGAGCAAAGTACTTTGATAAAAACAATATCCGAGTAACAGGAAGAGTTGATGACACTATGAAAGTTGCAGGCCACAGATTAACTACCGGGGAGTTAGAGGACGCAATTGCTACTTATGAACATGTTTCTGAGTGTGCTGTTGTTCCTGAACCTGATAAAATAAGAGGTCAGGTTCCGGTTGCATTTGTGGTTCTGAAAGGAGTTAAAGAAAGTGAAAAAATAACTGAAGATATTATCAAGCAGGTTATTGAGGAAATAGGTCCGACAGCAAAACCAAAACAAATAATTTTTGTTAATGAATTACCAAAAACCAGAAGCGGAAAAATAATGAGAAGAATTCTGAAAAAACTGGTTATTAATGAGCCAATAGGAAACACAATGACTTTACAGAATCCTGAGTCTATTGCTGATTTGAAAAAGAAAACTAATTATAAGAGAAAATAATCAGAAGAATTTTATTACGCATACTCTACCAACACAGTTTTCATGAGGCGGACAAGATTTTTCTTTATAATCCGGATCATTTGCCATGCAACATCTTGCAGTACACTCTGGTTTTTCACAAATGCCATTATTACATTCTTGTGGGGCAGGACATAAAACCTCTCTATAACCTTCAATGCCTTCACAACATTGATTCTTACATTCTCTGACATGGCATTCATTACTATTAGTACATTCTAAATTGTTTTTACACGACTTATCTCTGTACTCAGATTCGTTTTCACAACAACTATAAGGGCACTCTGGTTTTTTGCACTCATACCTGTCACAAACTAAACCTGCAGGGCATTCTTTTCTTTCAAATCTGTCAAGAACACAGCATTCTGCAGTACATTCTCTTATTTGGCATTTAAAATTTATGCATGCTTGATAAGCATAGCATTTTTTTTGTTTGTAAAATTCTCCTGTACAGCACCCGAATTCTTCCGGGCATTCAGGGTTTCCGGAATCATCAATATAAAGTTCAGGGCGATAAGGACGATAATTACTATTTTCTGAGGGTGAAAAAAGAACAAATGCAACTAATACAAAAAAAACCATGAAAGAAATTAACAATAAATCAGTTATTCTTTTAGATTTAAAAATTTCTTTTAGCATTAAGATAGAATCTTAAAACAAGTATAATAATTTTCCTTATGGTAGGAATTCTTTCTTTTTAATTTTCTTTGGTAAATACTCATCAGCCACGAATGATAGTGATTTATTAGCCAAAGCCTGTTGTTCGATTCTGATTTTTAGCTGGATTGCTTTTTTCAGTTCAGCCTGCCATTCCTTATTCTGAAACCATGGGTAATCAAGCATTTCTTTAGCTCTTTTAATGTCCCCTTCTTTCATTTTTTCAGTTACGTTTTGCAATCCAAAGTCTTCCACATCTTCCAGAGTCATTCCGATATACTTTGCATCAGGAACAGCCAAAAAGTCTGAGTGTGCAGCCAGTGCCATTGAACCTTGTTTTACAACACTGTAAATATACCATCCATAAGGGTCTCCGTCTGTAAACATGTAAACAGGAAGCTTCTTTTCAGTATGAATTCTGTGAATTAATCTTCTTGTTCCTCGTGCAGCTTGGCCTCCGGTACTGATCAAAATAGCTTTGTTCTTTTTTGCAAAGCCTTCCTCTACAAGTCTTTCATACATAGCTTCTGTTTCTATTACCAGAATGTAATCGGCATTTGTTTTTTTGATTTCAATTTCTTCAGGCTCAATTCTGCTCATAATACTCCATCCGCCTCTTCCTAATTTAGATGCGTTGAATTCATCGCTATTATGTTTTCTGTCAATAATAGTAATGTCCCCATAAAGTGTTCCTTTTGGATTAGCGTGTAAGTTTAATTTTTCTCTGATTGTATCAACACTGTGTTCTAAGTCAACAATACAGGAGTCACTTTCAGTCTGATCCTCAAAAGTGTTTTCCTTGCTTTTTCCAAGGGTGTGTTTTAATTCGTAATAAACTTCCCTGATTGAAGCTGTTTTATTTTGAGTTAAATAATCATGAGTTTTTGAGGTAACCATCATTGTTTGCATGAACTTCTTTGCATGACCAATATTCAGGAAGTTTCTTGAGGTAACTTTATCTCCTAAAGTTAAAACTCTTCTTTTTTCATCAAATTCAACATTACTTCTTCCTCTCTGTTGAGTAGTAAAAACAGGGTCTATTTTAGAATCAATCTGTTTAGTAATGCCATCTGCCATTGTTTTTAGTTTTAATGCAATTTGTTTAGGCGTGATTTTTTCGTTTTCTTTGTTCTTTACTGTTTTAGCCATTACTCTTCACCTTCCTCAACTACTTCTTCCATTAATCCTTCATCCTCATTTGGAGAGTTTTCCTTTGTTTTTTTCCCCGTGTCTTTAGAGGTTTCTTTTATTTCATCCGATATTTTTTGTGCTTCTTCTTCGTCTTCTTCAAGTTTTAGTTTTTCAAGTACTAAATGTTCAAGGTTTTTCTCAATCTTTCCCTTGCCCTTTTTTGTAATCTCTTCTAACGCTTTTGCAATTTCAGGAATGAACTTAAAGAAAAGTTCCTTCTTCATTTTTTTATCTTGTTCTCTTTTCTTTCCTGCAATATACTGTGCCGCTCTTCTTCCTGAATCCATTAAAGCTAATCTTAATTCTTCCATTATTTCTATTTCATCACTGATAGCCTGCTTTCCCGCGGAAGTGTAAGGTATATGAACCGAAATCAGGTTAGCGAAAATTGTTATCGGAGCGTTTTCAAAATCTCTTACTCCGTATCTTTTCCAATCAATGGATTGAACCGCTTTTGTAATAGCACATCCGCCTGTATCAAATAATAACGGGGCTCTGTTCGCAAATCTCATTATTTCCATTTTTCTTTCAACAAGGCCATCATCATTAACAACATTGTTTCCTTTTCCTGCGTTTCCGCCATAAGCAATTCCAACCTCTACTTGGAATGGAAACCCACCACTGTATACGCTTGCTCTTCTTGTTACTACTGAAAGAAATTCTGGCTGTACAATGCTATTAAGACTTTTTCTTATTCTTTCCTCTCCAATAGGCCTTAAACCATCAGTTCTTGGAGCAATAAAATTAATTTTCTTAAACTGCTTTACAATTTCTTCACATTCTTCCCAAGTTAACTGCCTAGGGTCTTTTTTTAAATCAAAAGAAACATTTTTTTGAATTTCAGAAATCGCTTTATCTCCCATCCTGTCAAATTCGCTTTTCAAAAAGCTTGAAACCTGTCTTCCGATTGTGTATTTTGCAAGGGTGTTTAATTCATCAACATTGATTCCTTTTGGGTGCGGTTTTATTTCCAATGGCTGCTTAGGAATATCTTTTAGTGTTCTTTTGAAAACAATTTTTTTCTTATTCGGTTCAATAAGCGTAATTTGTGCATGAGGATTTGCAATTGCAGTTCTTCTCAAGTATTCTAATGGCGCTTGTTCAGAGTTAACATATTTCATTCCTTTGAACTTTGCCTTAATCATTGTTCCTTTAAAATTTTTCTTGATTTCAGCCAGGTTGGCTATTTTTGGCTGGTTCTTTTTTGGATCAATAGTAATTTCCAAACTAATTGGGTTTCCTTTTCCGGTGCCGGTTATAACCTGACTTGCTTTTCCTGTGGTTATTTGTGAAAGCATTGTACAGCCCGCAGCACCTATTCCCTGCTGACCTCTCATTTGCATCATTCTGTGAAACTTTGTTCCTGCAAGTAACTGCCCCAAAGCTTTCCCGACAGTTTCCTTTGTTAATCCGGGACCATTGTCTTTTACAGTAACTTCATAATATTCGCTTCCAAGTTCTTTGATCTGTACTTCTATATCTGGAAGTATTTTTGCTTCTTCACAAGCATCCAAAGAATTTGTAACATATTCATGTACAATAGTTGTAAGTGCTTTTATTTTTCCGGTTAAACCCAGCATCTGCATGTTTTTTTTGAAAAATTCCGCAACTGAGTGTTCTTTAAACTCTTTTGCGATTTCATCTGCACTTGCTGCTTCTATTGATCCATTAGACATAATTATCACAATTCAAATTTTTCGTTTTCAAATTTTCTTCTCAAAGAACCATAAACCGCTTGATGAGATGCTCCTCCCAAGAGCATTTCAACCGCTTTTTTGGCTTTTTCAATTTCCTCTTCCTTTCCAATAATTGAAATGGTTTTCCCATAAACCGAAATGTTAGCTCCGGTATCAGTTTCAATTTCTTCTCTGGCTTTTCCATTAGACCCAATAACTCTTCCTTTCTTTGCCGTCATTGTTCCATGGCTTTTGCCAATTATTTCCTTAAGGTCAATTATTTCAATAATAGTGCCTTCTTCAAGCAATCTGAATGCTTTTTCAGGCGAAAAACCCCTAGCAATAGCCTTTACAATGCGCATAGCATTGAAATGCCCTAAAGAATCTCCTTTTTGAAGAATCTCTATTTCACCTTCTTTGCTGTCCACTTTCAATTTAGTATTGGTCTTTAGCTCAATTTCTCGCTTAGTAGAGCCGTTTTTACCAATTACTGATCCAATCCTTTCATGTGGAACAAGCAAAAAATCGGAGTTTTCCTCTTCCATTATTTACTATCTAATAGATATACTATATATAATATATAGCTTACTCAACGATTTTAAGCATCATAGCTCATTTTTACGTGCTTTTATCTTTTCATATAGGGCCTCGAAGCTGATTTTAAGGCCTTTTTTGGAGAAAAACTTGGCTATATTTCTAACATCCCGTTCAAAAAAATCTCTTGCTTTTGGGTGATTAAGCAGAACAGCCTGAGCAAAATCAATAATTACAAGATTCTTATTTTTTACCAAAATATTGTATTCTGATAAGTCAGCGTGAACCAGACCAGCTTTATAGAGGCCAGCCATAAAATCAACAATCTGCTCTAAATAGGTTTCCAGCTCTTTTTTGGTTGTTTTAGTTTCTTTTAATTTCTTTGCAGGTTTGTTATTTTCGTTCACAAATTCCATTACAATTACATTTTCCTTAATTCCCAAAGGAACAGGAATGCTTAATCCCGCTTTGTTAGCAATCATTAAATTTTTGTATTCTTTTTTTGCCCAAGCAAAAACCAAATTCCTTCTGTCCTTTCTCAATCCTTGAAATCTGCGATCATCAACAATATATTCCTGCATTCTTTTGAAATCAGTTGTTTCTTTTTTAAAAATTTTAACCGCTCTTAAGTTTCCGGAAACATCAGTTGCTGCAAACACATGAGCTTCTTTTCCTGTACTAATAATGTGTTCCAGAACATCAAACAAACCTTTATTCGCGAGAGAATGAACTGCTTTTATTGATTGGTCATCAAAAACTTTTGCAAAAGTTTTCCTGTCAGATTCCTGTTTGAATCTTCGCTTTAAAACTTCAAACTCAAATTCTTCTGTTTCTATCATAAAATCAGTTAGGTGAGAATTAGTTAAATTAAACAGGCAATTTGCCCAAAAAACCTTTTCTTTTCAAATGCTCGGTCTGAAAACCGATGTAACGCCATACAATATCTGCTTTTGATGGCTGGAAATCCCAGAGTCTTATAATAACCACATCCCTGTCTCTCATCCAGGTTCGTTTTCTCATTTTTCCGGTTATCCTGCAGCTTCTTTCCTGGCCGTCCTCACAAAGAACTTTGATCTGATCTCCGCCCTGTCTCTGAATAACCATTCCGAACATTTCGAGGTTTTCTCTTTTAGGGAGTTTTATTCTCCTTAATTGTGCCTGCTGGTTTTCTGCTGCTGCTGCGTCTTTTTTACTCAAAATCACACCTTCATTATTATTGCATGTTCAATGCCGTCAATTGTAATAATATCCGTAGCGCTTATAAATCCTTTTTCAATTGCAACGCCTACGGATTTTTTTCCAAAAAGATTAATGCTCTCTGCTTCTTTTAAAAGTCCGGCAAGTTTTGGTTCATCAATTAGTTTGCCTTTGTAAAAGTTTTCATCAATAAAAACTTCTCGTTGATCATCTTTCAGAGTTTTTCCGATTAGTTCCTTATCACAGCAGGCTAGAATAAAAGTATTCTGGAGGTTATGCATTTTACAATACAACATTTCACCTGATTTTTTTCAAAGGGCTTAGTGCACCACAAGCAGTACATTTAAGCATCTTGACTCCGCTTCTTTCAGCAATTTCTGTATCAGGTTTTCCGCATTCATGACAAAGCACGTATTCTTTCAAATAATTATTAAATAATTTTTCAAGAACTTCAGGCCAGAATTTTCCGGTCAAAGTAAGTTTTCCGTCAGCAAGAACTCCGGCGGTTGCTGTTTCTTTTGTAATGTATTTGTAAAATGCTTTTTCATCCCTCTTAACAGATTTGATTGCCTGCGAAAAATTCTTTATAATTGTTTTTTTACCCTGCACAGTACTGTCTAGCTTAGGTAATTCGAACCTTTCCTTAGAAATGCTCTTTTCAGGCAGACTTCCGTAAAGCCTGGTAAGCATTTTGTCATATTCCATGAACTATTTCCTCTGTTAAAGCCTTATAAAGGTTCTCAAAACAATGAAAAACTGCGAATGCTTTATTAATATTAAAACAATTCATATTTTGGTTAAAAATGATCAGGCAACAAATTGATGCGTTAAAAAGCGCTGTAGCAATTGTAGGTTTTCTTTTTGCGGCGTATTTAATTTTTACAAACGCTTCAGTTGTAAACGAGTTAATTTTAGGCTATGGTTTGGTTGGATTATTAATAGCTTCAATAATAGCCAATGCTTCAATATTTCTTCCTGTTCCTATAGATCTTGTGATTTTTGCATTAAGTGCACAGTCACCAAATTTTTTGGATGTTGTAGTTTTGTCTTTAGTAGCTGGTTTTGGTGCGGCTGTTGGAGAAATGACCGCGTACATAATGGGTTTGCTTGGAATAAAAACTGCGGAAAAAGCAAAGCATAAAGAATTTTTACAAATTGAAGCAGTAAGAGAAAAACTCGGAAAAAAAGGAGCGATTTTCATTTTCCTTGGAGCCATGACTCCGTTTCCGTTTGACTTAATAGGAATAGTTGCAGGCCTGATTAAATACGATGCGAAAAAATTCTTTTTAGCAGCACTTGCAGGAAAAATTGTCCGTTACTTAATCATTGGATGGGCTGCATTTTACGGATTATCCTTTGCAAAAGATTTGTTTTTCATTTAGGTTTTTTAAAAACCTAATATCTTTGTAATTCCAAAAACCAAAACCATCAAAACAGTTTGTAGTGGTAATGCTGGAAGAGGTTTTCCTTTATTTTTGGAAGCATAATCTAGAGTAATTATTAATCCAGCAAGTGAAGCAATAAGAATTGCAACTGAAGGAATAAATTTTACTAATCCGCTTGTTGTTTGTGTTGCAAGAACACTAATAGCAAATGCTAACGGAATAACCATGTCCCCAGTCCCCAACTCAAACTTGTGTTCTTTGGTGGGCAAAGCATAAGTAAATGCTAAATTCTTTTTTGTTACTCCTTTTGCTAGTGTTACCATGTGTTTTGTTTTGAAAACAGCAATGTAATCATAAACCCCTAAAAGCACAATGAAAACTAAAATCGGAATTACTCCCAAGCTTGCTCCGATTAATGCTCCGGCTCCTGCAGCAGCTACAATGCTTGAAGCATTCCTTAACAATAAATGTTCTTTGAAAATAATTCTCAAAACAACAAACACAATTGCAATTAAAAGAATTATTTCATCAACAATTCCTGTGGGCAGAAGAACAATTAATGTTGTTCCGAATATTGCCATGCTTTCAATTCCTTTCAGCAAAATCGTGAGCAACCATTCCGGAGCAAACTTAATCAAAATCAAAAGTATTGCAGTAAAACCAAGAATCCAAACCATCAAACCAATACTATTTTCTACATCATCAGGATTATCAGTAACAAGAGTAGTGTGAATATCCTGTTCAATCATAAAGTTTCCGGCATACAACCCAATTCCCTGAGTTAAAACAAAAATAATAATTAACTGAATAATCAATTGCTTGTTCATGAGAATTAATATTAGGTTTCTTTTATTCAAAAAGCTTTCTTCCAATTCTTAAAACAGTTGAGCCTTCTTCTATTGCGATTTTGTAATCATTGCTCATGCCCATTGAAAGATGTGTAATGTTAAGGTGTTCTTTCAAATCATAAAGAGTTCTGAAAGAATCTCGGATTATTTCCTCATCTTCTGTATGCTGTGCCATTGTCATTAATCCAATAAATTCAACATTATCATATGGAAGATTTTTCATTGTACTCATCATAGATTCAACTTCTTTTGGAGGCATTCCGAATTTTTGTTTTTCTCCTGATGTGTTAACCTGCAAAAAAACACTCTGCACTTTATTCATGTCGGAAGCAGCATAATGAATTTTTCTTAATAAATCTAATGAATCAACTGAATGAATATAATCTGACATTTCCACAACTTTTTTCACTTTATTAGATTGTAAATGTCCAATAAAATGAATATCTGCTTTCATTTCTTTTAAATCAGGATATTTTTCCTCTAATTCCTGTGCTTTGCTTTCTCCAATATCTCGAATTCCTGCTTCTACTAATTCTTTTATTTTTGGAATTTCTTGGTTTTTAGTAACTCCAACCAAAGTAATTTCCTCAGGTTTTCGCCTAACCTTTTCACACGCTTCTTTTATTTCTTTTTGTAAATTAGAGTAATTTTCTTTGACACTCATAGAAAGAATTTGGATTGAAAGGTTTTTAATTAAGCTTATTTTTTTTCGGTCGCAATCCTCGATATTTATTACGTGCTTTTGTTACTGAGCTTCTCTCACGGGTTCCTGGTAAAATGGAATTTTTGTCTAGCGTTTTTTCTTTTATTAATTTTCTTATAGTCATGCGTACATCAGATTCTATGACTTGTTTTCCGTTTTTCCATAAATAATCGAGTATTTGGTTTACTGTTTTGGGTTCTTTCAAAACTGATTCTAAAATAAGTCTTTGATTTGTGCCTACTTTGTGTGTTCTTCCAATAATCGGGCGTGGTTTTCTAGGTGGCATTATAACAGTATAATCTTTTGATACTTATTCATTTAGGTTTTCAATCGCCTGCTTTTTGATTTTGGAAAAGCTTTTAACTAATGGAGACACTTAATGCTTTATGCCTAAAAGGCGATTTGAAGCTCGAAATTTTGAAACTTATAGGCCAGAATATGGGACAAATATTGTTAGGGATAATAGAACAGGGAGACTAATTTCTCCTCTACGAAAAGAAGAGGTTGTTAGTTCTCGTTATAGATTTAGTTCAAAGGCAAAAGGGATTAAATTATTATCAAAAATTGTTCAAGGCACTGGAGCTAATTTTCTAAATTTTGTGCATTTTTCAAAATCTTCTGTTCGAAGAATTGGTGATAAATCAATTTTAGATAAACTTAGAAGAAAAAGCGATAAAATACTTGTTAGATCTGATAATGCTAGTTTAACACAATCGGTTAGTCAAAGGGAAAGACTTAAACAACCAAGAGCAGCTTTTCCAAATACTGATGTTGGGAGAAGGGAAGCTCTTCAATTCATAAAAGATCTTAATTCTCATTACGGAGTTGTAATTCACCATAGAGATAATAGGTTAGGAAAAGTTGTTGGACATGGAAGAGTTTTTGTTAAAGGAGATTCAGGGTCTAGGTGGGTTTATTTTGCTCCAGAAGATTCAAGTACAAAAACTTTTGCAAGATGGAAACACGAACTTATTTCATCTAACACAAAAGGAAAAAGTGTTAAAGGTAGAAATGGTTTATCGGAAAAATCTTTAACTGCTTGTACTAATATTGCCAAAAAAATTAGAGTTGCGGCAGAAAGAGCAAGGTTTGATGATGTTGTTGCTGCAAGTTTTGTGATTTATGAAAAACAGATTAATGTCCCAGAATTTTATGATTTGCTTTTTATTCAAGGATTAAGAAGACCGGGTTTTACTCCGTTTTAAGTCGGCTTCACAAACCCGTGTTTTGGTTTGTAAACATCTCCTGATTTTTCCAGTTTGGAAATAATTTCCTTAACTTTGTCAGATTCCATTCCGAGGGTTTTTGCCTCTGTTATAACCTCTTCGATAGGAACAATATCAAGTTCTTGTGCTTTCTCTTTTATGATTCCAAGAACTTTCTTCAAATTACCCAGTTGTGTATGGGTTTGTCCTGAGGTAATAATATCAATGTCTATTTTTCCGGTTTCAGGATCGGTAACAAGATCTTCCAAAGAAGTCCTGACTAGCCTTACTGATCTTTCAACATCCTGTTCCTCAACAGCATCGCTTAATCTTACTCTTGCTGAAGCTTCAGCTAACCTGATTAATCCTTCCAGCTGCCTGTGGGTTGCTGCATAAGAACCTTCTTTTCTTCCCTGATCACGTAAAGAAATATAAAAGTCGCTTAGTTTTTTCATTCCGTCATCAGAAAGAACAGGAAAAACTTTCTGCCTTGCATAAGAAATATATTTTTTCAATAACTCCCCGTCAATTTTTGGGGTAATAAGTTGGGTAAGTTCTTCCAGCAGCTTATTTTTTTTCCCAATTCCTTTTTTGGATCTTTGAATAATCATTTCTCCTGCTCTGTGGCTTTTCAGAATGTGGCCTGCGATTTCCAAATCTTTTGTTCTGTCAAGAACATCACGCATCATAAAAAATAAATCAAATCTGCTAAGTAAAGTCGGAGGAAGATTAACCTGATCTATAAATGGCTGGTAAGGATCGAACCTTGAATATTTTGGGTTGGCTGCAGCTAATACACTCGTGTCGGTTTTGAATTTTGTTACAATTCCTGCTTTTGCGATACTGATCTGCTGTTGCTCAAGTGCTTCGTGCATTGCACTTCTGTCATCAGGATCCATTTTGTCAAATTCATCCACCATTGCCATTCCGCCGGAAGCTAATACTAATGCTCCTGCTTTCAGAGTCCAGCCACCATCGCCAAATTCATCTTTAACTGCTGTTGCTGTTATTCCTGCTCCTGAAGTTGTTTTTCCTGCAACGTAAATTGATTTTGGCGCAATAGAATCAGTTGCTCTCAGAATTGCACTTTTTGCTAATCCTGGGTCTCCTACAATAAGAACGTGAATATTTCCCCTTACTTTCTGTTCTCCTGGGAGAGTTTTTTTAACTCCTCCAAACATCTGCAATGCTATTGCTTCTTTCATTGTTTCATGTCCGTAAATGTGCGGAGCAATACTTTGAGTCAGTAAATCATAAACGTCGTCTCTCTTTGCTAATTCTTTAATTTCTTTTTCTTCATCCTTATCTATTTCAATATCCTCAAATTCTTTTTCAGTTTCTTCTAAATGGTGTGCTTCTAAGTATCTTCCATAAACAACTTTTTTTTCTTTCGGTGGCATTAATCTGAGTATTCCTGTTATTTTAGTCCTGTCTCCCGGAGCAACCATGTTCACAAAGTCATCATTAATATAAATATCCAAATTAGTTGCCTGTTCTGAACCTTTCAGAATTTCTAAAGGCTCCTGTATCTGGATTTTTTGATAATCCTCAAATTCACTGGTTTCTTCTTCTAGAGTAAAAGTTCTGTTTTTACATTCAGAACACATGCTTGGAGTGTTTGTAATATTTTTTTTCTGCGGGATCTTGTAAGTAGCGTCACATCTTGAACATTTCCATGTTGCAAATTTTATCTTAGGCAAAACATCGGTAACCTGCCGTATAACTCCTTCGACAGTGATTAGTTTTCCAATGTGAGCAGAACTAACATCTCTCAGCACAGGCTGTTTTTCTTTTGGTAAATTAAAAAGTCTTATGTGAGGTGCAAATTCTTCTATTTCTAAAAGAGGAACATCTATGTTTTTAATCGCTTGATGTGCAGCAGCTAAACAAACATCAGAATTAACCAAAAGCTCATCTGCTAAATCAACATCGTAATGTTCTATGTCCTTAAAATCAACAGAAAGGCTTCTTTTTTGAGGATAATCTGAAACAAGCGTTTCAATTTGTTTCATGTACTTGTGTTTGAAAAATTCCTCAAATTTTTCTGCAAAAGGATTGTCTTCCCTTGTTGTTTCTTCAGTGTACAATCTTTTTCCCCATAAATTTCTGTTTTTTTGACTTTATAAGGCGTCTTAGACCACAATGCCGGTGCAAGCCCTTTGCGTAAATGAGATTAAAATGTGCGTTTTTTTTGGGAAATTTTATTTATATGTAATAAGTACTATTTGCTATTAAGATAATTCACTTTACTTTCACAACTTTTTGGAAAAAAAAATTCAGGAAAGTGAAGCTACATAAGTTATTTTTTTTCTTTTCTTGCCATTTTTCCCAGAGCAAGTTTTGAATCGCGTTTTAATGCATAATAATGTTCAACATCAATTAAGTAAACAGTTTTTTTGCCTTTTTCATGTACTAAAAGAAAGTTATTTTTTCCATATTCATACAAGTCTGTGGGGTGGATTCCTGCTGCTACTAATTTTGCCCATATTTCTCTTGCATCTGACATATTGCCTTCTCTAGCATTTTCAATATTCCGGGTTACAATAAATCTTTCTTTTTTTGGAGTTTGGACTATTCCAAGTGGTTGTTCAGTTTTAAAACCAAGTTTTCTTAATTCAGCGAGCATTCTTATCTCATGGGTAGTTGTATAATGTCCTCTTATTGACCTTACTCTAACTCTAAACTTATTTCCATTAGCATCAGCAGTAGTTGCAGTGAATACAGTTCCGTGATTTTTTTTGTATCGTCCGCTTTGAAGATACTGTTGCTTATTTTTCCAATTTCCTGGAATAAGTGCCGGAATATCTCGGTTTTTCACTCCGGGCATTACAGTTATGCGATTTCCTTCTGATGTTTTCACTAATCTGACGTGTGATTGATTTGTTCTTGGCTTAGCGGAAGGAGTATCAGTCTTTTTCATCGGGACTGTTTTCAGAATTTTCTCTGGCTTTTTAGCAGGCATATTGAAGAATTATCCTCCAGGTATAAATACATTGCCAATAGTTATTCCTTTTTGACTGATTTTAGCACCCCCAAATACTTTAAATAAAATTGGCGGTCTTTTACATACATGGTAAAATTCTATATTACAACAGCTATAGATTATCCTAATTCCAAACCTCATTTGGGGCACGCTTACGAAAAAACAGTTACTGATTGTATTGCACGTTGGCATCGCCTTAAAGGAGAGGATACTTTTTATTTAACAGGAACTGATGAGCATGGTAAAAAGATCCAAGAGGCTGCTAAGAAAGCAGGGAAGAAACCGAAAGCATTTGTGAATGAACAAGTGAAATCATTCAAAGAGCTTTGCAAAAAGTGGAATATTTCTTATGATAATTTTATCCGAACAACAGACCCAAAGCATGAGAAAATGTGTCAAAATATTTTCCAGAAAGTTTTAGACAAAAAAGATATTTATCTTGGAGAATATGAGGGATTATATTGTACTGGTTGTGAAGCTTATTATTTAGAAAAAGATTTGCAAAATGGTTTGTGTCCTGTTCATGGAACTAAACCTGAAAAAGTGAAAGAGGAATCTTATTTTTTCAAAATGTCAAAGTATCAACAGCAATGGCTGGATTATGTTGAGAAAAACCCTGAATTTATTTATCCTGTGAGAAGAAGACAGGAAATTGTGAACAGAGTAAAAGAAGGATTAAGAGATTTGAGTGTTTCCAGAACAAACTTTGACTGGGGAATTAAACTCAAAAACAATAAAGAACACGTGATTTACGTTTGGTTTGATGCTTTGCTGAATTATCTTTCCGGAATTGATTATCCTTCTAAAAAAAGCAAAAAATACTGGCCTGCAGATATTCATGTTATAGGAAAAGATATTTTGTGGTTTCATTCGGTTATCTGGCCAATAATGCTTTTCAGTGCGGGAATTGAACCGCCAAAAAAAGTTTTTGTTCATGGTTTCATAAACACTGCTTCCGGAGAAAAGCTTTCTAAAAGTTCAGGAAAAATGATTGATCCAATTGAATTAAGAGAAACTTACGGGATTGATTCTGTAAGATATTATCTTTTGCGTGAAATCCCTATGGGGGAAGACGGAAACTTTTCTATTAATGCTTTAATCGAAAGACACAATAATGAATTAGCTAATGATTTTGGTAATTTGGTTCATAGAGCTCTTTCCATGGCTGATAAAAGATTAGGAGGGAAAGTTCCAAACTCAAAAACTGATCCTAGCCTTGCAAAGAAACTTGATTTGAAAAAAATCGACTCGTTTATGGAAAAACTAGAATCTCATAATGCTTTGAATGAAATTTTTTCTTTTATTGGAGCGTGTAATAAGTACATTAACGAAAAAGAACCTTG
>CEPX01029155.1_pt1 | contig 17728 bp, 22 predicted proteins | sample 361361 | NCBI WGS metagenome assembly CEPX01 (sample SAMEA2619974, study PRJEB7988) | marine metagenome | biome: marine biome (ENVO:00000447); feature: mesopelagic zone (ENVO:00000213) & marine oxygen minimum zone (ENVO:01000065); material: "saline water (ENVO:00002010), including plankton...
ACAAAACTTCGGGGAAGAAACCTGTAAAGGATTCTTGTTGTGGGACATTAAAGATAAGAATAAGTTCAGTGTTAAAAATGTAACTTTTACAAATCCAAAACCATTTATTACTTTATTGTTGGACAATAAAGGAAAAGTAAATAATGCGCGAACCATTCCTCAAGGGGCGAGACTAAGATTAATATCAGAATCTAATTTATCTGCCCACACATTACGCAAGGCGATTGATGTCGCCAAGAAGAAGTTCAAACCCGAATCTATTTCTCTTTTAAATAAAGGCTCCTCGGTTAATTCTATTTCTGCGGAAGGATCTTTTACTAAAGAAAATCTAAGAGACATCAGCATCCAAGAAAAATTAATTAATGATTATCTTACAGATTATGAAATAGACAAAGAGCTTGCTAAAAAAATTCATTCATTAAATAAAAAGGTAAATGATGAAGCTCAAATAGACGAAGAAGTTTATCGTAATGTTGATTATCAAATTTTAGATTTAGAGTGGGATAATTTTTTTAATTATGGCAACGGAAATAAAATAAATTTTTCTAACCTTGATGGGATTGTTGGTATTTTTGGAAAAAATTTCTCTGGCAAATCTAGTATCATCGATAGTCTTTTATTTACGATGTATAATTCTATTTCCAAAAATTCTCGAAAGAATCTTAATATTGTTAACAATGATAAAGAATGCGGGCGGGGAAAAGTACGAATTCAACGAGGTGAAAAGATTTTTACTATTGAGAGAAAAGTAGAAAAATATTTAAAACGACTCAAGAAAGTGGAAACTGTCGAAGCCAAAACTATTGTAAACTTTTCATATAAAGATATTTCAACTGGAAAAACAACTTCTTTAAACGGAGTAACACGAGCCGAGACAGATAGAAATATTATTAAATATTTTGGCACTATAGATGATTTTCTTATAACTTCTATGTCTTCTCAAATGGGATCGCTTACCTTTGTCAATGAAGGTTCAACGAAAAGAAAAGAAATTTTAGCTAAGTTTTTGGACCTAAATCTTTTCGATATTAAATTTAAATTAGCCAAAAAAGATTCCGATGAACTAAAGACACTTATAAAACAGAACGAGGAAATGGATTTTGATTCTGAAATTAAAAAATTGGAACTAGATTTAATTTCTAATGAATCAGAAACGATTCGATCAAAAAGCTTCTGTGGTGATATTAAAAAAGAAATTGAACATGTTGAGAAAAAAGTTGTTGATTTAACAATTAAAATAAGATCAACACCTATCGAGTTTATTGACATTGAGGTTTTAAACAACGATATTGAAGTTCACACTAATGGTCTTATAATATTGAAAGAGCACATAGACGAGTTAAGGTCTTTTATTGAAAAAGACAATATAAAATTGGAAAAAGTCTCTGCTTTTATAGATCAATGGGATGAAACCCTATTAAAAGAGAACCAAGAAGAATGTACCAACTTACAACTTGAACTTACGAAAATGTTGGCGGTTGTTGAAAAAGATCAAGATCAACATGAAAGATATACAAAAGAGTCTTTATTGTTAAATGAGGTTCCTTGCGGAGATCAATTTTCACATTGTAAATTTATTCAAAAGGCCCATGAGTCCAAGCAACAAATCAATATTGTAAAACTTGCCATTGAAAATAATAAAAAAGCATCTAACTCACTTCGCGAAAACTTAATAGCGCTCAACCCTGACAAGATTGATGAGGAATTAAAAAAGTTTGATGAATTATTGAGCGGCAAAAAAGATTTAAAAAATAGAGCTTCTTCAAATAATCTTAAGCTAACCAATCTTTTAACTCAAAAAGATTCACATCAAGACAAACTCGCTCACTTTTTGGCTCAACAAAAAAAATATGAAGAAAATAAATCTTCCATAGAAAATATAAAAACTTTAAAATTTGACAAACAAGAAAAAGAAGAAGAAGTTAAAGTTAAAAAACAGGAATTATTAGAATGTGAAGACAAATTGTTGGACCTTTATAAATCACATGGATATTCAGAGCAGCGCGTAGAAACCTTAAAAGCTCAAAAAAATAAGTTTGAAAAACAAAAAGAAGAATATGAAGCTTATGAACTTTTTATACAATGTATGCATTCCAATGGAATTGCATATGATATTATTAAAAAAAGCTTGCCTTCTCTCAACTCAGAAATAAGCAATGTTTTATCGAGCGTTGTTGATTTTCAAATATTTTTCGAAACCGATGACAATCGATTAGACATTTACATCAAACATCCAGATAAAGATCCCAGTCCATTAGAGATGGCAAGTGGAGCTGAGAAAACTTTGGCGGCTATGGCTATTCGTTTAGCTCTTGTTTCAATTTCAAGTCTTCCACGCAGTCAATTATTTATTTTGGACGAGCCAGGAACTGCTTTGGATGAAGAACGTATGGAAGGGTTTACCAGGATCTTGGATGTGGTTAAGTCTATTTTTAAAACAGTCATCCTCATTTCGCACTTAGATCACTTAAAAGATTCAGCCGATTTAATTTTGCCCATCAATAAGAAGGGTGAATATGCGAATATTCAATACTAACCAACTATTTATGGAAAGGAGGTGAGAGAATATGAAAGATTTAGACTTTAAAGATATTTTTGAAAAGATTAGCGATGGAGTTGCTGGAGTAACCGGCGTTGTTGTTAACCTTGTTGCTTTGGCAATTCTTGTTGAAGTTATCTATGGAAAGGGCATTTTTGGAATGGGTGTTATTGGTAATATTACCAAGCTTGTTAATGACCTTGGATCAAGTGGTTTTGCTGGTTTAGTTTCCCTTTTGGTTCTAGTTGTGCTTTTTAGAGGCAAAAAAGATTGAAACCTTTCATTGATAGAGTTTTAGGAAAGGTTGTCTCAAGAAAATTTACAGTATTTACTCTCTCCACAATTTTCTTATATTTGGGCAGCATTACAGGCGACCAATGGGTAGCCATATCTTTAGGTTATATTGGTGTTCAAGGGATTGCTGATATTGCAACTCAATGGAAACATGGGAGCGAATAGTGAAGTTAACAAAATCAAAATTACAACAAATTATCGCGGAAGAATTAAAAAATTTTAAAGAAGCTACTGGGGATGATCCATTTTCAGGGTTTGAACAAGAGTTTCAAGCTACTCAAAACCAAGCGAAGACTGACAAGCTTTTAAAGGATGCCCGTGTCAACTTAATGAAAATGGCGCTTACGATGGGGCACCCGGAATCTATCAAGCTTGTAGCACAAGCAATAGGGAATAAATCACACGACCTGCGGGCATCTCTGAAATTTACTCTTATGCCCTCCAATATGAAAGCAATCGTTGCTAAAGAAGGTGGTGAGCGCATTTACGGCGCTTGGAATAAACTTATTGAAGTATTGGTGTCTCAATTAACAGCAAAGGGAGTTTTTAAAAAAATGAATGAAGCATCCAAAAAATTATCTTCGCAAAATCGTTTTGATCTTCAAAAAGCAAAAAATTTAAAAGAATATGCTATTGCAGTCAAGCCCGAGGATCAAATTCAAGGAGTTGAAGAATGGATTCGCACATCTAAAAAATTTCTAGAAGATTTAGTTGCAGCCCAAATTATAACTAATAATATTTCAGCATTTGCTGATTCTAATATTTGGCAGCCTTTTTCTAAAATATTACAGAAACATAAAAACGCGCCGTCATCAACCACTGGTACTAGCGGAACCTTGTCAAAGATACAGGAAAAGAAATGAAATTAACAAAATCAAAACTAAAACAAGTTATCAAAGAAGAACTTGAAAGAATTCTTGAACATGATTACCTTCCACCATTTGGAAGTGAATTTGATTTAGAAAATTATCCAATAACTGATGAAGAAAAAGAGTCTGATAGAATATCCGATGAGTTGGAAAGCGCATGGGTTGATGCTGGTGGTGATCCAAAATGGTTAGGCTATATAGATGATCAAATTTTAGATATAGCCATGGCTGTTCGCGATGGTCAAATGAGTATGGAAAAGGCACTTGAAACCGTTGTTTCTTTGCAAGAATCTGAAAAATATGATGAACGTGACCCTCAACAGAAACACGATTTAGGTCCTGGTGGCTGGGAACGCTTTGCTTATACAGAAAAAGGCGATAGCCTTAAAGATAAATTAATAAAGATATTAAAGAGGTGGGAAACCACAAAATATGAATCAGACAAAGAACGATGGCAAGAATATGCAGCCGATATTGAAGACCTTTTATCGGAACCGATGCGCCTTGGCATCCCCAAAGAAGACCCAATGGGACGAGGTGCTAGCACAAGTTCCCTAAGAAGGAAGGTAACGAACAAATGAAATTAACAAAATCAAACCTCCAACAAATTATTAAAGAAGAAATTAATGAATTAAATGAGGCTAGTGTTCAAACGCTTCTTGGATTACCCGCAACGGGAAAAATTGACTCTTCAGATTTAATTGCAGCGGTTACAGAAAAAATTAATTCAGGTGAAATTAAAAATTGGGAATCCAATGTTTTACTTGATTTACGTAAGTTTATTGATAATAGGGTTCGCGATGAACCTCGTGAAGAATTAAGAAGTTCGTTAAAAAAACTAAGAATTGAGCTTGAACGAGCACTGGGCGTCGGAGAAAAAGATCCTGAGTGGCGTGGTCGGCGTAGGGAGTTTTATCGCCAAAAAGCCGGAGAGGAGGAATCTGATTCTGGTGGTGGTTTTTCTGATTCTGGTGGTGGTTTTTCTGATTTTTATAGTTCAAGTGGTCGATTGAGTGAAGAAAATAAAAGGAAATTAACAATAGCTGAATTGCAAAAAATCATTCAAGAAGAAATTGAAGCTCTTGCGGAAAAGAAAAAGAAGAAGGGCGAAGATAAGTGGATCCAAGGTGCCGAAAAAGATATTGAGAAGCGCGGCACTGAAGGTGTTTGTACTGGTGATAAGTTTGGTAGCTCTAGTTGCAAACCTGGAACCAAACGCTACAACCTAGCCAAGACCTTCCGAAAAATGGGCAAGGACCGAAAGAAAAAGAAAGACTAAAATGAAAATCTCTCTTATAGAATTGCGGCAAATTATTCAGGAAGAACTTGAAGCACAACTTCAAGAAAAGAAGAAGTCTGCCAAAAAGAAAGAAGATTATAAAGTAAAAACACCCAAACATTTTAGCCCGAAGGAAATGCCTGGTACAGCTGATGATGTGTTCCATGATTGCATTAAATCTGTAAAAAAGAGTTTTAAAAAACATGACTATCCCCTTCATCCTGGTAAAACATTAGAAGATGCAGCCGCAGCGATTTGCACCGATTCACGCAAAGAAGGTGGCGCAACTTTAAATTGGGGCATTAAACGGAAAAGAGAAGTAGAAAAAGCCCGCCCAGGAGGAAAGTCTGGTTATGAAAAAGACGTTAAATCTGGTTAATCATTTAATCGACGAAGCTCTTTCTGAGCAACAATGGAATAAAAATTCAACAACTCCTCGCGATTATTCTCAAGAATATAATGCGCCTGGTTCAAAAGAACAAGATGAGCGCAATAAAAGAAAGCGTGATAAGCGAAAGCACGATAAAGAATGTGGAGAGTGCCCCGAAGGTGAAGAACTTCACCACATTGATGGTATTGATAGTGAAGATTTAAAATGCGAGCCCATTTCAAAGAACCGAGGAAGAAAAGAAAAATCTCGATTGAAAAAAGGATCTGTGGTTATAAGAATCAAAAAAATTAATAAACAAAAGCGTATTCCCTTAAATGAAGCTTGGTCCGGTCAGCGGGTTTTAGACCACGTTACAACGGAACTGTTTGCTCTGGCATCGGCCAAGTCGGGATCTAAAGAACAGTGGAAAGAAGCTGTGAATGAGTTGGGTCCTGAAGCTGCTGAAATTGCATTAGAAACCGCTAAAGCCCTTCCTGGTATCGGGAACATACTCAGTGTTTTTAGTGCTGCAATGAAGGGAGGCGTACTCAGTCTTAAAACCTTTAGCTTACTCAAAGGAATACAAAAGGCTAGAGGCGATATAGTGAAACTTGCAGCTGCACAGTATGGAGTAGACTTTCCAGATGAGAAAGTAGGGCAAAGTGTACTAGCTAAATTATTTAATATTGATGATAAAATGGAATTGCCCCTAAAACCTGAATATTTAAAGAGTGCTATAAATTATATAGTTAGCCATCTCCAAAATAATCTTGGGCAATCTTTTGATCCTAATACATATGCAGAAAAACTTTTGTCGCGATTCCTTACACAAGGCACCCAAACTAAGTGGAAAGCAGTTGAAGGGCCTAACGAACCGGCGTAATAATGATGATATTAAAAAAAATATGGAACTTTATTAAAAAATGTTGGTACATCCCAGTAGGGCTTTTGGCATCGTTAATTACATTTCTTGTTGTGCGCAAAAATGATTTGAATGACGATACCATATTTAAAATTTCAGAAGATTCTAAAGAAAAACAGATTAATGCTATAATAAGGGCGGAAGAAGAAAAAAAAGAGAGTAACGTTGTTATCGAAAAAGAATATGAAATAGCTATTAAAAATATAGAAAAAGAATATGATACAACGAACAGACATCTTAACGACCGACAGCGACTATTTATCGAAAGACTACATGAAAAATATAAAAATGATCCTGACGAGATTGCTAAGAGTATCATCAAGAAATTTGGAGTAAAATATGTCGCTAATAAAAAATCTTCTTCTGATAATAATTCTTAATATTTTTATTGTTACAACTTCTTATGCACAAACTACGACTAGTACCACCGGACAATTTACCTTTTTAAATAAAGGAGATGCAGCACCTTTTGAGGGGACTCTTTTTGATCCTGTCGCCATATCTAAAATTTTAGCACAAAAAGAAATTGACGAAAAACGGTGCGCAGCACAATTAAAATATGAAACAAGTCTGTTATCGGTTAAGTGTAAACGAGATTCCGACCTATTACAAACGGAATTGGAAATTGAAAAAAGAAAGCATAATCTTATTGTTGCCGCACAAAAAGACGAAATAGAAACATTGAGAGATTTGGCAAAAGGCAATGACACAACATTGTGGACAGCAGTAGGTTTTGCAGTGGGTGCATTAACTTCTATTGCTATTTTTTATGTATCTGTAGAGATTGTCAAATGAAAGATCCTGATCATCTTGTCAAGGTGGAAAAAGCCATTGAAGAAAAATATGGTACTGAAACCATTCAAAACCCTAAACTTAATTGGAATGATATTAAGGAAAAAGAATACCTCCAGCAAATACGATATATCTCCAACCGTCAGAAACCTAAAGAGAAAATCGAAGTTAATGGTGTTTTGTTGCCCACGAAACTATTTAAAAATGACTCAAAAAATACATGTTTATCTTGTAATGTTTATATAAAAAGCGTAAGAGATGAAATGTATATGACAAAGTTTAATTGTTGTTGGCATTGTTATATTAAATATGTTGAGGGTCGCGAGGAGCAATGGGATAAAAGAATGAAGAAGGAAAAAGCATGTCTAAAGAAGTCTTAGAAATCGTACAAGGAATTTCACAAGTAATGGCCAACACTTATGATGGCGCATTAGATGAAGATGGCAAACCTGTGGAAATCGGTCTTCGTCGTGAAGAAGGTGATCCTATCCTTGATAAAAGAGTAATGGATGGCTTTATGGTTTCTTTAGCAGGGAATCTTATGACCATTAAATATCAAGGAGAGCTTCATTTAAGCGAAATCTATAAAGGTGATTATGAAGCTGAAATGGATGAACGTCTACAAAATATTGCAAATTATATTAAAAAAGAATATAAAAAGATTACACGTAATTCTCTTTCGTTGACTAAGGCCGACAAAGAGCCCACTGTTTTTGTTCAAACCATAAATAGAATGCGCTCCTGGGTACAAGCTCATTGTACCTATTCAATTGGAGGAATTCCTGCCAATCCGGAACTTGGAACTACGGTCGAAGAACGTTTAGATACAGCTATTAAAAATTGGATTGGATTTGGCAAAGACCAATTTCCGAAAACTAAAAACCCTCAAAATGTTAAGGGAAAGCGGGATGAGGAGCCACGCACATGAAACTCACCACACAAACTCTCCGGACAATCATTAGAGAAGAACTTGAAGATGCTAGTGAGGTTTCACCGACGACCCCAACCTCCCCAACCTCAGGCGTGAAAGGGATGCGCGGGCAAGCTGCTCAAACAGAAATTAAAAAAGCAATCATAGAGTTACAAAAAGTTCCTCAATTTACTTCTATTCTAGGGCGTGTTAATAAAACCGGAAGTCAAGCAAGGGTCAATTTTGCTGTTCATCTTCTAGATACGCTAGAATTAGATTCCAATGATCTTACCCGTTTGCACTCGCAACTTACCGCTGCCATTAAGTGAGTTTGATTTAGGGTTTATGAATACTTTGACTATTTATTGTGTATGTCCCAATACCTGTCTAAAAAAGACCTTGTAAAAGAAATAGTTAAGTGCGGGAAGGACCCCATTTACTTTATTGATAACTACTGTAAAATTTCCCATCCTACTCAAGGTCAAATTCCTTTTAAAACCTGGGACTTTCAAAAAGACTTACTTAATAAATTTAATGATTTTCGTAATAACGTGATTTTGAAGTCTCGACAAATGGGCATATCTACTATTACAGCTGCATATGTTTCCTGGTTGATGTTGTTTTATCGCGATAAAAATATTTTAGTTATTGCAACTAAATTTAGTACAGCTTCTAATCTTGTTAAGAAGGTCAAAGCAATGATTAAGACTTTACCACCGTGGTTCGACCAACTAGCTACAATTGATATTGATAATCGTTCTTCCTTTGTTTTAAATAATGGATCCGAAATTAAAGCATCATCGACTTCAGCTGACGCGGGCCGGTCAGAAGCCTTATCGTTGTTGGTAATCGATGAAGCAGCCCATATTGAAAATTTTGATGAGTTGTGGACGGCTCTCCAGCCTACAATGGCGGCGGGTGGTCGATGTATAGCTCTTTCGTCTCCTAATGGTGTTGGAAATTGGTTTCATAAAGTATTTACTGCTGCTGATCAGGGAGAAAATGATTTTCATCCAACTACTCTTCATTGGACACTTCACCCTGAGAGAGATCGCGAATGGTTTGAAGAAACCACACGAAATCTTTCGAGAAGAAAAGTAGCGCAAGAATATGAATGTAATTTTAATGCGTCCGGTGAAACAGTAATTCATTCCCAAGATTTAAATCGACTACATAAATTATATTGTGAACCCAAATATAAAACTGGTTTTGATAGAAATTTATGGATTTGGAAAGAGTATGATAAAGAAAAAAAATATTTTCTTGTAGGTGATACGGCGAGGGGAGATGGTAAGGATTATTCCGTTTTTCATATTCTTGAGATAGAATCGATGGAACAGGTGGCAGAATATCGAGGTAAACCCACTATAGATATTTTTTCTCGTATTCTGTATGATGCGGGAACTGAGTATGGTTCTTGTATGATCATAGTGGAAAATAATAATATTGGATATTCCGTTTTAGAAAAATTAATAGATCAAAACTATCCTAATATTTATTATTCGATTAAAGGGAGCCATGAATTTATAGAACATCATGAGGCAGAATATGTTTCCAATTCAGTCGCAGGTTTTACAACTTCTCAAAAAACACGCCCTTTGGTTATAGCTAAATTAGAGGAATTTATTCGCAACGAAATACTAATTTTAAATTCTCCTCGTTTACAAAAAGAACTTAAAACCTTTATCTGGAAAAATGGCCGACCGGAAGCACAACGCGGATACAATGATGATTTAGCAATATCATTAGCAATCGCTTGTTGGATTCGAAGCACGGTATTACAAGAAAACCAAAAAAATATTAATTATAAAAAAACATTTTTAAACTCAATGATTTTTACTACCACAAAAATAAATACTACAATTCCTGGTATGATTGGCTACAAAAAAGAGGAAAACTTTGATAAACTTCAAGAAGCCACAGATCTTTATAATGAGTATGGATGGATCTTAAAAGGATAATATATGAGCACGAATAACCCCAACAACCCCACTACTAGTGATGAAAATCCTAAAAATTCTCAGAGCCCTTTGTTTAGAGCTTTAACTAAGTTTTTATCAGGACCTATTGCTAAATATCAACGTCAAAATCCTCGCCAATTGAAACGATGGCAATTAGATAAATATAAATTTACCTCTCCTGGTGGGTTGAGTTTTAAGAAAGCTTCTTATAATCCTTTTGGTAATGTTTATGCTCAATCGATGTCTAACATCGCTAGGGCAGAACGGTATGTTGATTTTGATCAAATGGAATATACACCTGAAATTGCTTCTGGATTAGATATTTATGCTGATGAAATGACCACTTCTTCTCCCCTCCAGGAATTGCTTTCTATTACATGTCCTAACGAAGAAATCAAATCTATTCTTCATACTTTGTACTATAGTGTTTTAAATGTTGAATTTAATCTTTATGGCTGGTGTAGGACCATGTGTAAATATGGTGATTTCTTTTTATATCTGGACGTAGATGAAGATGTTGGTATTAAAACGGTTATTGGTTTGCCGTCTCAAGAAATTGAGCGCCTAGAAGGAGAAGACAAGACGAACCCCAATTATGTTCAATTTCAATGGAATAGTGGGGGGTTAACTTTTGAGAATTGGCAAATGGCCCATTTTCGTATTTTAGGTAATGATAAATTTGCGCCATATGGTACTTCTGTTCTAGAAGCTTCTAGGAGAATTTGGAGACAATTAACTTTATTAGAAGATGCGATGATGGCCTATCGGGTTGTACGTTCACCGGAAAGAAGAGTTTTTTATATTGATGTGGGAGGTATCCCCGAAAAGGATATTGAACAACACATGCAGCGCATCATGACTCAAATGAAGCGCAATCAAGTTATTGATCAAAGTACTGGTCGTGTTGATTTGCGTTATAACCCGTTGTCGGTAGATGAAGATTTTTTTATTCCTGTGAGAGGTTCCACCGCAGGCACTAAAATTGAATCTTTACCTGGAGGTACTTATACTGGTGATATTGATGATGTTAAATATTTACGCGATAAGTTGTTTTCGGCTTTAAAAATACCTGCATCTTATTTAACTCAAGAAGGTGAGGGAGAAGACAAAACTACACTGGCTCAAAAAGATATTCGCTTTTCTCGTACAATCACGCGCCTTCAACGTAATATAATTTCGGAACTTGAAAAAATAGCTATCATTCATCTTTATACTTTAGGTTTTCGTGGAAAAGATCTAACCGCCTTTAAATTACACCTCAATCAACCCTCTAAAATTGCTGAACTTCAAGAATTAGAACATTGGAAAACCAAATTTGATATTGCCAGCGCTGCTACGGAAGGATATTTTAGTCGGCGCTGGGTGGGCAATAATATTTTTGGTGTTTCAGATGAAGAAATTATTCGTAATGAACGAGAAATGTTTTATGATAGAAAGTTCACTGCTCAACTTGATGCTTTGGCCGCTGGGGTGGAAGGTGGTGGTATGGGACTCACTGGTGACTTAGGCGGAGAAGAACCTACATTAACTTCTCCCGACTTAGGGGGTGCGCTTGAGGGGGAAGAAGCCCTGGGAGAAGTGCCCGGAGAACCTGAAGAAGAACCGACTCTTCTTTCAGTTCCAGGTAAAAGAAATGAACCTTATATAACTCCTGGTTCTAAAGGCAAAAAATATAAACGGGTTAATTATGATAAACGTCAAAGCGGTGCGCGGAAACAAAGTTATAAAGGGCACTATTCCGAGGAATCCGGAAAAAATACTCCTAGAAATGTCTTTAAGGGGGCAACTGAATTAAACCGTTTGGCTAAAGGTATTTATGAAGGTGAAGATACTAATTATAGCAAAGAAGAATTGACGATTTTAGAAAATAATTCCGAAATTCAAAAAATCATTCAGGGGCTTGAAGCAAAACAGGAAGCAAAACAGGAAAAAAAAGATGACAAAATTCAAACATAATAAAAAAAGAAATACCGCTTTTTTATATGAATCATTGGTAATCGAGCTTACAAAAGCTGTTCTTAACAACCATACACAAGATCAACTGGCCGTCAAACAACTTATAAAAGAAAGTTTTAGGTCTACGTCGCTCTTATCTCAAGATTTACAGATCTATAATGCACTGGTTGAGACATGTGGTGTGGAAACTTCCACTGCGGAACGTATTTTACATGAAGCGAAAATTCAAAAAGAACTTATTAATACTAAAGATTTGTTTAATGAACAGAACCGTTTTATTAAAAAAGCTAATCAAATGTTACCTTCGACTTTTTTTTCGAATTTTGTTCCAAATTATAAAGACTTGGCTTCAATTTCTCAAATTTTTAACACAACGGTTCCTATTAAATCTCGAATTTTATTGGAAAACGAGATTATTCATAAAATGACACAGCCCAAAGATACCTCAGAAATGCTTCCTATTGATTCGTTGAGTTATAAGATTTTTATTGAAAAGTTTAATAATGAATATAAAGATAAACTGTTGAAGGAACAAAAAACGTTGCTGGAAAAATATATCACTTCTTTCCAGCATAACGGAGTAGAGTTAAAAATTTATTTAAATGATGAAATTGGTAGGCTTAAACAAGAATTAAAAGAACACACTCAGTCATTGAGCAATCCAGATAATACAACGCGCCATCATCAACTTCAAGAAGTCCAACATATTTTAGGCACTTTCCAATCCCAAGAGCCGACTATACAAATGATTACAAAAGTAATATCTATTCAATCGTTAGTAAGCGAGATCAAAAAAGATGACCATTCGGATTAATATAGTTGATCCCGATGCGCTTAAAATTGCGTTGGAGGCACGTAAAACTCTAGATGGAAAAATTATGATCCTGGATCATCTCCATATTGATATTATTTTAGATACAGCGACACAAACTATTACGACATTTCCTAAAGAATCGTTAAGCGAAGAAGTTTATGAAACTCAAAACGCTTACTTTAGTAAACTTCAACGCGAAGGGGTGGTCACTCCCCAAAGTATTCAGGGAGGAAATGTTTTTGGTAGCTTACAAGCTACCTATCCTAATTCTTCCGATCCAGCAGTCAATTCTTTACATGTGGTCTTGTTGGCAACTAAAAATTTTATTAAAGAAGAATTACCTTATTTGCAGATGGAAAAAGAGTATGAAGATGAGCTTGACCAAGAGTATTTAGATCCTCCTCCTGAAGATACTACTCCTTTGGGTCAAGTTCCCGAAGAACCTAAAAAAGGTTCTATTACTCCTTATTACATTAGAAATTATTTGGGCGGCTATTTTAATTATTAAATCTTGAGAGGGTTGTGTGGAGCTTATTTATTTTATTTTTAGTGCGTTTGGTTTAACACAAATTTTAATTTATGGAACTATCTTTAGTTCTATCCGACCCAAATATTCTTTTTTTCATTGCCCCATGTGTATTGGTTTTTGGGTAGGGATAATTTTGTGGGCATTCAATAAGTTTACGGAACTATTTACTTTTGATTATTCGCCTTTTACGGCTTTAATGTTGGGGTGTTTAAGCTCGGCAACTTCATATGTTTTAAGTATGATAGTTGGTGATAATGGAATAAACATAAGGAGCAAAAATGAGAGTTAATAAGGTGTGGACATCGAAGAATTACAGGTTACAACCGGTTCGGCGTTGTAAGACAGGATGCACGCTCACGCGGGTTGTGCCCGCATTTAACTTAGGATTAAAAAATGAAATTTTCTAAAGATTATTTACAACAAATTATACACGAAGCTATAATCAGCGTGGTGCGCGAAGAAATGTCGGGAGATGTGCAATCAGACGAAGAAGCTTATGCACTTTTGAATTTCGCTATGGAAGAAATGGAGGGGTGGTTTCAATCTAAAGATCCAAATGCTGAAGCCGCACGATTAAAATTAGATTCTATTATGGTATATTTTGATACGAAACTCGCTGGAGGTGAAAATCCTGAAGGGATGGAGTGGTTACGTGATCCAGATCCCCTAGCTGAAGCTACCATAGAAGGGTGTGAAGAAGCTGATGTCGCTTTTCAAAATTTAATAAATGCTCAAGATGATCCTATCTCGGCTGAAGAAGCAGCTCGGAATTGGCTCGGTGTTTTACAAAAATGTGCCGATGAAGGTAAAATTGCCCCCACTTTGTTACAACTACTTTTAAGAGGGAGACATTATCGTCCAGGTTCAGAAACTCCACTTGCGCCGTCCACCAGCATTGTGGGTCACGATCCGCGACGACCTGTAACTCTTCCTACCCAGGGTCGTACAAAAACGATGGCAGAGGAAAAAGAAGATGACTAAATATCTCATTCGTGAATATTATGAATTATGCTCAGGAGGAGTGTGTCAGGATCTTTTGTCCGAAGAAGAAAAAAAGGATGTTATTGAAAATAAGGCAGTTTTCTTGTCAGGAGTCATGCAGCGTTGTGATGAAAAAAATGGCAACGGTCGCGTCTATCCGGGTCCTATTCTAGAGCGGGAAGTTAAAAAGTATATGAATGTAGTAAAAGAGAGCAGAGCCTGCGGAGAACTTGATCATCCCGAAGACTCTGTTGTTAACTTAAAAAATGCATCTCATATGGTAAAATCTTTATGGTGGGAAGGAAAAGATTTAATGGGAAAAGTAAAAGTTCTTTCTACGCCTTCGGGTAAAATATTGGAAGCATTAATTAATGATGGTATTACACTGGGTATTTCATCGCGGGGATTGGGTTCTGTTCAAGAAAGCAGGGAAGGAACCATTGTAGAAGACGATTTTCAACTTATTTGTTTTGATATTGTTTCTGAGCCTTCGACGCAAGGTGCTTTCATGATGATGAACGAGGTCCAATTAAAGTCTTCTGGTAAAAGAGGGGATCACATTGAGGAGTTATTGCATAATATAATTGGAGATAAACAATGAAACTTACTAAATCATATTTAAAAATCTTGATCCAAGAGGCTATCGATGATAGTTTTGGAGGAAGTGATGTTATGGCTTCACGTCGTGCCACTCGGCAAGCTGCCACGAGCCTAGAAACCACCAGGCGCATTATTCAGCTGATTCAAAAACTTCCTCGTCAAACTCCTGAGGAATTACGGCAAATGAAATTATATACTGACCGATTGACAGGAGCTATGAACAAAAAAACACCTGCCGAAAGAGAAAAGGATGAAAGAGATATTGAAGATGAATTAAAGGGGCTGGTGGAGTGATAAATGAAAAAAAATGAATTCAAACAAATTTTAAAACCTCTTATTAAAGAATGCATCAAAGAAGTTATCTTTGAAGATGGCACGCTTTCTGGGATTATTAGTGAGGTGGTGCAAGGTCTTAAATCTAACGCTCCCGCCTCTGTAGAGAAAAAAATTGTTAAATCATCACCCAGCGAAGCTGCGATTCAGGCTCGCCACTCTTTTGAAGAAACCAAGAAAAATTTACAAGAGTCTACAGGTTTACATGGAGCTTTTGAAGGAACCACTCCCTTACGTTCACAAGGAAGCAGTGCTTCTCATCATGGTCCGTTGAGGGACCATAATCCTTCTGATGCAGGAGTTGATATTAGTGGAATTATGAAAGTTGCAGGAGGTGTCTGGAATCAATTAAAATAGATACGAATCTAATATGCAAGTTAAATTAAAAAAATTCGAAACATCAGAACAGCTTATTAAAAGATTTGTTCGCAAAAGTAAAAAAGAAGGAATTGTAGAGCAATGTTTAGATCGTCAATTTTATAAAAAACCCTCTGAAAAAAGACGTGAAGCAAAAGAAAGTAGCATAGCTAAACAAAAAAAAGAGGTAAGAAAGGAAAGATTATTGGAAAAAAGAAACCAATAACACCTATTTAAAGGAAAGATATTATGGCAGTTTTTAATTATAGTTCACCCGGCTTAGGAAATGTGGGCTCCTATCAAGTCTCCGGAAGGCCATTTGCATCGTCATCTTTAGATGCACGAGTAGGTCCTGAGGGAACTTCTTTCAAGTTACGTTTCCCATCAGTAACACGATGGGTGATATTGAAAAATAGTGACCCATCCTCAAACGCTCTTAGCTGTAGTTTTTCTGATAATGGTTTAGGGGTACTTACAAATAATTATTTTACCGTAGATAAAGATATAACTTCGCCTCGTCTTGAATTAAAAGTTAGCGAATTATATTTTACAGGATCCTCCGATTTTGAAGTGGTTGCAGGGCTAACTATGATTGGAACAGGATCCCTTTTTAATAACTGGTCAGGGTCTTCTGGCGTCGGATGATGATAACCTCTTTAATTTGTTTTCCTTTCCTGGTGTATGTCACTATTTAGTCAAGACACTTATAATTTTTTTATTCTAGGGAGCAAACTATGTTATCAACCTCATCCACCTCAATGTTAGAACAAGCTGTTATTGACGCGAAATCATTAAAAGAGGCCGCTGTTAAAACAGCTGAAGATGAATTACTTAAAAAATACTCGTCTCAAATCAAAGAAGCAGTAAATGCTTTGTTAGAACAAGATGAAGTACCGCTGGTTCAAGAAGAACAACCAGCAATAGATGAGCCAGTAGAAGAAGAAAAAGTGGTACAAAAATTAGAATTAAAGGCCTTAGATGGAGAGCCCAATTCTGAACTTAGTGAAGAAGAATTAGTTGAAATCAATTTAGATGAACTTAAAGAAGAAATTGAGGCAGCTATTAAAGTAAAAGAAGGGACCAAAAAAGGTCAAGTACGCAAAGACCCCAGTCGTCCCACTGATCCTTTTGCTTATGAAGATGAGCCCGAAGATGAAGTAGGCGATCAAGTTTTTGAAGAGGAGTTGGAAGAAGAGATTGAACTCTCTCAAGAAAGCATCACTCGCGCTATCGAAGAAATTTTAACAGTAGACTATGAAAATGTACCACGGGGCGATTTGGGTACTACGCATCCAACACGAGAACAACATAAATATGCTCTTGATGCCACTCTTGCAGCGGCACAATCAACCGAAGAAAAAGAAAAAGATAAAGTGCTTAATAAAGCACTTGAAGAAATGAATGAGCAACTTAAATCAATTAAACTTGAAAAGAATAAGATTAATGAAGATTATAAGAGACTCAAAAAGACTGCTTTAACAGCAGCACAAAAGTTAGAAGAACTCAATTTTTCTAACACTAAATTATTATATCAGAACCGTATTCTGAGATCATCCTCCTTGAATGAGCGACAAAAGAAACATCTTGTCGAAACGATTTCAAATGCGAATTCAATTAATGATGCAAAAATTATTTTTGAAACGTTAAATCAAGGAATTGAAAGGAAAGCTTCTAAAGCTCCTCAAAATTTATCTGAGGTAACGAGTAAAAATAATCAGCTCATTTTGAAATCAAACAACGCAAGTATATCCTCCAGCAGTCAAGAAGCTGCGTTTAGGATGAAAAAACTTGCAGGAATTATTTAAGGAGAAAATACTATGAGTATTATTGAAAAACTGACAGAAGGCGTTGTACGTCGAAATGTCGAAAAAGAGGGCCAAGCTCTACTCAACAAATGGGACCAAACCGGTCTTTTAGAAGGTATTGAGTCGGAACATGGCCGAAATACAATGGCTTGTCTTTTAGAGAATCAAGCCAAAGAGCTTCTTCGAGAAGCTTCATCTATGCAAGGAGGAGATGTTGAAGGTTTTGCCGCTGTTGCATTCCCTATCGTTCGTCGAGTTTTCGGCGGATTGATTGCTAATGAACTAGTATCGGTTCAGCCGATGAGTTTACCTAGTGGTCTTATCTTCTTCCTAGACTTTACATTTAATAAACATCGACTCAATGCTGAAGCTGGTGCATCAATTTATGGTGGCAATGTAGTTGCTGCCCAAATTACA
>CEPX01167173.1_pt1 | contig 17720 bp, 13 predicted proteins | sample 361361 | NCBI WGS metagenome assembly CEPX01 (sample SAMEA2619974, study PRJEB7988) | marine metagenome | biome: marine biome (ENVO:00000447); feature: mesopelagic zone (ENVO:00000213) & marine oxygen minimum zone (ENVO:01000065); material: "saline water (ENVO:00002010), including plankton...
GTCAAATGGTTTATAAAGAAATAAGTAAGTGGAAGTAGAATAAATATAATGGAGTGATGTAAAAATGAATGGATATGACGGAAATGAAGGAAGATATGGAAATGCGAATGGAATTGACTTTAGTTCTCTTGCATCAGGAAAAAATTCTGGTGGGAAGCCAAGCCAAGTAAGCCAAAAAAAAGAAGATTGGACTGATTACGATGGTAACGAAACTTTTGAAGATGCGGTAGAGTTTGAGTTAAATGGTTATAAGAAGGTGGTAGAAGGTTCTAAAGAAGCTGTAAATGCTAAACCTGTACCAGTAAAAGCAGAAAAAGAAGTAATAGAAGATGTTATTCTGGAAGGAAGTATAGTTGAACTGGGATTTGTTGTTTAAAATATTTCTTTCTTTTCTAAATTTTTTCAATTCTAATCTTAGAAATCCTATGACCTTTTCGTTCTTCAATCCTAAGCCTAAATTTTCTGTATTTGATTTCTTCGCCTTGTTTAGGGATTTTTCCAGTATGATGTAAAATAAAACCGCTTATAGTGTCATAATGTCCGCCTTTGATGTTCATTTTGAGCTTTTCATTGATTTCATCAATGTCTGTTTTTCCTTCTACTACCCAGACATTCTTTTTTGTTTTCCTGATTCCAGGGATGTGCTTTTCAGTTTCGTCTCTTATTTCGCCAACGATTTCTTCCAATACGTCTTCTAAGGTAATTATGCCTGTGAAGGAACCATGCTCATCTATTACAACTGCCATCTGCTCTTTTCTTTTTTGGAACTGGCGGAGAAGGCTGCTAATTCTTTTTGTTTCAGGCACAAAGTAAGGAGTTTTCATTATTTTGGAAACTTTAAGGCTTCTGTTCTTGCTTCCAATGTATTTTATCATATCTTTGAGATAAATTATGCCTATAATGTTGTCTTTATGATTGCCATAGACAGGTATTCTTGAATAGTTCTTCTTTTGGATGAGCTTTATTGCATCATGCACTTTTGATTGGGAGCTTACCATGACTAAGTCTGTTAAAGGAGTGATTATCTTGCTGACATTGGTGTTGTCAAATTCAAAGATGTTGTTGATTAGATTTCTTTCTATTTTTCTTATTGAACCACCTCTTTCTGCGTCTTTTATTATGGTCATGATTTCTTCTTCAGTTATTGACTTTTCTGATGAAGGGATACCAGTGATTTTCATGAATTTGTTGATGGATTTGTCAAGGACAAACAAAACAGGGATGAATACTATGCTCATGTACCATACAGGAATGGCAGTTAATTGGGAAACTACTTCATTGTTCTTAGCAGCAATGGATTTGGGAGTTATTTCGCCAAAGATTAGGATGAATAGAGTTGTTACACCTGTTGCTATGGCTACAGCGTAGTTCTGAAATAGTTTTAACATAAAAGCTGTGGTTATTGCTGAGGCAAGAATGTTTACAAGGTTATTGCCGATTAGAATTGTTGCAAGCATTCTTTGAGGGTTGTCTTTGAGCTTTTTTATGAATAAGGCTCCAAACCTCTTCTTCTTTAGCATATGCTTGACTTTAATGTCTGTGAGGCTTATTAGAGCTACTTCAGAACCTGAAAAGAAGCCAGATAGGAATAATAAGAATAGTAAAGAGATAATGTCAACAGTCCACCCCATTTTTTTGTATCAAGATGTTCTATATATAGAGGGTTTAAAAGGTTTTCTATAAAAGAAATAAAAAGACTTTAAAACAATACTTCATTTCTTATGATTATGGAAAGCATGAAGCAAGATATTCAGATTAAGGAAGCTATTGAGAAGAAATCAGGAGAGGTTACTATACATGGCTGGGTTCATAGGGAAAGAGGGAGCAATGCTTTAAAGTTCATTCAGTTGAGAGATTCTTCAGCAATTATACAGTGTGTTATTGAGAAAGAGATTGTTGGTGAGGAGAAGTTTAATATTGCTGATAAGATACAGGTGGAGTATTCTTTGAGGATTTTTGGTGAAGTTAGAGAAGAGCCAAGGTCACCTGTTGGTTATGAAATCCATGTTAAAGATTTTGAGGTTGTGGGAGAGAGTAATGAGTTTCCTATAGGAAAGGACTTTTCGGAGGAATATTTATTGGATGTAAGGCATCTTTGGCTGAGGAGCAGAAAGATGACTGCTATTATGAAGGTTAGGAGTACTGTGTTTGGAGCTATTCATGATTATTTTAGAAAAAATGGATTCTATGAGCATCAGTCTCCTATTTTTATGAGCTCACAGTGTGAAGGTGGAAGTACTTTGTTTAAAGTTGATTATTTTGGACATCCGTTGTTTTTAGCGCAGACATGGCAACTGCATGCGGAAGCTATGATTTTTGCTTTGGAAAATATTTATACTGTTGCGCCATCGTTTAGGGCAGAGAAGTCTAAGACTTCAAGGCATTTGACTGAATACTGGCATGCTGAGATGGAGATTACATGGGCTGATTTTGATGATGTGATTGATGTGGGTGAAGGACTGATTAAGCATGTTGTTAAGACTGTGCTTGAAAAGAATAAAACAGAATTGGAGACTTTGAAGAGAGATGTTTCAAAGCTTGAGCCTGTTATAGATAAGCCTTTTATGAGGATGACTTATGATGAAGCTTTAAAGATTTTGAAAGAGAAGTGTAAGATGGAACTGGAGTGGGGCAAGGATCTTAGAACTTTGGAAGAGGAAGCGCTTACTAAGCTGTATGATGTTCCCATTATTGTTACGCATTATCCTAAGGTTGTGAAAGCATTTTATATGATGGAGAGTGAGAAGAATCCCGATGTTGTGTTAGGGTGTGATTTCCTTGCGCCTGAGGGACATGGAGAGATTATTGGTGGTTCACAGAGAGAGCATGATATTAAGAAGATTATTAAGAGATTAGAAGATCAAGGAGAGGATATTAAGGATTATGAATTCTATTTAGATACTAGAAAGTATGGTTCTGTGCCTCATGGCGGTTTTGGGCTTGGTGTAGAAAGATTGGTTAAGTGGATTTGTAACTTAGATAATATTAAGGATGCCATAGCTTTCCCAAGGACTATGCTTAGATATGTTCCTTAGAACTATCTTGAACCGTTCAACAGCCGTTTAATCTTAGGAACCATTTCACCGGTTGCTATTTCTCCTGCTGCTATGCAGTGCTGAGCTTTGTCGAATTCTACCATCCTTACTCCCTGAAAGCTTGGTTTTATTACTACATCAACAAATGGGCTTTTCAGTCTTTCCTTTGCAAGCTGGTTTTCAAGAATGTCAAGAGATTTTATGGTGTAATCTACAATTTTAGGGATTTTTCTGCCAGTGAGATAGTCAACTATCTTTTTTGTGTCAAACATTCTCCAAATGAAATATGGCACTTTTAATTTCTTTTTTCTGATAAAGCCTTTTAAATATTTCAATTCTGTGCTTATAAACTTTCTTTCAAATACTTTAACAAATTTAGAGCCCTGTTCAAGATTAGAAAGATTGCCTTCTAGTAGATCTATGCTTAGATCAACGGCTATGATAATGTCAGCGCCCATTTCTTTAACAACATCGATTGGTATAGGATCAACAAGATTACCATCAATAAGGACATTATCGTCTACTATAACAGGAGAAAATACTCCTGGGATGGATAGGGAAGCTCTAGCAGCTCTGGCAACGCTGCCTCTGTTTAGTATGATTTTTTCCCCCTTATTGATTTCAGTTACTATTATTGATAATGGGATGGATAGTTCATCAAAATTCTTGTAGTCAAGTATGGAGCCTAGAAACTTTTCTATCTTCTTTCCAGCAAGGAAGCCGGTTTTAGGGACTGTGAAATCCATAAGCTTCTTTAATTTGGTTGTTTTAAGGGTTTCTTCTAACTTGTTAACATCCATGCCTGATGCATAACATGCGCCTACAACAGCTCCTATAGATGTAGCAGCAATGTAATCTATAGGTATTTTTTCTTTTTCTAATATCTTGAGAACCCCTATATGGGAGAGACCTCTTACAGAACCAGAGCTTAGCGCAATGCCTACTTTTTTTCTACCTCTTTTTTTCATGTTGAGTTATAAAAAGATTTGATGTTTATTAATCTTATTATTTTAGTTTTGAGCTTTTATATTTTTTCTCTTTGTAAGGCTTTAATCTTATTATTTTGGTAGTTAGGTTGAATTCTTTGATTTTTTGCTTTAGTTTGTCGGTAAATGATGTTTGATCATATCCTATACAGATTACATCAGGTTTTAGCTTTTTTATTATTGCGTATTTGTTTGTTATATTGCCTAGAAGGATGTTTTCTGTAATGTTAATGCTTTTTAGATTGGCTAGCCTTTTGGTTTCGTTGTTTAAGGGAAATCTTCCTTTAACAGCTTTGACTGTTTTGTCTCTGGAGATGATTATTGTTAGTTTGCCATGTTTCCTTGCCTGATTGAAGAAGTTGAGATGGCCTGGATGGATTATATCGTATGTTCCGAAGATTAATACTTTTTGCATAGAAGAAAGATTGTGTGTGAGTTAAAATAACTTTCTATAAAAAAGGTGCCGGAGGGGTGATTTGAACTCCCGACCTTTCCGTGCAATAAGATTTCTCTTAATTGCTCTACGTGACCCAGTTAATATGCGAGTTAATCATCGACCTAAGTCTCATTGCTCAATTCATATGAGCGTAGCGCTCTAACCAGGCTGAGCTACTCCGGCGAAATAGTATATGATATGCTTAAACGTTATAAAAACTTAACGATTTGTTCTTTGTATTTGTCCATTTCCTTGTCATCATATTCCTTCTGGGGCCAGGTTTTCAGGCCGTCATCATTGAACCTTGGTATTATGTGCCAGTGCGCATGGAATACTAGCTGGCCTGCTGCCTTGCCGATGTTCATGCCGATGTTGTAACCGTCCGCGTTAACGCCTTTTTTAACAGCAGAGCCTATTTTCTTTACTATTCCAAGAAGGTAGTTGGTTAGGTTTTCAGGCAAATCTTCAAAGGTTTCATGATGTTCTTTGGGTATTACCAATGCATGGCCTTTGTTGACAGGAGCTATGTCTAAGAATGCAAATGCCTTGTCATCTTCGTATATTTTGGAGCAGGGTATTTCTCCCTTGATTATTTTACAGAATATGCAATCTGTCATTTTATCACCTCAGTTTAGTGGAAATTATAGCTTCTTAAAAAATGTTATGCTTAATACAAGCGTTATAATACTGACTATTAACCCAATTATAAAACTATTAGGAAGATAGTAGAAATTGACTTCTTTATCGTTTTCTGTGACTTCTGCTGCGATTAAGCCGTTGTAGGAACCAACGGTTTTGCCTTTTGCTTTCCAGCCAGGAAGATAGTTCTGATTGATGACTAGCAGAGTTGGTTTTTCTATGTTTACTTTGATGGTTAGCTTGTTTGGTGAAAATGAAGTTATTTCTGCAGTTTTGTTGAGTTCAGGGTAGTATGCATCGCCTTTGAAGGTTTCTATTAAAGTGCCATCATCTATTACTTGAGGGGTTACCCTGATTTGAGGATGGATTCTTTCATAGCAGTTGACTGTTCCTAAATTCTGTAAAAAGTTGGGGTATTGGGAGACATATTTGTCTGAAGAGAGGACTTGGATGAAGTTAGGGTATTGAGAGGAGTCTATGTTGATTGATTCTTTGGAAAACATGTTTTGTAGAATGGGATAGCTTACAAGCAGAAGGTCTATGAAGATGAAAATGATTATTAATAAAGATATTATTTTTGAAATATTGAATTTTTTGTATTTGATGTTCTTTTTTTCAAACTTTGATAATGTAATGCTTGAAATGATAGCTAATAGGAATATGAAGGGCATGATGAATCTTGAAGGGCCGTGAAGGTTGTCTAAGTAAGGGAATTTCCTTAGAAGGTTCCAGAATGGGAGAGTTTTGCCAAAAGTAAGAGCTAAGAGCACAATAGATGTAACTTGCAATGGCCAGAGCTTTTTGTAGTATAAGAAGCTTAATAAAAATAGTAGTAGAGGGATTATGCCAATGTAAGCGCCGTATTCATGCCAAGCCCATGGCACTTTTCCCATTAATCTGTTTATGAGATAGTTTTCATCTGATTCGTCATGCTGAAGCCCAAACTGATTTTCCATTACCCAGGGAGATTGCGCTCTGCTTAGTATGGAGCTGAAGAATAAGTTGGTTGTATAGTATTGGATGTCTTCAGTGCCTGTGTCTGAGTCTTTCATAAACATATAGGTTGGGACTACTTTTATGGCACTTAGTAAGAGGACTAAGAGGATTATGATTAACAGACTTATTATGGGTTTGAAGGCTTTTTTCCATTCCTCGTTTTTGGAGAGGCTTTTGAATAATGTTAACACAGAATGTATGCCAAGAATTATCATTATGAAGTATATAGGGTATGTGGCTCCGCCGAGTATCATTATGGCCAGAAATATAGCTGAGATTATACTGTATTTTATGTTTTTCAGGCTTTTTAGGTAGAATAGGAATACGTAAGGGATGAAGGCCATGGGCATATAGATTGTGTGGCCTGCTAACATTCTGAGTGTGAACCATGAACTGAAGATGTAGATTATGGATGGGAGATAGGATGATATTTTTCCTAGTTTGAAGTGTTTTGATAAGAGAAACATTCCGTATAAGCCGAGTATGAAGTGGGCAATGATTTCCAGCTTTAAGCCTATTGATGCTCCGAATAGAAGGACAAAGATGTACATTGGAGATAGGAAGGCTGACTGAGGATTTGCTAGCATTACGTTGCCACCGCAGTAGTAGGGGTTCCATAAAGGAAATTGATTGAATTCTAGTAGTGTTTTTCTTGGCACTGCGTTGTAGAACATATGCTGATCCCAGTCATGAACTCCCCAGTTGGTGAAAGAAGTGAAGATTGGGAATAGGAAGAGTAAAGAGAGGAGAGTGAGGATTAGTAAAACACTTTTTTTAGATTGAAGGAATTCTTTTAGTTTCATATAAGGTATCAAATGATTGTTAATATAAAAAAGTTATGGGCTTATATAGCAAACCTTTTAAGTGATTGTGATTATTAATTTTGTATGCCAAAGAAATATGATCTCCATATCCATTCAGTTTATTCAAGAGATAGCAGCCTTAAGCCAGAGATTATCCTTAAGCTTGCTAAGGAAAGAGGGCTTGATGGAATTGCTGTTACGGACCATAATTCTATTAAAGGAGGTGTTGTGACTTCAAAGCTTAATAAGGATAAGGATTTTGAGGTTATTGTTGGCTCAGAGATTATGACTAAGCATTGCGAGGTTCTAGGATATTATTTGCAGGAAGAGATTAAATCTAGGGATCTTCTTGAGGTTTTGGATAAGATTAAAGAGCAGGGAGGATTTTCTGTTATTGCGCATCCGTTTACTGTTATCCCTAGATTGAATTTAAGGTATCCTCTTGATGAGATTAAAGGTAGAGTGGATGGCTTGGAGGCGTTTAACAGCAGGTCAGTGTTTCCTTTTGAGAATAAAAGAGCGTTTAATGCTGCAGAGAAGTATAAGCTTGCAATGACTGGCAGCTCTGATTCGCATTCTAAGATAGAACTAGGAAGAGCGTTTACGGTTTTTGATGGAGATTTGAGAAATGCGATTGCTAAAAGGAAAACGAGAGGTGAGGGTTTGATACGCTATTCAAAGATTGGGAGATTGTACACACTTCATTATAAGTTGTTTAAGTTTTTCTATTAATAATCTTTTGTTAAGGTTTGCTGTCGTGTTTTCATGCCATAGATTAAGGGATTAATTGCCATTCCGTCTTTGGCTGCTATTACCTGGCATTTTGTTTTGCTTTGGATTTCTCTGGCTTCCTGGAGGGGGTCCATTTCAAGCATTCTTTTGCTGAAGTGCTGGATTATGGCGAGTTTGGGGTTTACCTTTTCAATGATTTTTGTTGTGTTCATTGTGTTTAGGTTGCCTGCTGCATATTCTTCTCCAGGGGAGGGGGTGTTTAGAATCAGAATGTTTGCTCCTTTGTATTCTTCAATGAGCTTGGCAGAGTATTCTGTGTCAGAGGAGTATACAAGAACAAAGTAGGGTGTCACTATCTTGAAGCCTATTGTTGAACTTTCTGTGTGCTTGGCGTATAAGGCTTTGATTTCTATTTCATTTACGCCTACTCTTTGTCCAGGTTCTGTTATGATTACTTTTTCAAGGCAGTCCCTATGGAATTTTGTGAGATAAGGTGTATGACCTTCAGAGCCGTTGATTACATTGTTTGTTGAGATTAGGACACCTTGCTTGTCAAGGCCTGAGTAAGTCATTGCGTCTATGACTGCGTTGACATCGTTGCAATGGCCTATATGTGAATGACTTATTAGAATTCCTGTGTTTGCCCTTAGGTTTACGCTGGCTTGCATGGCTCTTACGACTGCCCCTGGACCTGGGTCTATGTGGAACTGGTCGTCTTCAAATTGTAAGATTATGCCACCTGTTGCTCTTAACTGTTTGCCTCTGGCAAATTTACCTGTGCCTGTTCCAAGAAAGATTACTTTGTAGCCGAGGTTTGGACTAGCAGGCTTTTTATCGTTTTCACTCCCCATGAGAAAAGATGAATCTAAGTGTTCTTTTATATTTTTCGCTTAAGAGAGGTAAGAGTGCAGTAATGTTTATATAATCCCCGATATACCTCCTGTTATTTTTAGGGGGTTTTAATTGGTTAAAAAAGTGTTAATGATTGTGCTATACTTTTTTCTAGTTGTAGGTATGTTGAATTTTGTTGTTGGATTTGATGAGTATGAATCTAATCCATACTTTGCTTCAGATGAACTTGGAGTTTCAGATGCTTGCACCTGCGTCCCTAATAATATTAATGGAGTTCCATCTCCTGAAGGCTGTTACCCTTATGAAGGTTGTATAGGTACAGGTAGTGGACCATGTGATGATGGGATTGATAATGATTGCGACTGTAAGATAGACTGTTATGATCCACAGTGCGGCTCTATTGATTGCGATTTGTGCAGCGGAGTGTGCAGTGACCCTAATTGCGCGGGACTTCCTTTAGGTCCAGGAGGAGAGGTTTGTTCTCCAGGAGGAGAGCCTGTTGAGTTTTGTGTGGATGGATTTGATAATGATGCTGATGGTTATGTGGATGAGTGTGATGCAGATTGTAATGGAGAGGGAAATGTTCAAAGCTCTGATATTCCGCCTTATTATTCAACTATAGAGGTTTGCGATGAGTATGATAATGATTGTGATGGAAGTGTGGATGAGGGAGAGGTTTGTGATTCTAGCTGCAGTTCTGATTCTGATTGTGGAACTAATGGATGGGTAGGGTATTCTTCCTGCATTTATGATGATGCTTATCAATATTATAGAACATATACTTGTAATGATGCAGGATATGTTTCTTCTTATTGTACACATGAAGATGCACAGCAAAAAAAGTCTGAGTGCTATGATGAGTATAGTTATTGCGGAGATTGGGGAGAGAGTTATTGTAAGGATGGTGATGTTTATAAATCTAGGGAATGCAGAGAAAATGGTTGTTTAAGAGGAGCTTGTTATGGCACTGTTTATGATGATGAGCAGATGGTGGAAGACTGTGATTATGGCTGTGGAGAAGGAGAATGTTTAAGGCATTGTGAGAATGAGATTATGGATGGTGATGAGGAAGGGGTTGATTGCGGTGGGAGTTGTAATAAGGATTGTTGTGATAATGGTTATGAAGATTTAGATGAAGAAGGAGTTGATTGCGGAAGAAGTTGTGATTATTCGTGTGTTGTGCCGGTGCTGCTTGTGCATGGGTATTATAGTAATCCAGATACATGGTATAATCTGGGAGCTTTCTTAGATTTAGAGGGTTATGATTATTATCCTGTTGATATAAGAAAAGGTTATTTAGGTGTAATGATAGCTAATGGTGATATTAAAGAAGCTTCAGAAAAAATAAGGGATAATATTTATGATTTGAAGAAGGAGTATAGGGCTAAAGAGGTTGATATTATTGCACATTCTATGGGGGGCCTTGTGTCCAGGTGGTATGTAAACAGGGTGGGAGAAAACAATGTGAGGAATCTTGTTATGCTAGGGACACCTAACCATGGAAGTGAGTTGTTTTATGGAAGGTATGTTATTAAACTGGTTTCGTATTTGAGTCAGATGGAACTATTAGATTATGTTATAGAGAAAACTTCTGATTTTTTGATAGGTGAGGCAGGAGTACAGATGACTCCTTATAACAGTTTTCTGAATGAGTTGAATAATGGAGATCCATGGGTTTTTGGGGAGAGAAGGGATATTATATCTCCGTCTGTTTCTCATTATACTTATTTAGGAATTAAGGATAACTGGGCTACAACTTGGATATTGTCAGGTGAGGATGATGGGTTGGTGAGGCAGGATAGTGTAAAGTTAAAGGGTGTTGGAGATGTTCCTTATGATGTTGACCATGGTGAGTTGAAAGAATGGCTTCCTCTTTTTGCTCATGTGAGAGATAATGTTTTGTCTCAAGGAGTTTCTTTAGGTTTGAGTGATGTGCCTGTGGGAAATTTAAGTAAGTTTCAAGAGCTTCCTTTGATTATAGGAAATATTAGTGAGCCTGGACAAAGAAATCATACTGTTAGGGTTGATTCTGTTGAAAGGGTTGTGTTTGACCTTGTGTGGCTTAAAGGAGTATTGGAGTTTAGTTTAAGAAGTCCATCAGGAGTTTTAAAGTTGATGAATAATTATAATTCTAGCAATGATATTGTGTTTGAGATAGAGAATCCTGAAGAGGGCTTATGGGAGCTTTATGTTTATGGCTCTGAGTTGAATGGCACAACTGAGTATAATATTTTTACTTTCTTGGAGACTAACCTTAGCCTTGTTAATATTATTGAAAAGTATCAGTATGATAGAGATGAGATAGTTTATTTGAAGGTTAATTTGAGTGAAGATGCTAATGTGACTGCAAGGGTTGTAAAACCTGATGGAACTGAAGAGGTTGTTTACCTTTATGATGAAGGAGGTGGAGTTTATGGAATTGCTTATTCTGGAACAGAACTGTATGGGATGTATGATGTTACTGTGAAGGCTGAAGGAAGTGGTTTTGAGAGAGAGATTGGCTTTGCATTCTGGGTGGAGGGTTTTCCTGATTTGGCTGTTAATTATATTAATCTTTCAGATATTAGTGATATGGAAGTACAGGATATTGTTGTTAACGCTGGTATAGAGAACCTTGCTGATTTTGATGCTGAGAATGCTACGATTGAGTTGATTCTTGAAGATTTGTGGGGAGGAGAAGTGTTGGATAGTGAGGTTGTTGATGTTGATGGTTATGATGAGATTGTTGTTTATTTTAACTGGACTAATGTGCCAGTGGGGACTTATAATATTAGTGTGCAGGTTTCCCCTTTTAATGGTTTTATTGAGTTGAATTATTCTAATAATGAGATGAGCAGAGTTATTGATTTGTGTGTGCCAAACTGGGTAGAAGTATTTGATGGGTGCCAGATGGATGATACTTATACAGGATGGTTTAATGATACTAATGATTGTTATGCGCGGACTGGTTTGGAAGAGGATAATGAACCTCCACTGAATAATACTTATAGTTGTGATTTTTGTGTTCCAAATTGGATGGAAGTGTTTAATGAGTGCCAGATGGATGACACTTATACCACTTGGTATGATGATGTTAATGATTGTTATGCTGTTACGGGATTAGAGTCTGATAATGAGCCTCCACTTGATAATACAGAGGAGGTTGTTGAGATGAGAGTTTTGTGCCCGTCTGAGGTTTATAGAGAGGAAGGAGTGGTTCAGATTGGTGTTGGAGAATATCATACTTGTGCGTTGAAATCTGATGGGAATGTTGAATGCTGGGGAAGTGATAGTTATGGACAGACAGAGAATTATACGGGAGGGGATGCTGTTCAAATAAGTGTAGGGGAGAGACATACTTGCATATTGAAGTCTAATAGAAATGTGGAGTGCTGGGGTGATAATTTGTTTGGGAAAACTGATAATTATAATGGTAGAGATGCGGTTCAGGTGAGTGCTGGGCAGGACCATACCTGCATATTAAATTCTTATGGATTTGTTTATTGTAGAGGGAGTAGCCTTTATGGCCAGAACTTTTATGATAATAGCGGTTATGTGATTCAGGTGTCTGCCGGGTTGTATTATACCTGTATGCTGAAGTCTTATGGATTTGTGGAGTGTAGAGGAAATAATTATTATGGAGAGGCTGATGATTATGTTGAGGGTGATGCAGTTAAGGTGTCTGTGGGAGGAAGTCATTCATGTATATTAAAGTCTGATGGGAATGTGGTGTGCAGAGGAGATAATAGGTATGGGCAGGCAGAGAATTATACTGAAGGGGATGCTGTTCAAATAAGTGCAGGAGAGAGGCATACATGCATATTGAAGTCTGATGGAGATGTGGAATGCAATGGAGGAGGGTTTGATTATTCTGAAATGAATGCGGTTCAGGTGTCTGCTAAAGGAGGAAGAACTTGTGTTTTAGCAGAGAGGATAGTGAATAGACCTCTTGTTTATGAGTGCGAGTATATGCATCAAACCCAGATTCCATTAGTCTCTGACTGGAACCTTATTAGTATTCCATTGAAGTTGAGTAATGATTCTATTGAGATTACTTTGGCTTCTATTGATGGGATGTATGATACTGTGTTCGAATATGATTCGTTGGGGAATGAATGGGAGAGTTATTATACAGATGAACCTGAGTTTTTGAATTCTATTGAAAGAATAATTGTGAGCAAAGGTTATTGGGTTAATATGGTAGAGAATAGTTCATTGAATGTTAGCGGAAGGCTTTTGTCTTCGGTTAATTATAGTCTTTATGATGGATGGAATCTTATTGGATATCCTTCATTGATTGTACAGAATATTACTGATACGTTGTTGGATGTTAATGATTCTTTTACATCAGTTTTTGCTTTTGATGATAACGTGTGGAAGAGTTATTCTCCTGAGAAGCCTAGTTTTATGAATAGTTTGGATATTATGAGACCAGGGTATGGATACTGGGTTAAGGTTGATGATGATGTGGATTGGATGTTTAATGGAAGTTATTATGAAAGGTAAGTCTATAAGTCCAAAAGATTCATCTGGCCTGACTTTACTTTTTTAACTGTTAATTCTTTTTCTAACTTGTCACCTATTTCGTCTTCAAGTTCTAACTTTTTCATGATGACTTTGCTTCTTTCAATGACTTCTTTTGGCAGTCCAGCTAATCTTGCTACTTCTATGCCATAACTTTTGTCTGTGCCGCCTTCAAGGATTTTGTGAAGAAAGACTATGCTGTCTTCTACTTCTTTGACTGCAATGTTGTAGTTTTTTATGCCTTCAAATTGTTCAGAGAGTTTGTTCATCTGGTGGTAGTGGGTTGCGAAGAGTGTTTTTGCCTTGATGTTTTTGTGTATGTATTCTGCGACTGACCAGGCGATTGAGATGCCGTCATAAGTGGATGTGCCCCTGCCGATTTCGTCCAGGATTATTAATGATTTTTCTGAAGCGTTGTTTACTATGTTGGCAGTTTCTGTCATTTCTACCATGAAGGTGGATTGGCCATGGGTTAGGTCGTCATAGGCACCTACTCTTGTGAATATTCTGTCCACTATGCCGATGCTGGCTTGTTTGGCAGGGATGAAGCAGCCTATTTGTGCCAATAAGACTATTAAAGCTGTTTGGCGCATGAAGCTGCTTTTTCCTGACATGTTGGGACCAGTTATTACCATGAATCTGTTTTCTTTGTTGATGGTGCAGTCGTTTGGCACAAAGGGTTCAGTGATTATGTGTTCTATTACAGGATGCCTGCCTTCTTTGATTATGAGCTCGTTGGTATCGCTGATGATTGGCTTGGTGAAGTTGTTTTCCGCAGAGATGATTGCAAATGATAATATTACGTCTATCTCAGCAAGGATTTTTGAGATGACTTGGATTTCTTTTGCGTTGCTTGCTGTGTCTTTTAATATCTGTTGGAAGAGGTCATATTCTAAGGAGAATATTTTTTCTTCTGCGCCTAAGACTCGGTTTTCCTGCTCTTTTAATTCCTCTGTGATGAATCTTTCAGAGTTGACTTGTGTCTGTTTTCTTATATAGTTCTGAGGCACTAGGTGGAGGTTGGATTTTGAGATTTCTATGAAGTAGCCGAAGACTTTATTGTATTTGATTTTTAATGATTTTATGCCAGTGGTTCTTTTTTCTTTTGTTTCTAGGTCAGCTATCCATGATTTACCGTCCATGGTTACGCCTCTTAGATTGTCCAATTCTTGGTTGTAACCTGGTTTGATTAGGTTGCCTTCTCTTAGGATTAAGGCTGGCTCTTCTTTGATTGCTTTTGTTATTAATTCTGAGATATGGGTTAAGTCTGGAGTGTTTTTTATGTTGGTTAGATGGATGCTTTTGCAGTCTTTTAGTAGGAGCTTAATACTAGGGATTAATCTTAAAGAGTTTCTTAGCGAGATTAGGTCGCGGGCGTTTGCATTGCCGTAGGTTACTCTGCCTATTAACCTTTCAATGTCATAGACTGATTTTAGCTTTTCTTTTAGCTCTTCTCTTAGAAGAGGGTTGATGAAGAGTTCATGGACTGAGTCTAAGCGTTGATTGATTTTGGTTTTGTCAAGCAGAGGGGTTAGTACCCAGTTGTGTATTAACCTTGAGCCCATGGGTGTTAGGCATTTGTCAATGATTTCTAACATGGTTCCTTTTGAGGTGTTGTCTCTTATGTTTTTTACTAGCTCAAGGTTTCTTAGGGTTGATTTATCCAATACCATATGTTGGTTGAGAGAGTATGTGTGGATGGTGTTGATGTAGTTGACCTGATTTTTCTGGGTTTCTTGCAGGTAAGAGATTAGAGCGCCTGCTGAACTTATGCAGAGCTCTTTGTTTTGGCAGCCATAGCCTTCAAGGCTTAGGACGTTGAAGTGCTCTTTGAGAGTTTGATTAGCTTTTTCCTGCCAGAAGAATCTGTCATCAAAGGTGTGGACTATGTAGTCTTCTTTTTTTAGGAGTTTTGAAAAGTCAGAATTTTCTAGGCTTAGAGGGATGATTATTTCTGATGGATTGAATTTGGTTAGCTGGTTGGTTAAGGAAGAGTAATCGTTGATTTCTGAGGTTAGGAACTCGCCGGTTGATATGTCTGATAAGGCGATTCCGAATTTGTCTGCCTGCTTGGCTATGGCCATGAGGTAGTTGTTTTTTTTGTCGTCAAGGATGATTGATTCTACTACTGTGCCTGGAGTGATGATTCTTACAAGGTCTCGTTTGACTAGGCCTTTGGCTTTTTTGGGGTCTTCTATTTGCTCGCAGAGTGCTATTTTGTAGCCTTTTTTTATGAGTTTTGCAATGTAGGGTTCTATTGCGTGATAAGGTATGCCTGCTAAAGGAGCTTTGGTTTCTCCTTTGCCTCTGGAGGTGAGGGTTATTTCTAATTCTTTAGCTGCTGTTTTTGCGTCTTCAAAGAACATTTCATAGAAGTCGCCCATCCTGAACATTACTATGCAGTCTGGATGCTTATTTTTGATTTGCATGTATTGCTGCATGCCAGGTGTTAGTTTCATGGATACCCCAAAAAAATTAATGATGAGTTGTTTAAATAGATTTTGTTTGGATAAAATATATATAGAAGATAGTTACTATTTTGATTAAATCATAATAGGAGGTTAAAATGGAACCAAAGAAGAGTTTTACAGAGGAAGAGGCTAAAGAGGTGGGGGAGAAGATAGGGATTAAATGGGATAAGTTTGATGTTAACCAGTTTAGAATGGGCATGGATGTTGAGCTGGAGCATGGGTTGATAGATCCTAGCACTAATGTTACTGATGATGATCCTATTATTACAGGAAAGATTGCTTTGGCGCATCTGAATGAGTTTCCAGATTATTATGACAGGCTGGAAAGGATGGAGGAAGAGGCTGAGAAAGATTAGTTGTCATAATCTTTATAAAGCAAATTGTATTTTCTTTTTTTATGGATACTAAAGGATTATTAAAGAAGTATAAGAAAGAGATTGATAATGAGTTGAGGAAGTTCTTTGATTTAAGGATTAATAGAGTGAAGGAGATAGATGGTTCTGCATTGGAGCTTATGGAGATTCTTAAAGAGTTTACTATGAATGGTGGCAAGAGGATTAGGCCTATTCTGGTGGTTTTTGGATATAAGTGTGTTGGAGGCAGGGATGAGAGAGAGATTATAAAGGCAGCATTGTGTGTTGAATTGATGCAGTCTTTTCTTTTGATTCATGATGATATTATTGATGATGATGAGCTGAGGAGAGGGAATCCTACAGTGCATAAGGTTTATGAGGAGAGGTATAAAATAAATTTTCCTGCTATTGACAGTAAAAAGTTTGGCAAGGATATGGGGATTTTAACTGGGGATATAGGTTCCATATTGGGCTCTGAGATTATTCTTGAGACTAACTTTTCTTCTCAACTAAAGGTTAAGGCTTTGGAAAAGTTTAACAGGGTTGTGGTTAATACAGCATTTGGAGAAATGCTTGATATACTTTCAGGAATTAAACCTGATATTAATGAGGAGGATATTCTTAAGATTCATAAGCTTAAAACTGCACTTTATACGATTGAAGGGCCACTGCATATTGGAGCGATTCTTGGAGGAGCGAGCAAGGAGCAGCTGGATGAGTTGTCTAAGTTTGCTATTTCGTTGGGACAGGCGTTTCAGGTGCAGGATGATATTCTTGGGATGTTTGGCAGTGTGGAGACTATAGGAAAGCCGGTTGGCTCTGACCTTAAAGAAGGGAAGAAGACTTTGTTGATTAAGAAGGCGTTGGAGAAGGGCAGTATGAAGGATAAGAAGGTTATTATGAAGTGTTTGGGGAATAAGAGTGTTTCTAAGAAGGATGTTGAAGCTGTTAAAGAGATTATTGTTAAGACTGGTTCTTTAGATTATAGCAGGGAGCTTGCGAATGAGATGGTGATGAAGGCTAAGCATTTCTTGTGCAATGGAGATTTGGATAGAGATGGGAAGGAATTTCTACTTGGGTTGGCTGATTATGTGGTTAAGAGGAAGTTTTAATTCCTTTGGAAAGCAAAACATTTATATTCTATTTAGGCTGTGATTGTAGTATGGCTTATGATATTATCCTTGGAAGGAATGCAAAGGATAGGGAGAAGTATGGCACTAAAGGGGCTGTTCTTCTGGGAAAGCATTATGTTAAGATGGGACAGGTTACTTCACTTTCTAATAAGGTTTTCATGGATGTTACACAATCGCATGTTGTGTTTGTTTGCGGTAAGAGGGGTGGGGGAAAGTGCCTACATGGCGATACTTTGATAACATTGAATAATGGCAGCACTGTCCCTATTAAAGAATTAGAGTCTGATGACCATGAGATTTTAAGCCTGAATAAGGAGCTGAAGGTTAAAACTGCGCAGAAGTCTGATTTTTTTAAGAGAAAGGTTAATGAGCTTTTGCATATTAAATTAAGAAGCGGGAAAGAGATTAAACTAACACCTGAGCATCCGCTTTTGACTGTTAATGGCTGGGTTCCTGCTGAAGAGATGAAGATTGGCTCAAGGATTGCCACACCAAGGAAAATAGATACTTTTGGTGAAGAAACATTTGAAGAAAATAAAGTTAAGCTGCTTGCTTATCTTATTGCAGAAGGGCATATGGGTAATAGATTCGTATTGTTTACAAATAAAGATGAAGTAATTGTAAATGATTTTAAAAGGGCTGTAAGCGATTTTGATTCTGGCTTAATTGTTAAACAACATAGCAACGAGTTCTGCTTTAGAGTATCTGCAAATAATAAAAGGAGTACTGAGAAAGTTATAAGAAACGAAAAAGGGCAGTTTGAAGAAGGCAGTGAATTCCA
>CEPX01195985.1_pt1 | contig 17701 bp, 18 predicted proteins | sample 361361 | NCBI WGS metagenome assembly CEPX01 (sample SAMEA2619974, study PRJEB7988) | marine metagenome | biome: marine biome (ENVO:00000447); feature: mesopelagic zone (ENVO:00000213) & marine oxygen minimum zone (ENVO:01000065); material: "saline water (ENVO:00002010), including plankton...
ATGGCTTAGTGGAAGCTATAAACAGCCTTGAGCTAGATGATAGTGTAATGGCTTTGCCTCCCATGGTTCTTGATGGCGCATTATCTGCTTTAAGTACGCAAATAGATTATTATACTGTTGAGTTGCTTAAACATCGCCCAAGGGAGGTCAGGATAGGGGTTGCTTATGATAGGAAAGACGCAAATGAATATGAAAGGTTTATTTCTGCTGTTTCTGAAGCAGATTTGTTATTAGAAAGATATGGAATTAATCTTGTTGTAGGGCAAGAGATTGATACAAATATACCTCCCTATTTCAGAGAATCTTAATTCTCAGACTGTGTGAAATATTCTTTCTTCAGTCCCTACGATATTTATTTTGTCTGGACATCCACTGATTATTATTCAGTAGCTAAAGGTGATTATACTGTAAAAGCTCTAACAGAATCGCATGTCTGCCTGATTGAAGACAGCTTTCCTTATGAGTTTCTGGATGACTTAATTGCCCAAGAGGTTCTTAGGCTTTTTTCAGGAGCAAAAGATACTAATCTTATAGAACTCAATGGAGACTACTCTGGCGGAATAAATGAAGAAAGCATCATACAAAACATATTGAAAGCTTTTCGAGGAGAGCCTTTTAATGTCAATCCTAACCCCTCTCAGGAGGAATTGGTTAAGACAGTTAATGTTGGATTAGGAGGGATTCCAGAAGAATATGCCGGAGAATTAATTGATACACTTTCTGAACTTTCCAGCAAATTAGGCCTCGGAATAGCTTTTAATGTACTTGAATACTTTAATGGAATTCCTGAAACATTTAATGCTGTTGATGAATATAACAGAATTAGAGGAATTGCCCAAAAAGAAAGTGATGCTTATGTCATCTTTGTAGGAAACGGTTATAGCCGCGTGAGTGAAACAGAAAGCGGGGATAACGGTAATAATTATACCGATCTTAGACAAGGATTTGACACCAGCAGGATATCAGAATCAATAATTGGAGAAGCTTATAGTAGTAAAGGACTCGCCTGGTTTAAAATAACAGGAAATAATATTATATATCATATCAAATTAATCGGACATGAGATCTGTCATTTAATTAAATGTACTCATATATACTTAACACATGCAATGATGAATCACCAGAGATATCCAAATAGTGAAGCCCTCTTTCTGACAGCAAAGACCTGGGAAACAATTTATGAGAACAGGCATCTTTCCAGAAATGATCTTGAGAGAGAATAATGCGAGGGAAGGGACTTTCACCAGCTTCTTCAGCTGTTTTGAACCCTCGGACACACTAAGTGACAGGATATCCCGCTTACAGGCGAGTGCCAGTTAGACTTAAGTCCTGCGCGTATAGTCTAAAACGCAGTTTTAGACCGCATCTTTAATTGACCAGACTTCGCTACCCTCGCATAGGATGTAAAAGGTTAGAGCTATTTAAAAAGATTTCTAAACATAACAAGCTTTAAATCTTTTTACATTAAACCTCTCCCTTTCGTCACCACTTTGTCATGATTCTCCAGTCGGTATTAACGAAACCTTTAAATAATTTCTATTTCTGAAATTATAAAAATCATTAATTGGGGGACTAAAACGATAAATAAGACCATATCGAAAGGTTTGGACTTGTTCTTGGGTTATTTGAAAGATTCTTGTAATACATAATGGGGGTAAACAAAAATGAGAAGGTCAGAAATCAATGCATTAATAAGAGAAGGGGCAGACTTCATAATGTCAAGAAATATTGCGCTCCCTCCCCAAGCCTATTGGGACCTTGAATATTGGCGCATTAGATGGAAAGAAGATCCTGTAAGAACAGAAGGCGCATCAAGGGAAAGAAATGGATGGGACATAACAGACTTTGGTCATGGTGATTATCAACACCTGGGATTATTGCTATATACATCATCAAACGGAATTCTTGGGCCTGACGGCCAACCAGTTGACCAGACATATGCAAACAAATATCTTGTAGTAGGCGAAGGACAAATAACACCAATGCACCATCACCTTTCCAAGATAGAAGATATAATCTGCTTATCAGGAGGAGATCTCCAGATTCAGGTATACAATGTAGGTGAAGATAATGCTCTTGACACAGAAACTCCTGTAAGAATCAAACATGATGGTTGTTTCTGGGAAGAACATAATCCTGAATACACTATAAGCATGAAACACGGGCAAAGGGTAAGGCTGGAAACACACCACTATCATAAATTCTGGGGGAAACCTGGAACAGGAACAGTCTTAGTAGAAGAGACATCAATGGTAAACGATGATGAAAAAGATAATCAATTCCTGCCAGAAGATAAAATAGGAAGATTCCCAAGTATTGAAGAAGATGAAATGCCAAAATTCCTGCTTTGTACAGAACTTCCAGGGTCAGAAAGGTTCAGAGAATTGGTATTCTTTTATCTAGGAAGCCAATAGAAAGATAATCCGCAACAAATCAGAACCAGGAGGAAAACAAAAGTGTTATAAAGAAGAATAAAAAAGAAGAAAAGTTTACTCAGCGCACTTACCTTCCAGCTTATGCCCTTCTCCTGTGAATGTGTAAGATGCTCCTGTGTCATCATCTGTGTAGGCTATGCTTATATCATAGCTGAATGAATCTCCCTGTGCTGCGCATCCATCTGCGCCATCATCATCAGAGCATGTTGTGCTTTGCCCTGCTGCCAGGCTTGTTGAGGTGCATGTTTGTTCCCCACCGCCAACAGTGACTGTGCCTAAAGTAATGCTGTTTCTTAGATTGTTTCTTATTGTTACATTTAAATCATCTGTGGATGTAAATGCAGCATATGATGGTATTGCAATATCAGCTGTCTGCCAGTATGTTGCAGATGCTCTTGACCTTGCTCCTGTTCCTATGCCTGGGATTCCTCCCATCGCGCCTACTACGATTAATGCGATTATTATAACAACCGCGAGAATTATAAGATATTCAGTTGCGCCTTGTGCCTTTTTGAACATTTTTTCACCTCATTTTTATATGATATATTATTTTCTTGTGTTGATTATATTTAAATATTGCTATTCTCTGCATTATATTATCCCTCCAAAGAAATTAGCTACTGCATACCTAAGAACCACAAAGATAACAAGGCTTCCTGTAATAATCAGGGGAGCATACCTGAACCCATGCTTTGGCTTTCCTTCTGCAATGACTCCCAGAAGGATGCTGGCTAACAGCCCGGTTATGATGAGCATCGATATTGCCATATTTGTTAAGAAATCTGCTGTGATAACTATTTCTCCTGCTAACATGCCCAAGCCAAAGCCTGCTGTTGTTGTGCCGGCTTTTGCCTGCATTGCTGTTATAACCTTTATGAAATGTATTGATATTGCTAATAGTAAAGGAGCTCCTATTATGATTGTGAACATGATAAAGGCTGTGTAGGTCTTTGTGCTTGTTACAAGGTCTTTTTTGAGGCTTTTTGTTTCTTCAATGTCTTTTGCCAGCTCTTCCAGTAAGGTTGCTAAGTGGCCGCCTGAGCGCATTGCTGTGGTGAATAGTTTCATTGCTCTTTCTAAGATTTCTGAGTTTATCCTTTCTGATATGCTGAGCAGTGCCCTTGAGAATGATTCTATGCCAAGGGATTTGGCTGTTGCATGCTCAATCTCTTCTTTTAAGGGGCCTAATTCTTTTCTTGCTGCAAGCTTTAGAGCCCGGAACGGTGTCATGCCTGCTCTTATGTTTGAGGCGATGAGCTGCAAAGCATCAGGGAGCACTTCTTCAACCCTTTTTGTCCTGTCTTCAGCTTTGAAGTAGATTAGAAGGTAGGCTGTTAATTCTATTAATATGAATATGATTGTTCCAAAGATAAGGTATTTTATTTCAAATCCTCTGGAGAATGCATATGGTATGAGCAGTGTTCCTGTGAAGGATAGCAATGCTAATAGTGTTGTGGAGCCAAGATAGGAGCTTGCATTGATGTGCTCGCCTGAGTAGATTATCTGCTGCTCCAGTGCTTTCCTGTATCTGGCTGGGAACAGTTTTGTGATTGCCAGGAAAAGTCTTTCTTTTAGTTCCATTTTATATGTTGGCAACAGGCCTCCTTGTTTTTACGAATCCTATGAGTATGAGCTGGATAATGAAGCAGATTGAGATGAAGATAATGAAGAAGCCCTGAGTTACGCCGAACCCTGCAAAGCTTGATAGTATTACGAGCATGGTTGCGCCTATAGTTGGGACAGCAACTGCAAAGAGCAGGTATAATAAGCTCCATAGGTTTAGTTCAGCAGCATATTTTTTTATCCTGTTGCGCTGGTCAAGGGTAAGGTCATCTATCAATGTCCTTAGAGCGCCTTTTAGCGGTGCACCGGCTTTTAATGTGTTGATCAGCTACCATGTTGTTCTTCTTAAGAATTCTGATTTTGATTCAATTGCCATCTTTTCAAGGGCTTTGTCTAGTAATCCCATCTTTTTTTATTAACTTATAACTTAACTATTATATATCCTTTTCTATAATGCCCACTATTGACAAAAAGAGAAAACGCCACGGCCCGGACTTTCAAACCGAAGGTTTGAACCTTCTTTCTTTTGAACCAGGAGAACTGCAAAGTCAGTTCACACCTTTGTGTGACATTCCTCACTTTGTTCGGAAGTCCCACGTGCTCACTACGTTCGCATAAAACTAAACGCCACGACCCGGATTTGAACCAGGATACCCTTGCGGGAACAGGCTTGCTTGAATTAATACTCAAGGCCCGCGCAGTACCAGATTGTGCCACCGTGGCAATATGATAGGGTTTTCTTTTGTGATTATTTAAATCTTTTGAAGAAAGAAATGTTTATAATCTCTAAACTAACTCCTCAATTAATGTTATCAAAGTACTTAACCGAGAAGAACGTGTTCTTTGCTTCGTTAGTTCTGCTGGTAATAATTCTTTCAATGCCTTATATTGTAAGAACTTCAGAAGGCAATGATACGTTTATGGGCAGTTTTTCTTATTATCATGCAAGGATAGCCAGGGAAACATTAGAGAAGGGGAGATTGCCGGCTTATGATAATTATTTATCCGAAGAAAGGGATTATGTTTTTAACCCATACCATCTGTTCCTGGCATTCTCTTCTAAGTCCATTGGTATAGAAGCTGCCTCAAGGTTCATGCCTTTTTTATTGGGCATTCTTTCCTTTTTGGTGTTTTATTTAGTATTAAGAAACCTTAGAATAAAGCTTTTGCATAGGCTGCTGATATTGGCAATATTAATTCTTTCCCCACTTTATGTGTATACATTTTCTGTGTCTAACCTTTACTCGCTGGTGATTTTGCTTGATTTATTGGGGTTGTATTTTTTTATTAAGAGAAAAGGGATTTTCCTGGCAATGTCTATCCTGTTTTTTCTAAGCACTGTTTTTTTTGAGCCAATTAATACATTGGTTGTTTTGCTCCTGCTGCTTTCCTACAGCCTATACAAAAGGGAGAAGATAAGGCATTTTGTGGTTGCTTTTATTGTATTATTTAGTGTTTATATCTCCTATTATACACTATTTTATTTAAGCTATGGCCTGCCTATTAGCAATGGCAGGATAAATTTCTTTGAGTCAAATATCACAGACTTTGGGGCGTTAATAGGCTTTAGTGTGTTCACTTTGTTTTCATCTTTGGTTGGCCTTTTTGCCAGCTGGAAAGAGAAGAAAAAGCTTGTTTTTGTTTATATCACTATATTTATGCTGTTCAGCTTATCTTATTTTACTTCAGGCGCTAATTACTATCTTAACTTTTTCCTGTCTGTTTTTGCAGGATTTTTTTCCTATAAAATTGTCAGGATGAAATGGAAGATTAAATTAATAGGAAACCTTACTGTTCTCTTTCTGCTGTATGGTTTCGTGTTTTCTACAGCTTCTTATATCCCAAGAATGAGCGCTCTTTTGCCTAATAATGAGGTTGCTGAGAGCTTGTCCTGGCTGGGGAGCAATTCAAAGGAGAACTCTATTGTTTTTTCTTATCCTGAGAGCGGGTTCTGGATAGAGTATTTCTCTGAGAGGCCTGTGCTGTTAGATCCTTTAACAGGGCATGAGTCCAGGTGGAATGATACTATGATTGTTCTTGATAGCAGAAGCCTTAAGGAAACAAAGAAGCTGTTGAGCAAGTATAATGTATCATATGTCTATATAGATGATGCGTTAAAGCAAAAGTTGGGGGAGAATAAGGGCTTATTGTTTTTGCTTAGAAATAACGAAACATTTAAAATGGTGTATAACAACTCTTATACCAGCATATGGAAATATGCTAAGGGTGATTAAATGCAGTTTGGAGATGTTTTGGTGTATGTAATATCTTTCTTTGGATTATTTACTTCTATATTCTTTTTCCTGACGCTGATAGAGAATAAGCAGAATCTGGACAGTCCAAAGCACAAGAGGCTGCCAAGGGTGTCTGTTATTGTGCCTGCTTATAATGAGGAAAAGACTATCACAAAGACCATCTCCTCATTGCTGAACTTGGATTACCCCAAGGATAAGCTGGAAATCATAGTTGTTGATGATGGGAGCACAGATGATACTTATAAGGTGGCTGAAAGGTTTGGGGAGATAAAGCTTTTCAGGAAAGATAATGAGGGCAAGGGAGCAACTTTGAATTTTGGCTTGGATAGGTGCAGTGGTGAGCTTGTTGGAGCTTTGGATGCTGATTCTTTCGTTGATAAGGATGCTCTTAGAAATATGGTTGGCTTTTTTGAGGATAATGAGATAATGGCGGTAACTCCTTCTCTTAAGGCATATAAGCCAAGAAGGGTGTTAGAGAAGGTGCAGTATATTGAGTATATGATAGGCATCTTCCTTAGGAAGGTGTTTGCGTTTATGGGGGCTATCCATGTGACACCCGGGCCTTTTACAATCTATAGAAAGGAATTCTTTGACAAGTACGGGGGTTATGATGATGCTAATCTCACAGAGGATATTGAGATCGCGCTCAGGATACAAAGCCATAGGTTCAGGATAGAGAATGCTATTGATGCAAATGTTTATACTGTCATGCCTTATAAGTTTAAAGAGTTGTTAAAGCAGAGGCTTAGGTGGTATCTTGGGTTTATTAATAATACACTGGACTATAAGCACCTGTTCAGTTCCAGATATGGCAACCTGGGTATTTTTATATTACCTGTATCTTTTGTTTCTGTTGCTTTGGTTATTGTTTCTTTATTTTATTTTATTTATCAGTTTATTACAAGGACTGTTATGCAGAATTATTTTAATCTGAGTTCAATTGATTTTGATATTCTCAGAATATTAAGTCCAAATCTTGATTTGTTTTATTTTGATCTCAGCGCATTGGCTTTATTGTCACTAGCAACTCTTGTTGTTGGTATTATAATGATTTATACAGCAAGGAGGATATCCAAAGATAGCTCTGAGATTAAGTTCAGTTATATTTTTTATCTTTTGGCGTATTGGTTCCTGTTCGGTCTTTGGTGGATAACAGCTTTTGTCTATAAGATTTTAGGAAGGAAGGTTCAGTGGGGTAATAAGACAATATGAAGGTATCTAAGACCAAGTATCTGGCGGTTTTTGCAACAACAACATTGATCTTTGTGATTGGCTTGATTATAGGTAACCAGATTTCTGCGCTTAAGTTAAAGAATGTTGACAGCTTATCAGAAAGCCTGAGGATAGATACTATGGCTATAGAGATTCAGTATCTGCTTGTTTCTGAGGAGCCATGCCTTGTTTTTAATTCAACGCCTTTGACTGAGGAGCTTTATGAGATAGGTACAAGACTTGATTTTATGGAGAACAAGCTTGGGAGCAATAATCCCTCCGTGTTGCATCAGAAAGAGTATTATTCCATGCTTGAGCTTAGGCATTGGCTGCTTGTGAAGAGAACAAAGAAGGAATGCAATATGAATACAACGCATATCCTTTATTTTTATTCAAATAAAGGAGATTGCCCGAGATGCGAGGAGCAGGGCTATGTTTTAAGTTATCTGCATAAGAAGTACCCTGCCCTGAATATTTATTCATTTGATATTAATATAGATAATGTGGCGCTTAATACTATCAAGAGAGTGTATAAGGTTACAGAGGCTCCTACCTTATTGATTGATGATGAGGCTTATTATGGGTTTATGAGTTCAAGAAGTGTGGAAGAGCTTATGTGAAGGATTCACTTTGAAAAAAGAGGTTAAATGAAAACATACTCAATTTCGTTTCGTAGCTTTCATTTTCTTCCTTTTGGGGGAAGAAAATGAAAATTTCTGTATTAGCATCGGGAAGCAACGGCAACTGTTGCTTGGTTGAAGAAAAGGATGTTTCTCTGCTTATTGATGCGGGGAAGAGCGGCAGCGAGATTGAATCCAGGATGGATGGTTTAGGTAAGAGCATGGAGAATGTTAATGCTGTGTTACTTACTCATGCACATCACGATCATTTGGCTGGGGCTGGTGTTTTGTCAAGAAGGTATAATGTTCCGGTTTATATGACAAGGAATGTTTTTTCTGAGGCAAGGTTTAAGATAGGGAATGCTGAGGTTAAGAATTTTTGTGTTGATAAGGCTTTTAAGGTAAATGGTGTTTCGGTTAAGCCTATTGTTACTTCGCATAATGTCAGCTCATGCGGGTTTATTATTGGGAAGTTTGGATTGTTTACTGATACCGGGGTGGTTACTAAGCAGATGGAGGATGCTGTTTCTAAGTTGAAGGCGGTTTTATTAGAGAGCAACCATGATATTGATATGCTGATTAATGGGCCTTATCCTGCTTACCTTAAGCAATGGATATTGTCTGATGAAGGGCATTTGAGCAATATTCATGCGAGCAGCCTGATTAATGAGGAAGGGAGGAATCTTTCTTTGGCTTTGCTGGGGCATTTGTCAGGGAATAATAATAGTCCTGAGGTTGCTAAGAAAACTTTTGAGACTTTGGTTAAGAGAAAGGTGGAGTATTCTGTTTGTTCCAGGGAAAGGGAGAGCGGGTGCTGGGAGGTTTAGACAACCTTATACACACTTACTTCATCGCCGCATTCGCCTTTGAACCTTTCTTCTAATCTTAGATACCTGTTATTGTCAAGTATTGTCCTGTTGAAGTATGTTCCGTCATAGTTGCTGTGGATGAAGTATTCAGGATGGTATCTGATTAGTAATGCCTGGATATTTGTGCTCCAGAGATGGTAAGATTCGAGATTGTTGTGGTAGCCAATGTAAGGAAAGATGTTTGTGATTATTATCTGATAGGTTAGGTTTTTCTCGCTCATGTATTCTATGCTTTGCATTATGGCTCCTTGTTTGCCGCAGTTTCCATCATGGAGCATGTTTCCCATGCCGTTGAAAAACATTGAAGCTGTGAAGAGCGCAATTATGGCAAGGAGAAGGAAGATGATTTTTTTGTTTTTAATGCTGCTTGTTAATGAGTTGAATCCATTGAAGGCGATGAGGTATACAAAGGGCAGGATTACAAGAATGTATCTTGCCAGCTTAAGGTTGACAAATGCAGAGTAGTAGATGGCTGATAAGAGGATGTAGAGGCTTATGATGAAGTGTTTTTTGTGTTTTAGCGGGTAGAAGAGTCCTGCTGCGAACAGTATTGTAAATATTCCAAGAGTGTTTTTGATGTTGGTGAAGTGTTTTGATAAGGGCTCTTTTATAGTGTTAGAGGCTATTACATTGTATTGATTCTGGATGTCCCATATTGGGCTGGAGTATGTTAGTTGGTTGTATAGGAGCCAGGGGAATAGGGCAATGGCGAAGCCTGCTGAGAAAATTAATAAGTGTTTGGGCTTTTTGTTGTATAAGAAGTAAATGCCGGCTGCTAAAGGGAATAAAGCTAAGGGGAATCTTGCAAGGAATGCTAAGGCTGAGAATATTCCTGCCAGGAAGATGCTTTTCTTTAGGAGCAGATAATAGGCTAATAAGATGAAGAATATGGAAGGGATATCATTGTATATCCTGAAACCCCATCTGAGGAGAAGGGGGTTCAGGCTGAAGAATAATGTGATTAATAATGAGTATTTGCTGAGACACTGAGAAATTTCCGAGTTAGCTCGGAAATTTCTGGTGTGCTCAAGAACACCCTGCACTTTAGTGCAGGAGTTCTTGACATGTTGTTTGCAGATTAGGTAAAAGAGGTAGACTGTTGCCAGGGTGAATAAGATTATTGTGAGCCTTGCGATGAAGATGCTTTCTCCTGTTATTTTCCAGGCAATGGCTATTATGTATTCCAGCAGGGGGAACCTGTAGTCTTCAGTGTATCTGCTTTCTGATATATGGGAGCGCGCGTTTGCAAGGTAGGAGTTTTCATCCCAGAGCAAGAGGGGGTTTTGGTGGTTTAGGAAAAGGAGTAGGATGAAAAGGGCAAATAAGAGCAGTATGATTTTATAGTCTTTCTTTTTGTGCATAATAGTATGTTAAATACGAAAATTATATAAATTTACCATTAAATCTTTAGAGTATGCCCCTGTAGCTTAGTAGGTGGAGCGTGCGGCTGTTATCCTTTTAAGGAGAGAGACCGCAAGGTCATCAGTTCGAGTCTGATCAGGGGCGTTTTTTATTCTTTTCTTCTTAGCAAAGTTTATATATCAGGGTATGAGTAAGTAATTATAAAAGAGGTGTTTCATGAGAAGATTAATAATTTTAGTTTGTGTTCTGGTTATTTTTATAGGCTGTGCAGTTGAAGAGCCTGCTGAGGTAAAGGAAACACCTTCTGAGATAACGCCTTCTCCGGGAACAGAGCTTCCTGAGCCTTTGGAGCCAACTGAGACAGAAGAAGAAATCATGGAAGAGGAGGAACCTGAGGAAGAGCCAGAAGAGAAGGAAGAAACTTCTGGAGAGCTGGAGGCAGGAGGGGGCAAGAAGATAGCCTATATATGGATTAAAAGAGAGGAGTATGATCCTGCAGAGCTGAATATAACAAAGGGAACAAAGGTTGTATGGATTAATGATAATTCTGTTGCGCATATATTTAAGCAGATAGGGAAGGGTTTCAGAAGCCCTATTATCAAGGTAGGAGAGACGTTTGAGCATACCTTTAATGAGTCAGAGGTTTTCAGGTATGCTGACCTTAGCTTCGGCATGAAAGGGACTATTAATATTGAGTGAGCTGTTTCTGGTTATCTTAAAACATGGCTGTAATCCTTTAATTCGATGCGCTCTTGTCCTGAGCTAAAGAAGCCATAAATTCCTTCGGAATTTAACTTACCTGCTCAGGATTAATTTTTCTCCCCCTTGATATCCGAGGGGGAGAAAAACTAAGTCACCCATCGGGTGACCAAGAGCGCTTAATAGGGTGAGAAGGTTCCACCACAGTCTAAAATAAGAAATTTTAAATATACCTGAATTCTTTATCTGTTAAAATGAGCCAGGAAGAGCAAAAGGGAATCACTGTAAAGAAGGATAAGGATGCTTCTGAGTGGTACAGCCAGGTTGTTTTGAAGGCTGAGCTTGCCGATTATGCTCCTGTTAAGGGGTTTATGATCATAAGGCCTAATGCATATGCGCTTTGGGAGAATATAAGGGATTATTTTGATAAAAGGATAAAGAAGCTTGGGGTGAGGAATGCTTATTTTCCTTTATTGATACCTGAATCATTTTTTAAGAAGGAGTCACAGCATGCTGAGGGGTTTGAGCCTGAGCTTGCCTGGGTAAGCAGGACAGATGAAGAGGATACTGAAAGATTAGCTATAAGGCCTACTTCTGAGACTATAATGTATGATTCTTATTCAAAATGGGTCAGGAGCCATAGGGATCTGCCTTTGAGGCTTAACCAATGGTGCAATGTTTTGAGATGGGAGGTTAAGCAGACAAAGCCTTTCCTTAGGACAAGGGAGTTTCTTTGGCAGGAAGGACATTGCGTTTATGAGACAAAAGATGAGTGTGATAAGGAAGTAAAATGGATATTGGGTGAGTATAAAAGGTTATGTGAAGAGCTGCTGGCTATCCCGGTTGTTGCAGGGAAGAAAACAAGGAGCGAAACCTTTGCAGGCGCAGATTATACTTTTACAATTGAATCTTTCCTGCCTGAGGGTAAGGCTATACAGATGGGAACTTCCCATAATCTAGGGCAGGGGTTTGCTAAGGCGTTTGGGATAAGCTTTCTTGGGAAGGATGAGAAGCCTAACACTCCATGGCAGAGCAGCTGGGGCTTTTCAACAAGGCTGCTGGGTGCTTTGATCATGATGCATGGTGATGATAATGGCATGATTATCCCGCCGAAGGTTGCTGAGAATAAGCTTGTTATTGTTCCTATCTATTTTAAGGATAAGGAGAAGGTCAGTAAGAAGGCTAAGGAGCTTGCAAAGACACTGAGCAAGTATAACCCAATCCTTGATGACAGGGATGAGTATAAGCCAGGGTTCAAGTTTAATGAATGGGAGATGAAAGGGGTTCCTTTGAGAGTTGAGATAGGGCCAAGGGATATCGAGAAGAAGCAGGTTGTTTTGGTGAGGAGGGATAATAGGGAGAAGATTCCTGTTAAGTTGACTAAGCTGAATGACACAGTTGATGAAGTTCTTGAGGATATACAGAAGTCTTTGTTTGAGGGAGCAAAAAAGGTTCTGGAGAAGGGCAAGGATAAATCTGTTGAATGGAAGGATTTTGTTAAGAAGATCAAGGACAGGAAAATGGTTCTTGCGCCTTTCTGTCTTGAAGAAGAGTGCGAGGAGAGCATCAAGGATGAGACTGAAGGGGCAACTTCAAGGTGCATCCCTTTTGAGGCGGAGAAGGTTGAAGAGGAGAAGTGTGTTAAGTGCGGGAAGGATGCTAAGGCCTGGGTTTATTTTAATAATGGTTATTGAAACAGGCTGACAATATAAATATATTTTAGTTCTTTATCAGAATTATTCACAACATTGTGTGGTGTGTCTTCTTTGATGTAATGGGTTTCGCCAGCTTTGACCTGGGTTTCTTTGTTTTCTTCTAAGATCGTTGCTGTGCCCTGCAATACAATGATAAGCTCTTCTCTTTTATCGGTTACATGCCATCCAATTGATTCTTTGGGTTGGAGTGTTACATGACCGCTTTTTAGTGCTCTGCTTTCCGGGGGTTTTAGCAAGGATTCTGTTTTCATTTCAGATAAACATATTGCTCTAGTTTCTCGTTGTATTTTGAGATTTCTTTTTCATCTTTGCTTTCTTCAAGAGCCTGTTTGAAGCCCTGGAGTTTTGAGTCGATGTAGTCTGCGTAGCCTAGTGCAACAGCTTCTAAGAACTGGGGCTTTTTTGGGGAGCCAAAGCCTTCTTTTAGGTGATGGCTTAGTATCATATGATGGAGCCTTATTTTTAACTCAGAAGGAAAATCTGGGAGTGCCTTTATTTTATCGTTGAGCATCCTGTCGCCGAACACTATGTGCCCGGTTAGGCCGCCTTCTTCGCTGACGTCTATTGCCTTTTCGTACTGGTATTCTTCCAGCTTGCCAACGTCATGAAGGATTGCTCCTGTGATAAGAAGGTCTTTGTTGAGCTCAGGGTAGAGCGAGCAAAGGTTTTCACAGACTTTTATGACGTTGACTGTGTGTTCTAGTAAGCCGCCTATAAAGTTATGATGGTAGAGAACTGCAGCAGGGGCTTTTTTGAACTTTTCAGTGAACTTTTCATCATTAAAGAAGCTGTTTAGGAGAAGGGTCAGGTGTTCGTTTTCTATTTCTTTTATTTTGGTTTTTACAAACTCAAGCATTTCGTCAGTGTTTTTTGATGTCTTGGGGAGAAAGTCTGCTATGTCAAATTCATCGCAGAGCTTTAGATTGGCCTTGCTTATTTTTAGCTGGGGGCCATAGTCAGGGTGTTCTGTGAGGATTGTGTTTATTGAGATAACGTCGCCTTTGTTTATTAGCTCATTGATCTCGTCAGGATCCCAGCAGACTGCTGGTATTGTGCCGGTGTTGTCTCCTAACTCAAGTTTTAGAAATTTGGTTTCTTTCCCCTCTTTTGTAAATGTCTTTAGCTCTTTTGAGAATACCATGAGCTCTGTGTTTACTGATGAGCCGTTGGTCAGGTCTTTTATGTATTGGGTTTTTGCCATGTTGGTTAATGGTTAGGTAGAAGGTTGATGTTTATATATTTTGTTGAAGTTGAGGGTTTGTTTAATGTCTTATTATCTTTTTGGGACAAACCTTATATATAATCTTTCAATTTCGGGATATATGAAAGAATATAACCCAGATCAAAGATATTTAGTCAGTTATGTTATGGAACATAAAGACCATAAAAAAATAACTGATATTGATGCTCTCAGAGATATACATGATTCATTCTTTACAAGGATAAGAGACTTATATGAAGTTAATCTTTCTGATGAGGGATTATTTATTTTTAAACAAATTCCTTTGGATTCGATAAATACGCTTTTGATTAATTGTTTGCCCAAAGAAACCTCAAAGACAACATAATAAACTCCATAACTTAATCATGCGTATACCAGAATACCAGTTTATCTTTTTCCTTTTTGTCAAGTCTTACGAATCCAAAGCGGGTGAATTGGATTACATCATCTTCTTTTAGCTTGTTTAATGAGGACTCGCCTAATCCTTTGACTAGCTTCTTGTCAGGCATCAGGATTTCAACATTGACTAAGTCTTTTTGAGTCGGTAACCAGTGGATGATTTTCTCACCTTTATCTTTGTATTTCTCATGCTCTGTTGAGTCGAAGATGAATCTGTTGGCTTTTTTGGTGAAGTTAAGGCAGTCCATAAGCCTATAGAGCTTGTTATTGTTTAGAGCCTTGTTGTCTTGCTTTGTGATGTAGAACTCGTCCTTTGTTTCAAATTCCCTTTTCCCTTTGTCAGGGAAGTCAGGGTGAAGCTTTAGCTCAAGCTTTTGGTTTGGTGCGTTATTTATTCTTATTTTTACAGGATCGCTTATGAAGAAGTATCTGTCGCATTTTGGGTCAAGGAGCTTTCGGTTTATTGATGCAATGAGCTGGAAGTCAATGTTTGTTTGCGTTTTGCTTAGGCCGATTTCTCTGGCAAGCTGGTAAAAGGCTTCTTTTACAATGCCTCTTCTTCTTAGTGCTTTTATTGTGACAAGGCCCGGGTCGTCCCAGCCGATAACTTTCTTTTGTTCTATGAGCTCTCTGATTTCTCTGCCTTGTGTTGTTGCGCCGATTACGTTGAACCTTCCGTATTGGATTATGATTTGGGTTTTGAAGCCTAATAATTCTTTGATATAGTTCTGAAGCTCAACTCTCATTGCCCCGAACTCGCCGCTTCTGAGGATATGAGTGATTTTGCATAGCTCGTCTTCTATAACGCCTGCAAAGTCATACATGGGCCATGCTGAGTATTTCTTTCCCTGCAGGAAGTGTTTTGTTTTGCAGATCCTGAAGAGGACTGGGTCTCTCATTGCATAGTTGGCTGAGAGCATGTCAGCTTTTAGTCTTAGTATGACTTCACCGTCTTTATAGGTTCCGTCTTTCATCTTTTGCCATTCTTCAAGGTCTCTTTCTTTTGAGAATGACCTGCAGCCGCATTCCTGGCCTTTGTTTCTTAGCTTGCTCATCTGCTCCCTTTGGCAGCCACAGACATAGGCTTTGCCTTTTTTTATGAGAGTTTCTGCATGACTGTATATCTTTTCCAGGTCCTTAGATACTATTACTTCTTTGCTTGGCTCTATGTTTAACCATTTTAGGTCTTGCTTGATTGAGTTAAGGTATTCTTTAGATGATTTTTCAGGGTTAGTGTCTTCAAACCTGAGGATGCATCTGCCTTCATATTTTTTTGAGTAGAGATAGTTTATGAGAAAGCTTAGGGCATGGCCAATGTGGAGGTATTTGCTTGGCTCTGGGGGGATTCTTGTTACAAATTTCCCTTTTACAGCATTTTTTAGGTTGGGAAGTTCGCCTTTCTTTTCTTTCTTTTTTTCAGGGATGGGCTTGACATCTAATTTGTCCAGCTTATCTTTTTGTTCTTCTAATGAAAGAGCGTTTACTTCATCAACTGTTTGTTTTACCAGGGGCTGGAGCTCTTTTATCTTTGATTTCAGTTCAGGCTTTTCCTGGAGCACTTTGCCTATGACAGCGCCAATGTTGGCAGTGCCGTTGAACATTATTGCATTGTTTAATGCGTATTTGAGGATTAGGTTTTTGTCCATATTGATATTTAGAATTAATTATGTATATAAATGTAGCGGAGAAGAAGCATTATACAAAACATTTATAAACAAAATCCTATTTATTGTTTTTAAATAGCCCGAGTTCAGCTAAACAGAGCGTTTAGGGTGAATAAATATTTCTCAGGCTATTTCTAGTGATAAAATGGAGAATAAGGATAAGACTGAAGAAAGTAAAGAAGAAGAATTCAGGCATATAGTGAGAGTGGGGAGCGCTGACTTAGACGGAAATAAGCCATTGAGCCTTGCGCTTACAAAGATTAAGGGAGTTGGAGCTGTGTTTGCTAATGCTATCTTAAACTCTCTGGACTTTGATAAGAATAAGAAGGCTGGCTATCTGTCTAATGAAGAGGTTAATAAGCTTAACAAGGTTATAGAAGCTCCTCTTGAGTCTAATATTCCTATCTGGATGCTTAACAGGAGAAAAGATGTGGAGACTGGAAAGGATATGCATCTTGTTGGCGGCAATCTGGATTTTGCTAAGGATAATGATATAAGAAAGATGATGGATATAAGATGTTATAAGGGAGCAAGGCATGCGGTTAAGCTGCCTGCCAGAGGACAAAGGACAAAGTCTAATTTCAGGAGAAATAAAGGCAATGTTCTGGGTGTAAAGAGAAACCCTCGCGCAAAGACAGGGAAAACGTAAAGCATTAGCTTCGCTAATACTTTACTTAGGGCCTCCCCAACATCACACAACTGGGTCGATGGCCCACCCCAACCAGCGATGTTTTGTTCGCACAACTGATTGAATGGAAATAATATTTGAAAAATGGGAGATCCTAAGAAACAAAGGAAAAAGTATTCAAAGCCTTCACATCCATGGCAGACCGAGAGGATAGAGGAGGAGAAGGTCCTTATGAGAGAGTATGGGCTGAAGAATAAGAGAGAGGTCTGGAAGGTAAAGTCGCTTTTAAAGAAATATTCCAATCAGGTTAAGAAGTTGATCGCTGCTTCAGGGAAGCAGGCGGATGTTGAGAAGGAGCATCTGCTGAGCAAGCTTAAGAAGCTTAAGCTGATTGGCAATTCTGCGCAGCTTGAGGATGTGCTTAATATTACATCAGAGGATGTTATGGAGAGAAGGCTGCAGACAATTGTTTTCAGGAAGGGACTTACGAGGTCGGTTAAGCATGCAAGGCAGGCTGTGATTCATAAGCATATTGTTATCGGTGATAAGAAAATCACTAATTCAGGCTATTTGGTTTCAGAGGATGAGGAATCAAAGGTGGATTTTGCAGCTAAGTCTCCGTTTTCAGATAAGGAGCATCCTGAGAGGATTACTGTAGAAAAAAAGGAAGAGAAAAAGCCTAAGAAGAAGAAAGTTGTGGAGAAGAAAAAGGAAGATAAAAATGATAAGAAATAATAATAGCACAAGATGGGGAATCGCGCATATTTACAGCTCTTATAATAATACTATTATCCATATTACAGATGTCACAGGCACTGAGACAATATCAAGGACATCCGGAGGCCAGATTGTTAAGGCAGATAGGCTTGAGTCAAGCCCTACAGCAGCAATGATGGCTGCTAAGAGGGCAGCAGAGATAGCTATGGATAACGGGATTAATGGTATTCATGTAAGGATCAAAGCTCCCGGAGGGCATAATGGTCCTGCAACACCAGGTCCCGGAGCGCAGGCAGCTATCAGGGCTTTGTCAAGGATGGGATTAAAGATTGGCATTATAG
>CEPX01071541.1_pt1 | contig 17645 bp, 22 predicted proteins | sample 361361 | NCBI WGS metagenome assembly CEPX01 (sample SAMEA2619974, study PRJEB7988) | marine metagenome | biome: marine biome (ENVO:00000447); feature: mesopelagic zone (ENVO:00000213) & marine oxygen minimum zone (ENVO:01000065); material: "saline water (ENVO:00002010), including plankton...
CTTGGCGCGCTCGGTGTCTGCCATGCTTCGGCGCACCTTGCGAGAGCCTGGTGCCTTGCGGCGCGGAGCAGTTCCCTCCGTGCTGTCGCCCTGTCCCCCGCCTCCCTTGCCGCGTCGCTTCGTGAAAGCGCGGCGGATCTTGAATTTCGACATCTCTCTGCGTCCTCCTGCATCTCCGTCCTCACTGCAATCGATTGCACTAGCATACCCACAGCGGCATGTCTACTACAAACGGCCACAGTGTCAATTTTCAGACTTGTGCACTGATGCAGACACCGCCTGTGCCGCATTGATGGGAGTCGCTGTGGCTGCCGTGGCCCGACGGACCGGGCCTCCGGCGGAGGCCGAGACCCGCAGCTCTGGATCCACCCCGCCGAAGACGAACAGCCGCACCCACCAATCACCCCGGCGCCACTCGATGCGGTCGCAATGATGACCGTCTCTACGCAAAAGAAACGACGGGTCGCCCCAGCCACCACCGAGGCAAGACGAAACCGCGTCAGCAATCTCCCTGATTCTCGACACCAGCCTTCCTCCACCCAGCGATGCGCATCGTCTCCTCGTCCAGCTCTGACAGATCGAACCCGGCCGGCAGCACCAGGACCCTCGGATGCTGACCCCCGCGGATCTTCTGGATGTTGTCGGCGATGTCGCTGGAGACCTGGCGGATGAAGCCGTCCACCATGCCGCCGATGACGCCTGCGGTCGCCGATGGAGCCGCGTACGCCACGTAGAGGTCGCTCTCGGGGAGGGCTTCGAACCGGGTCCGGCCGTCCACGACCATGAGCTGGACATCCCGGTGGCCGCGCGACTCGATGATCCCCATCGCACTCGCGTGCATTCCGGCCATGAACTTCGACGCCGCCGGGCCAGGGCCCGCAGCGCGCAGTGTTCGCTCGGACAGGAAGAGCATCATCAGGTCACCGTCCTGGACCTTCACGCGCTGAAGCGCCACGTCCAGCTCGATGTTATCGAGGAGGACTTCGAGCGCGTCGTAGCGCTCCTCGACCCACGCCTTCATCCCCTCCATCAGCTTTCCGAGGCGCTCCTCGTCCTCGAAAGTCCGCTGGCCCACCTGGACCCTTCGCCCGGAAACCGTCACCGACGCACAACCGTCCTTCTCGTACCGGATGACGCCGACGACCTCCTGGCTGTCCTTGTCCGCGAACACATCCAGGAACAGCCCCTGCCTGGGATGAAACACCCACTGCCCTTCCTGATTCTCCCAGTCCACCACCGACTCGCTCATGCCACTTCCTTCCGCTGTTGGTCTCGCAGGGCCATCGCCATGCGCCTCGCTTCCTGGTCTACCGCCTCATTGCCGGGATTGCCAGCATGGCCGCGCACCCACTGGAACTTGACCTGACAGCCGATGGCCGCGAGGCGTTCGATCTCGGCCAAGATCCTCTGCCACTGCGGCAGGTTCTTTGGGGGAACCCCATCTGCCGTCTTCCACTCGCGACCCCGCCACGAATGGACCCATTTCGAGCACCCATTCACGGTATACTTCGAGTCAGAGAAGACCGTGACCTTGCAGGGGGAATGAATCGCCCTCAGCCCGTAGAACACGCCGGCCATCTCGGCGATGTTGTTCGTGGTCTCGGGTCGGCTCCCAGAGAGCATCTTCTCGTGCCGGGTCCCCGCCTGGTCAACGAAGAGCATCAGCGCCGCCCAGCCTCCAAACCCGGGATTCCCGCTCACGTTCGAGCCGTCCGTGTAGATATGGACGACCCCCGGCGGCGGAGAGGGAACCTCGGCGTACTCGCTCACGTCAGTACAGCCGCCTGGAAGCTGCCATCACACTGACAGTCGTCTCCGCGGTCTGCTTTTCTCGCCGGAGGCGCTCGTTCTCCCGATTCTGGTACTCCACCAGCGATGAGAGCCGGAGCAGCATCGCCGCCAAAGCTCTGCGACTGTGTAGACGCGTGATGCTGAGTGGTCCGATTCGCAGCGACCGGTACCCGGGCGTCTTTGGTTGCCGGTGGATATCTGGCGAGGCGCCGCCGCCGGAGATCCCGGTGAGCCACCTCCAGTGCGAACGCCCGAAGAGCTTCCGAACGTGTTTCGGCTTCCAGATCCACCGCACGATGAAGCCGCGCCTGAGCAGCTCCAACCCGAGATCACTCACGTGGCCGACATGCCACCCGATGCCCTGTCCGAGGCCGTCGGGCCCCAAGTTCAATTTCCTCGGCATCGATCAGCCCTCCTCGACCTTCGTGACCGCCAGCTCGCTGAACGACTTCGGGTCCTCGGCATCAGCTCGAGCGCAGGACGACGATCCAGCCGCCGTTGACGTGTCGGCCCTTCTCCAGCCAGTCGATCAGGTCGGCCATCGTGTCGAAACCTCCTCGGAAGCCGTTCCAGAGTGGGATGTTCTCCGGCGGCACGGGCTGCCCGGCCGGGCCGGTGACGTACCGCAGGTACTGTTGCTGTGCGACCTCGGGGTCGCGAGTCGTGGGAATCTCGGGCACACCCTGGTCGATCACGGTCAACCGGAGCTTCCCGTCCGGGCCATACCAGACGCTGACGTAGCGTCTCGGGACCGAAGGCATCCCGTGTTGCTCTCTGAGGCGTGCATGGACGTCGACGCCGACGGTGGCGCAATGCTCCAGCCACGCCTCGCGGTCGTGTCGGCCTCCCGCATACTCCGGAGGCCGGAAGCCGTCCTCGAAACGCTCCCAGTCCTCCTGGGACCAAAACGAGGGGTTGACCGACGGCGCGCCCGTCGGCCAGACACAGTGCCGCCGCCTCGCGGTCCCCTCCTTCAGCGCCCTGAGAGACTCTCTGTGGGCTTTGTTCGTCATATGGCTCCTCGTGTGGGTCAGACAGCCTCGGCGTCTTCTGTGTCGTCCTGGTCGTTCACGAAGGCCATCGGGCAGCTCGTCGCCGGCCTCCGGTCCGAGTACGTAAACGCCAGAGTCTTCATGGCCCGCGTGAACGCGATGTAGCGGATGTTCCACTCTTGCCGCTTCTGGTCGGCCGTATTGGCGAACCCGAGGGGCATCATGTCCTCGTCAATGACGAGCACGCGGTCGGCTTCGAGGCCCTTCGCCCTGTGGACGGTCGACAGCGTCACGGCCTTGCCGTCCTTCTTGTCGCTGAACATGGCCTCGATCTCGGCCTTCATCTCCTTGAGCGTCCCGGCCTTGCTCTTCGCGGAAAGCAGCCGAGCCGTGTTGATGCGGTCCAGGAGCCGGATCATCGCGTTGTCGCCGTCGTCGATGTCGCGAGCGCGGAGCTTGTCGACCTCGATGGCCTCGTAGTCCGCCAGGAACATCGGGAAGGAGGCGACGTTCGCGCCCCGCTTCATGGCCTTGTCGAAGATGGCCGTGATACCCTTGCCGATGTCGCGACCGCGGACGAATGCTTGGACGCCCGAGAGGATCAACGAGTAGCACAGGTCGACGACGGGGGCCGTCATCCGGCAGACGACGAGATCCCCAGGGCGGATCCAGTCCTGCACGGCGTCGTACTCGACGGCCTCGATCTCGCCCTGCTCGGCGCCGGGCGCCGGCTCGATGCCCGGCACGATCTCCTGCGCCAGCTCCAGGTGCGACTCGGGGCACCGGTAGCAGGTCGGCAGCGGCATCTCCGTGGCGTCGAACTGGTCCTTCATGAGGTCGAAGGAGTCGCAGTCCGCGCCGCTGAAGCCGTAGATGGCCTGGAAGCGGTCGCCGACGGCCAGCATCCGGCCGCCCTGGTTGAGGGCGAGCGTGACGATGCCGCGCTGCGCCGCGTTCAGGTCCTGGACCTCGTCGACCAGGACCCAGTCGTAGCGCTGAGGGCGCATGACGAGGTCGCCGGAATCGTCGAAGCGGAACCGACCGTTCTCGATGAAGCCCCGGCAGATGTTCGGCAGCCAGACCATGTCGTCGAAGTCGATCGACTGGGCGCACACGCTCACGCCCCACCGGAGCAGCGGCGCGATCGTGGCCTCGATGAAGGCCCACGAGTGCTGGTCCACGTCCACGCCGTAGCGGTCCGCGAGCGCCAGGATGGCCCGGGTGTCCGCCGGGTCGGTGAGTGTGACGCGCACGAGGCTCGCCAGCTTGACCAGCTTCGGCACGGGCCAATCCTCGGACTTCCGGGCCGCCTTCTGGAGCCCGCGGACGTACTGCCCGAAGACCTCGCCCTCGTTCTTCGCCTCGTCGAACAGCTCCTTGGCCATCCGGCGGTACTTCGATCCGTCCGGTTCGTTGAGGCCGGGGAAGACGTCGCGAATCCCGGCGTACGCGAGCGAGTGAATCGTCCGGCCCTCGACTCCGGTGCCTTTCAGCTTGTCCCTCAGCTCCTTCGCGATGTGGGCATTGAACGCGCAGAAGACCGCGTTCTTGAGGTGGGGGGCGATGACGTTCACGAGCGTGAACGTCTTGCCGGTGCCGGCGAAGGCGCCGACGATACCGTGCCCGCCGTCCTCATCCAGGACGAAGTCCCGGATCGCAATCTGCTGGGGACTGAGGTCGACGCCGATGTCGCTATCGGGGGAGCCGCCTGCCACGTTGCCGATCATGCCTGCCTCTCTGGCTCGCTAGACTCCCCTATTTTACACAGCTCGCTTGATTTGTCAACCCAGTTTCGTACCGGGCTGTCGATCAGGCGGCCAGTTGCTCGCGGCTCGACCCGAAGATCAACTCCCTCATGGGCGCGAATACGCAGCGCGCGACCTCACGGCCAACGTCCGCCAGACGCACGAGTACCGCGTACTCATCACCGTCGAAGTTTTCGAAGCCCTCGACACAGTACAGCCCGCCCTTCCAGGTCACGGCCGCACCGGCAAGCCGATGGCCCGCCTTCGTCTCGGCCCGCAGGGACCGATGCTCTCGGGTATCCAGGGTGATCATGTCCAGAACCTCCCGCGTCCGCACACCAGACGCTTTGCGGCCGGCGTGGAAGCGGGGATGGTCCCCTTGGCGGTCCTATACGCCGGGCGCGCCCCAGTAGGGCTGGTTCATCCGCTCGTTGACGGGATGGATGGATTTGCAGGACCGCTTCATCCCTCTCAGGATGATGCACCTGACCCACCTTGTCAACAGCGAACGTACCATCTCGGCTGTTTCAGACGCCGACCGACACGCTCGTTTTGTTCACGTCAACGAACCGGATCTTGCTCATCACGGGCGCCAGCGCCCTGAGCAGGTCCCCTGTGACGTGAGCGGTCCCGTAGGCGGCGGCCCCCATCGATTTCTTCGCCTTGAAGTCGACCACGAGCCCATGGATCGACTTCCAGATGCCGCCACGCCTCCAGCCTGTCGCCCGTGCAATCGATTGCACCAGCTTGAGCTGGTCTTTGGATAGCTCGCCCTCCTGGACGGACTCTCCCTCGAACAATGGTCCACGACCAACGAGGGTTATTGCCTCAGAGATCCTCATGGTCACAGGCTCAAGTACAGGCCGGTCTCCTTCTCGAAGACCTTGCGGAGATGGGTGGCGTAGACGTCGGTGACCTTCTTTGTCGTCTTCGCGTTCATGCCGCGGACCCGCATGAACTCGACGTCGTACAGGTCGCGACCATTGAGCACGATGCGGACCATGTTGGGGCCCTTCCGGTTCGGGAATCTGAAGGTCAGCCCGCCCATGCCGCGACCATGCTTCGACTCGGCCTTCGAGCCGAAGGTCATGAATTGCTTGGCGCCGATCATGGCCCCGACCTTCCCGGCGCCACCGAGCTGCTTGAGGATGATGCGGCCGACCTGGTCGTTGCCCTCCACGAGCTTCCTCAGCGCCAGGGGCCTGATAGTGCGGCCCACCTGGTCGTTACCCTCTACGAGCTTCTTCAACGTCAGAGCCACGGACTCGGATAGGCCGCCGTGCCGCTTCTTGAGGCCCTGTATGTCGGCCTTTCGGAACGCTGCCCGAAACCCGCTGAGCACGTCGTCGATCGCACGCTGGACAGCGCTCCTGGCGATTGTGCTCGTGATCCCGTCCGACGCCGGCACGACCGCGGAGCGCATCTTGGAGTACACGACATGGTTCTTCGGGGACGGGCTCGGCGCCTTCGGTCCGTAGACGCAATGGATATCGATCTCAACCGCGGCGCTCCCAGGGCGATCGCCGCTCTCGCCCCAGGCCGCCTTGATGATGAGCCAACACGGGAACTTCAGCATCCGACCGCGGACCTCGATCTCCTTGCCGGACTTCTTGATGCCCAGATGCTCCGTGAACCCGAGAAGGCTCACCTCCTGCTCCCACCGAAACCGCTTCACGACATCGCCGACCAGTCGGACACGCTTGGACAGCCCGCCGGAGCCCTCGTCGATCACGTCCTCACCGAGCGCGGCCATGGCCATCTCGGGGCTCAGCGACTTCAGGTACCCGATGACCTTCCTCGCGTCCTTGCCGGTCACGCCCCACCTCTTGAGCAGGTCGGCGGCCCGCTTCATGGGGTCCGGGGCTCGGAACTGCTCGATCAGCTTCAGCAGGCCCACGCGGGCGTGTCCGAGGTCGTCCTTCGACGACGTCACGAGCGCGGAGAGCACGTCTGCCGACGGCTTCGGCCGCAACGCCCCGAAGACCTCCTTCGCCCGACGGAGCCGCAGCGTGATGCCGCGTGCCTCGTCCAGGTCGGCGGCCTCCAGCTTGGCCGAGACCGGAATGTACGTCAGGAACTGCGCCGGGATCGACCTCCCGAGGGCCTTGCCCACAGCATACGGAACCAGGCTGAGAGACATGTGCTGCTGGGTGGGGCCTGGCTTTCTGCCCCTGTCCCATCCGACCTTCCTCTTTTCGACCCTCCCGTCCGACAGCGGAACGAGCAGTGTCCAGTCCGCCTGCTCGCCGATGCCGAACCCGAGCACCATTCGGCCACCCCTGGACCGCCTCCAGTCGATCCCGCAGTGCAACTTCGGATCGTACTCGTCATTGCCCCTGGCTTCCTTGGCCGCCACCGACTCGACCCGCTCTCCGAACAAGGAGACGACATCCTCGATCTCAGAGACCACCTTCCTGTGGCCACGCCCTTCGGGGTTGGCGGCCAGCCACCGAGCAAGCCACACGAAGAACTCACGAAACGTCACCGACCCCTGCGTGCTCTCGGCAGCCATCTTGCTGGCCTTGTACGAGCGGAGCCGGTCCGCCAGCGAGCGGGGCTCGTCCTGGGCCTTCGGCTTCGGTGTGATGCCGGCCTTCTTGAGGCGCTGGACCAGCTCGCGAACGAAGCTGCGCCGGACGGACGTGAACGTCGCCAGCGGCATCATCCACCCGCGGCCCTTCTGGTCCCAGCGGAACCCAAGGTCGACAAGCCAGTCCTTGACCCCGTAGGTGTTGCCCGAGATCAGGACCACCCCGCGGTCCCAGTCGAACGTCAGGTTCACGCCGGATCGCTGGAGGCGATCGTCCTGGCGCTGAGCCTCCCGGAGTCTGGCGATAGCCACCTTCACGCTCTGGGTGCTCTTGTCGCCGCCGAGCCCCTTCGTCGCCAGGCTGATCACGTTCTGCGCCGACGCGAGCTTGTTGTGCTCCTGGGCGATGGCGCTGGCCTTCTTGATCACGACATCGACGTCCCCGGCCGACTTGTGGGTGCTCTCCCTCTTCGGCTTGCCGTCGTAGTGGACGAACCGGGCGTGCCAGCGCTTGGAGGTCTTGTCCCACCGGAGCCCGGCCTTCTTGAGCTGGTCCTTGATCAGGAACGTGTCGCCGACAACCGTGACGGAGACGCCGCCCTCGTGGGCACCGGAGAACCCGAAGTCGCCTGGGCTCCAGCGCATGACCTTGAGCTGGACCTCGCCGGCCAACCGGAGCTTCTCCTCCAGGAGCGAGAGGACCTCCTCGTTGAGCGCGCCCTCGGAGAGCTGCTGAATGCTACCGGAAATCTTCACTCCAGGCCCCACTTTTTGACCGCAGCTCCAAGCTCCGACGCCGCCTTGTCGTGGTTGTGGTACGCCGAGACGCTGTTCCCACCCTGCGCCACTGTCTTTCCGTCGCGCGACACCTTCCAGGACACGCCTCGCTGGTCCCCTGAGACAACCAGCTTCGCGCCATTCTTGAACCCGATCTCCGTCGCCACCCCCTTCCCTTTCGGCTTGGGGCTAGCGCTGCTGAACGCTTTGTACATCGGTCCCAGCTCGGACTTCAGCCGGTAAGCCGCGGTCCCGAGCAGGCTCTGCACCAGCGCCGCACCAACATGCCGGGCGTAGTAGGACGCCCCTTCGGTTGTGAGGGCTTCGCTCACGCTCTTCCGGGAGACGTGTCCGCCCCTGCGTTTCTTCTCCCCCCAAGAGAGCCATGTCTCTGACGACAGGTCGGGGTCCCACATCCAGTGGCCCTCCATCCAGCCGCCACCGGGCCACCCGAAGATCCAGACCCCAATGGCTCTCGGCTTCTTGCCCTTCTCTCTGATAGCGAGAACCGGGAACTTGAGCTTCTGCCGGCCGAACACACTGACGCCCATGTATGCGCCCGCGCCTGGCTTGTGGATGCCGGAACCTCGACCGGACAAGAACAGGTTGGCCGAGTACCTCTTCGTAAGCCGGGACATCTCCTTCTCTGCAAGGGCGCGCTGTGCCTTCGCGAACGAGATGGGGATTTGTCCCTTTCTGCCGCCCAGTATCCAGGCAGCCATGTCGGAGATCACCTTCTTGCTCGCGCCGACGAGAAGCTCCTTCCTGAGCACCGCCCCGAACTCGGCCACCCTGTCTGGGGACAGGGCCTCTTCGTCGAGCACATCCTCCGTCTTGACCTTCAGGGCGCCCGGGTGGCTGCTGATGGTCTCGAAGTAGCGCTTGAACACGATGTCCGCCATGTCCTGGCCGCTCACGGCGGACAAGACGGCGTAGAACACGAGGGGCACGTTCTCGGGCACGCCCCTGGAATACTTGGCCAGCTTCGGGTCGACCCGCTCCAGGTTGCGGAGGTAGAGCCGGAACGCCTTGCGGCCGTTCTTCGCGATGACGTCCTGGGCGTCAGCGATGCTGTCCTTGCCGAAGAGGGCCGCCAGCTTCCCCCGGTCGCGCGTGATGTGAGCCCGGACCCTCTTGAAGAGCATCTGGTCCGGCTTCATGTCCTTGCCGGTCTCGTCACGCCAGAGCTTCAAGATCTTCGAGCTGACCTTGAAGGCCCCACGCCTGGTCGGCCGTTCCTCGTCTGGGAAGGCGAGCGACGGCGTGGACTTCTGGCGCTCTGTGATCAGGCTGCTGGAGATCCTCATCACTTGCCCCTGGTCACGTGTCTGTCGAGGAGCTTGTTGACGACCGCCAGGTCCCCGCTGTTCACGGTGCGCTGGCCGAGGTGCGCGTTGCCCAGGAGCGCCTTCGCGAGTGCCGAGGGGTTCTTCAGCGAGTACCCCTCGTCGGCCATGACCCCCTTCAGGGCCTTCGCGAGCGCCCGCTCGTCCTCCTTGGTCCACTTGTTGTGCACCGCGGCGACGTCGAAGATGGCCCTGGTCACCCGATGGCGAACCCGCCGCAGATCCGGATCCCCGCCGTGGCTGGCTTTCGGGATGCTGCTGAACCCTGCGGCTTCGGCCTCGTCGAGCGTGCCAGCCTCGGCCGCGCACCATTCGTCGTAGTCCTCCTCGGCCAGCCAGGGCAGCTCGATGGGCTCGAACTCCTCGTTGAGGCCGCGGAGCGAGGCGCGGATCGCGTTGATGCGCTTGGTGATGCCGCCGGCCATGCCGTAGAGCACGGCTGAGACGCGGTCGCGGAAGTCCAGGTGGAGCTGGACCCAGGCGTGCAGCTCGTCGCGGAGCTTGTCTCCGGAGAGCTTGCCGTCGCGGAGCTTCTTTGCGATCTCCTCGGCCTTGCGGATGGAGAACGACCCCTTCTCACCGACGTCACGGATGGCCTTGCCCATGTTGGCCGCGATCGTGCGCAGCTCGCGGATGGCCTTGGTGCTGGAGAGCTTCTGGGGGCCCTTCTTCCTCGGCTTCTTCTTCGAAAATCGCTTCGTGGGGATCTTGGCGCCTGACGCGATGGCCATCATCTGGTTCCGGCCTTGCGCGAAGAGCCCGTAGAGACCCTTCAGCTCCTTCTCCCACGAGCGCATGGGGCCCGACAGGTCAGTGCGCCGCATCGCGCGCTCGACACCGCTGCCCCGGCGCTCCTTCTCGGCATCCTTCGCTGCCCCGAGAAGATCGCTGGCCGCCTGCTCCAGACGATCGAGCTTCAGGATGAACTTCCGGGTGGGGTCGACAACGCCGTCGAGCTGTTTGGCGACAGCGCCCTGGGCGTCTTCGGCGAGGAGAGGGAGTCGAAGGATGGAGGCGGCCTCACCCAGTAGCTCCTTGTCCCTGCCGACCATTTCCTTCATGGCCGAGAAGATTGCCGCCTTGACCTGTTGCGGGCCGCGCGAAGCCTTTATGCGGATCTCTCCCGTGTGCATCGGCTTGTTGCTGCCCCGGGGAGCATGACCCTTTGCGGCCCTGGACCCCTCGACCCAGAACTCCAGGCCGTACCTCCCTGCGTCCGTCTCGGACACATAGAAGTTGTACACCCGGCCGTCGCCGTCCTCGCGCCCCCAGTCGACCCAGAACTCATACACCGAGAGAACGCTCCAGTCGTTCACCTCCGTCTTGGTGTGCCAGACCCTGTCCCGGGTTCCACCCAGCACATCCTTCGGGATGCGACGCTCCAGCTCCGGGCCCAGTCGACCGAGAACCTTCTTGGCGGCCATGAGAATTGGGTCCAGGGCCTTGCCGCGCGCCTCGAAGACCCGCTGGAAGCTGCCGGAGATCGTGGTCATCGTGTCCTCGTTCTTGTTCTTGTTCTCGTGCTCGATCAGCTCTCGAACCGCCTTCAGGAGCGGCACCCCGGCCTTCCTGATGCCCCCACTGGACGGCACCTTCCCGCGGGCCGCGATGCCCTTGTCGAACATCGCGAGCCACTGGATCTCAGCCGCATTGGCCGGAGCCTGTAGCGCTACCCGGATGTGGTCCGTCAGGTCAACCCCGACAGTGACTGCGCCGCCAGCTCCGCGCTTCACCTTTGCCATCCTGAGTGCCTTAAACGAACCCGGGCTCGACGTACGGAGCTGGTTGGCCAGCCACCCGAGGAGCTGCTTCACCGCCATCGACGGCCGCGGGTCGCGCGTAACATCTTCTCGGAGCCCGACGTCGAACACGGCATCGACCAGCTCCTTCGCTGCCTCGCTCATCTTGCCCTCGTGGTACGGGCCGCCGGTGGCGATCATGTTGCCGTCCCGGATGACCCGCCAGGCAAGCCCGTCGCCGTCGCCGTCGCAGTGACTGCGGACGATCGCCGTCGCACCATCTCCGAGGGCCGCCTCAAACGTCGCCAGGGTACCCGAGTGCTTGCAGCGACAGCCGGGGCCGTGCTCGTGCACGCTGAGCTTTGCGCCGACGATCGCGTTGCGTTGGGGATCACGCAGCGTGCTCTGGGCGATGTGCTCCCGCAGCCCCTGGACTGCCCTCTCGGATGCGGTCATCGGGCGTGTTTCTCCCGGAGGGACTCGATGCGCCGACGCGTCACCCCCTTCATCAGCTTACTCAGCCCGGCCGACAACGCGCGGTACACGATCCGGGTCCCGGCCGCGCGCTGGAACTTCACCGCATCATGGCCTTCGGCCCACCCGCGGTCACCAGCGTCCCCGGGCGTCAGGAAGTACCAGATGTCGATCTGGACGTTGTCGCCGTCGTGGTTCGTCTCCGCGGTCACCCACAGGTTGACCGCCGCGAGTCCCTCTTCTTCCTCGAAGCGCTGGACCCAGGTGAAGTCGCCGCCTTTCTTTTCGTGCAGCTTCAGGTCGAGTCTGAGCCCCCTGGAGAGACCATCCAGGTCCCCAAGGCGCGACAACCCGCGGACGAACTCAGAGTTGGGGCCGAACTTGTTCGACCTGGCCTCGGTGAGCTGAAGAGACTCGCTGATGCGCACGTCACCCCTCCGATCGGGCCTGCCGCAGCTCCTGAGCTGTACGCCGGACGGACACGAGGGACTTAATGAAGGCGCCGCCGGCCTGGACTGCTCCCTCGCCGAGAGAGCGCACGAGCGCGCCGGCAGCCATCAGGTCTTGCTCGGTAATGGCCGCTAGATCCTCGACGAGCTGCTCGACCCTGGCGATGGCCGCATTGCTGGCCTCGCCTTCGGAGAGTGCGTCCTCGAGTCCCGCCAGGCTCGGCTCTTCGAACTCGCGCAGGACGCCCTTCAGGTCAGCCATCCTTGCCCCTTTCGTCGAAGACGGCCTTCGCTCGGGTCCGCATGCGGTCGATCGCCTTCCCGAAGACGGTTCCCATCTTCCGGTACTTCGCGGAGCCGGCGCGCTTCGCCTCCCGGTGGAGCTTCGTGGCGACCGGCATGAGCTTGTCAGCGAGCGGATGGCTCTGTGAATCCAAGATCAGCGCTGCGTTCGACACGAGCACCGACGCGAGCATGAGGGCTGCGTCCTGGGGAAGCGACAGGATCGCCTCCTTGGACTTCTTGGCGTCCTCCTCCTCGATCAGCCGACCGACCGTGCGGCCTTCGACGATCCGAGCGAAGTTGCCTGCTGACGCCAGCCCATGCTGCACGCTGTACGGCATCGGGGGCTCCAGAATCTCCTTGCCCTTGTCACTACCCATGTCGGCCTCGTTGCAATCGATTGCAGCGCGAGGCTACCGCCGCCTTACGGGGTTGTCCAGCCGGCAGATTCAGTCAGAGAGGTTCCAGGGGTCCGGGACCAGCCCGAGCCCCTGCATCTCCTTGTCAGAATCGTACCAGCACACACCCTCGCACTCATCGAAGCTCGGGGCCTCGGCCGTGTCGTTCAGCTCTTCCCACCCCGCTGGGGTCTCCACCTCTCCGTACAGCACGCCTGCCTCCTGATGCTGTGACGGCTGATTGCCGCCTGATGACTGGATACTAGTCACCCGGAGGCACATGTCAACAATTATTTCGCCAGGTAGATCAACAAGGCCGTCAACGCACCCAGGACGGACACGATCCCGGCCCACACCGGCGCCGGGACGTCCTTCACCCAAGACCTCTCCCCTGTCTGCTTTACGTCGATCAGGCCGCTCGACGCATCCCGTCGGCCGAGCTTGCTGTTGAGCCCCTCTTCGACCGAGGTCAGCCGGGTCTCATACCCAACCATTCTCTCCGTTGTCCTTTCTGTTGTCCCAGACGCCTGCTCTATGGCCCGATTCGCATCATTCGCAGCCGCTTCCGCTATCGTGACCGCCCTGGCGGCCTCGGTCCTCACGCTGTTGATCTCGCCCCTCAGCCCATGAACGTCGTCCCGGATAATCTCTCGGGACCGCTCTGCTGCGTCCAGCTTCCCCTCCATCCGGGTCAGCTTTTCGAGAACCGACTCCGACGGACCACCCCCACGCATCAGGCCATCCAAGATCTTCGCGCTCTCAGAAGCCGCCAGCGCCGCGCCGCTTGCTGCTGCCACCAGCTCTCTGTCTGGCATCACACGTTCCAGGAGGTCTACTCTCGACTTCAGGTCACCCCATTCCTTTTCGGTTGTCACGCTGTAGCCTCCTGGAGCTTGCGTCGCAAGAACGACTCCAGCCGGTCCCGATCCTCCGGGGTCTTCACCATGTACTCCGGCGGGAGCTTGCGTCGCAACACCAGCATCAGGCTTTCCCACGCCTTTTCGCGATCCTCCGGCGAGGAACTGCGCAGCACGAGAGTATGGACATGCGTAGCAGTGTCGATCCTCACCGGATCCTCATCAGCCAGATCGTCGCCGACAGACACAGCGGAATCCCTTGGGGGGCCACAAGAGGGAACACCCAAACCATGTCACCAAGGTCAGGACATCGCAAGTCCTCGCTACGCAGCCGACCCCTCCGGGCGCCATCTGTTCCCGCCATATCGGACCCGTGTGCTGAGCACGGACTGCGCCACCGAGCTGGCCACTGTGGCGCGCGTGAGCCGGCTCCAGGTGCCCGCGTGCCGGGCCCCCTCCAGGTACAACTCCCGCGCCCTGTGGTGCTCGATCGAGACTCCGGAGGCGAAGATAGCGTCCTCGCCGCAGTTGTAGCTCATCGTGCCCTTACCGGGGACGGGGAGCCCGGTCTCGCTCTCCCAGTTGACCACGAACGTGGCCGGGCCGACCTGTTCATGTCTCTCTTGGTTGTTGAAGTACGAGTGCCGCCGCCACGGCCGAGGGCTTCGGGCCCCCGACCTTCTGGCTCGACTCCCACGCCTGCCATCCATCCTTCGTCCGTACGAGCGTCCGTCCGCTTTCCATCCGCGAGCAGTAGACATCGGGGCCCATGCGTTGCCACTCTGCCCCGAGCACATCCATCCGCGCCGGAAACCCCAGACCCTCACCTTGGACTTCATCGCGTTCATCGAGCAGCGCCCTCATGACCCCGAGCGCCGCCGACAAGACCTCCTCGACCGTCTCCAGCCCCAGGCGCGCCCCCAACGCCCGAATCTCCTGAATCGTCTCCCTCGGAAGGAAGATCGGCGCCAGCGCTAGCTCCGGTCCGGGCAGCTCCTCATCCGGGAGATCATCCCGTTTACGATCTCCCCGGTCCCGTTCGCGCTCTCTGCGCTCACGCCCTTCATCTTCACGCGCTTCACGCTCACGCCCTCCACGACCCCCCCGGTCATCCCGTTCACGCCTGGTCGCCATCCTGCCACTCCTCTCGGCTGCTACAGCACCGACCAGCAACCTACAGCACGAGACACCAGAGGTCAAGAATAACTTTCAGCCGTAGAGTTTCTGCCCACAGCCTCACCCTCCCTCTCGCACCATAAGGCCGCAGCCGCTGCTTTGCCCGCACCATGGGAAAAAATCGGAACACCATTCAGAGGCACTGCCCGGGCCCAAAATACCCCGAACCGGAGTCACACCATGGGCTCTGGGGAGGGTCCGTTACATGGTGCGGTTGGGGAGTGGGGTCGTGCAGCTCATCGCAGCCAGGTCTGCACCATGGAGTGTTCTGTGGTCGGGTCCAGAGCTGGCATGGCTCTTGTCGGCGGGGTGGGTGATGGTGCAGCGGGTGTTGGGGGTCTGGTGGGTGTGGCTGCTCGCACCATGCAGGGTAGTGAGGAGGGGGTGAGAGGTAGTGAGGAGGGGTTTTGGGGGAGAGGCGCACCTCCGCACCATACGGTCGTGGTCATGGGGGCCTGCCTGGTGGGTCTTGGGGCTAAGAGCCCGGTGTCGGTCGCGTCTCCCACGAGGAATCTGGTCACGGTATGGACCGCCACAGTCGAACCGAGCGATCGTCGGCTAGCTCTGGAGAAATGTACAGCGATTCGGTCGTCTCATCGCTACGCCCGTTCAACGTAGCCTGCGACGAGCGACCTGTATGAATAGCGATCCGCGCCAGCCCGAGTTCATCCGGCAGCGGCAGGCCGTAGCTACGAGTTCCGCACTGGCCGTCGAGACTCACAACAAACGGAACTCCACGCTGTCGCAGCTTCGACAGTTCATCAACAAATCGGTTGAGGTCGAGTTGCTCGTGGTATCGTTGGTCGCGGTCTCCGCTCGTCCCTTGGTATGGCGGGTCCATGTAGACCAGATCGTCAGGGCCTGCGGTGTCCAAGACGCGGGAGTAGTCTTCGCACGTGAGCGTTGTGCGGCCTCGAAGTAGCCGATGGGCGTGATGGATATGCTTCCGCATCCTCGCCGGTTGCGTGCCCTTGCGGCGCATGTCTGGCGACTGGTTGAAATGGCCCGAGGCGTTGAACCGGACTGCGTTCTTGACGCACCGAGCCACAAGAAACAGCAGTGAGCTTGGCGAAGGATCGGTGTTGAACCGCTCGCGCACACGATCGTAGTAGGCGCGAGGTTCAGCGAGTTGCTCGTACCACAGGGATTCGTATTCATCCGCCAGCCGGTCAGGCTCCGTGACTACCATCCGCCAGATCCCCATCAGCGGCTTCAAGCTGTCGTTTATGTGATACGCCCGCCCCCTTTCGTACTTGGCGCAGGCGAGCGTCACCGCGGCTGAGCCTGCAAAGGGTTCGAATACGGTGCTGACGGCCGGCCGTATGAACTCCAAGATGATCGGGGCCAAGCGGCGCTTGCTCCCCTGATACGGGATCGGATGTACGGTGAGAACTGTCGGATCGCTGGCTAGCATGGGGAATGACTCACTTCAGCTCCGACGCGATCGACGGGATGCGCTTCTTGAGTTGGACCAAGACCCGTCTTGACTGCTTCGCCGGAAAGGCGTCGATCGTCGGACCGCTGCTCGGGCGGGGCCTCGTAGGGCACCAGGAAGCCGGTCAGGTACCACTTCGACGGCGCGACGGGGAGCACCTCCTCGGTGTAGGCGTCATGGTCCGCCTCGTCGGGGCGGGGGCCCACGAGATCGAGGCGGAGGGCGTCGAGCAGGCGGCTGCGGACCGCGGCGGCGTCACTACTTGTCTTCTTCGAGGAGGGAGGGAGCAAGGTTGTAGAAGCGGAAGCCGCCACCGCCCCTCCAACGAGTTGTCTGTGTACTCCCGCTGCTGTCGGCCCCATCTACGACCGCTCGGAGACGTGGGAGGACGTGAGAGTGACAGTGGTCACCGAGTTCGACCATTAGCCATCTTCGGCCGGCCTTGTGTGCCACGGCCCCCGTCGTGCCCGAACCTGCGAAAGAATCGAGCACCCAATCGCCAGGCCGGGTAGACAGTTCGATCACCCGCTTGATGAGAGCCTCAGGCTTCTTCCCCTTCGGGAACGTTACGCCACCCTCTTTATGCAGGTTGTTGGAGAGCAGGTCGTCCCAGAGTGTTGTAAGGGGCTCACCTGCCACGAGCTGCCCGTCCACTTCCTTAAGCTTGTGCTTGTAAAACAGAATCCGGCGGCCATTGATGAGATAGAAGTCCTTGAAACCCTCCCGGGGGAGGTGGTGCACATTCGTCGGGTCGGCTTTGGATCGGTCGATTGCTGCCTGTGCGGCCTTGCTGACGCCGCTGTAGTTCGGTCTGGCAAGCTGGGTGACTTGCCGAGCATGGTCGAGTACAAACTCATCAATGACATCGGGCGATTTTTTCGCAGTGGACCGCGCTTCCTTCTCGGTCACTCCAAGATGGTCGGCAAGGCCACGCATAAGAGTGGTGATACGCCACTCGCCACAAGGACGGTCGATGTTTGGGATGAACTGGTTGTAGCGGGCGTCTCGTTCGCGAGCGGTGAAGACTCGAATGGGGTTCCATCGAGCCTTTTCCTTCGCGTACATCAAGAGAAAGTTGGTGGTCGTAACGCAACCGGGGTTGATGGCCTTGTGGCCCGTGGCCGAGCCCTGCTTGAACGTAACGATGGAAACACGGTTGGCACGACCAAACAACTCGTCGAGCAGCACGATAAGGTATCCAAGCTCGTTGTCGTCAATATGGACGAACAGCGTTCCCTCCGGGTGCATGAGCCGATGGATAATGGATAGGCGCTCTCGCATGAGCGATAGCCAGACCGAGTGCTCCATGCCGTCGTCGTAGTGTTCGAACGCCTGCTGGGTGTTGAACGGTGGGTCAATGTAGACGCACTTAATCTTGCCGGTGAAGTCCTGCTGCAACGCCTTCAAGGCCAGCAGGTTGTCTCCATGAATCAGCATGTTGTCGAAGATGTCGTTGTCGGTGACTTTCTTCTTGGCTGAATAGGAGAGTTCCGAGTCTTCCAAGAGAATCCGAGGTTCCAACCGAGGCCGCTTGTCTTTGCCGATCCAAGTCAGCTCCAGTTTTGTCTTCTTCTTCGCCATGCGTCTGCTCCTGCTATCGAATCGTCCAGACGTGCGGGGGATCGTTGCGCGGACCGGGATCGCACCAGTCGGC
>CEPX01039372.1_pt1 | contig 17640 bp, 20 predicted proteins | sample 361361 | NCBI WGS metagenome assembly CEPX01 (sample SAMEA2619974, study PRJEB7988) | marine metagenome | biome: marine biome (ENVO:00000447); feature: mesopelagic zone (ENVO:00000213) & marine oxygen minimum zone (ENVO:01000065); material: "saline water (ENVO:00002010), including plankton...
GTTTAAAGGATTAGTTATATTTACGGCCGGAGCTGTTGTATCTACCGTAAAGTAAATAGAGTTATTTAATCCAAACTTTCCGCTTACAGAATTATTAGCATATATAAATAATTGATAAGTCCCGTCTGCTACTGTCCTGGAAGTATTTATATCTGATAGAGTAATATTAGTTCCATTATAATTTATTATCCAAGTACTTATAGGTGTGCTATTTGTAGCATTAAAAAATATTGTTGACGTCGTGTAATTAGTATTATTTACTATTGGAGATTTAATATTTATAGTTGGCTCTGTATTTATTGTAAATCTCATTCCGTCCCCTATTGTTTGCTGACTAGCATTATCCCATGCGTCATAATACCAGTCATAAGTTCCTTCGCTTAAAGTTAAAGTTATATTCCATTCACTTCCATTTACTATACTAGAATTTGTCTGATTTAAAGTTCCATCAAGATAAAAAGAGGAATTATCTAAATTTCCTGAATCATCACTTATATTCGCGCTAAACTCAATAATATTTGTAATTGTATATGTTGTGAGATTTGCCGGGTGTGTTTCTTTTATTACAGGTACTATATCAGCTATTAAATATCTTACAATAACTATTCCATCTCCGCCATCTCCTCCAGTATATCCTGTACTTGCTCCACGGCCTCCGCCTCCGCCTCCGCCGTATCCATTTACTCCATCATAACCGCTTCCAGTATCTCCGCCATCTCCTCCACCGCCAGTTCCTCCGTCTCCTCTAGTAGCTCCTTCTCCTGAACTTCCGCCTCCGCCTCCGCCAGCGAAAGTTTGTCCCCAAACAACGCCACCGGCTCCGCCTACTCCTGACTGAGATCCTGATCCAGTTCCGCCGACAGCTCCTTTACCTCCACCACCACCAGGAGGATAAGGGTTACTTTGTTGATTATCTCCTCCATTATTTCCCTGACTGGCGATTCCTGTTCCAGGATCTCCAGCTCCGCCAGTTCCAGGCACTCCTCCACCAGAGCCTCCATCTCCGCCATCTCTTATATCATCTTGTTGTGTTCCATAACCTCCTCCAGTAGTATTAGTTACTCCAAAGAATGAAAATGTACCTTGAACTCCTCTTGTTCCAGAAGCTCCGCCAGTTCCTCCAGCTCCTACATGAAGATTAATAGTTTCTGAAGGTGTTGTAGCATAACTTCCATTAAATATCATTCCTCCAGCTCCAGCTCCTGAGCCAGTTCCACCTAATCCATTAGCTCCTCCACCACCTCCGCCTCCTCCAGCGATGGTTAATACAGAAATATTAGTAACTCCAGCAGGAACAGTAAATGTATCAGGCCCGGTTGTATTATAAATAGTGAATACTCCATCATAACTATCCCACCAAGCCCACTCTCTTAATTCTTTTCCTCCAGTAGTTCCAATCCAATCAATGCTTTCTTTAATTCCTTTTTTACCTTCTATTCTCCATTCATAAGTTCCAGCAGTTAATACTTCAAAATTATATTTTACCCATTCTTCTTTTGTATCAGTCCAGTTATTCCATTTTATTACAGATATATTTTTTCCATCTATTATTTTGTAAATTTTTTCTTTTCCGAATATATTTTTACTTACATTCTTTTTTATAAAAATATTAGAATTAATTGATTTAATATTTCCACTTCTATCTTCAAACTTCATACTTTCAAACAAAGGCATATTTTTATATAATGTAGAAACTCCCTCAGAATAACAATTTATTAAACATTTTTCAGTATTAACATTTAGTTTCTTTTCAATTATATTCTTTTCAAATACCCAACCGAAAGGATCATACCATTTACGCTCATCTATTGTTATCTTTCCATATTTTCCTATTTTATTATCAAAATTCTTTACATTAAAAGCCGAGACAGTGCCTACTAAGAAAACTATACATAACATAAAAATAAATATTTTTTTCATCTTTGCCTTCCTATAAAAACTTCTTCCCTTAAAGTTCTAGGTAATCCTATGTAAGTTATGATCATTATAAGCACTCCTACAACTACTACCATTTCAGGAAGATTCAATAAGAATCTAGAAGGATCCTCTAAGTTCTGTAAGAAGAAACTACTAAATGGCTCTAAAGCTATTATTGTTTCGTAAGTGTTTGCTATGTAAGTACTCAAAATATAAGTTAAAATAATTAACAATATATCGACGACTATGAAAAGTTTAGGTACTGTTTCCCTAGTAAAATAAGCATTGATCATCATAGCTAAAACTAATCCGAATAAGATCATTACTCCAATAAGATTAATCTTATCTAAGATCGCTGTGTTAATCTGTCCTAAAGTATCGGCCGTAGCTGACGATAGATTAACCTGGCCCGCTAATTGATCTATACTTATGCTTGTAGTTATTAAATTAAAGGCATAAACAAAAAATCCTATTGTAACTATGATCATAAAACACGTTATCATAAATTCCACTAGCCCGCTCGTTCCCTGTCCTTTTTTATCTTTAAAGATCATTCGTTAAGTACCTTCTTTATTTTTGGAATTTCTAAATTTATAATATCTATTTCTATTTCCTTCCAAAGATCATGCCTAGCAATTAATCCCGTAAGCTTCCTATCTGAAATCTTTTTTTTATCCTTACCTTTATCTAATCTTTTTTTCTTAATTTTATCTAAAATATCAGCTAGTAGTTTATGTATTCTTGTTGTTTTTTCTTCTTTAGTCATGGTTTAAATTTCAAAGTTTTCGTTATTTTTGAATCATTTTTAAGTACAACTAAAAATATTATGGCCCATACAATAGCCAACACCCAGGAGATCTCGGTAATAATTGTAAACATCATTTCGAAGAATCCGTAGAATTGTGTTTTATCTAAGTAATCTGAAATAACTAATATTAAATTCAATACCCAATTAAATAGAGCGTAAGTTATAGGGATTAATCCTAATTTAAGATATTTTAATTTATTAACAGCTATGATTTTATGATCTTCATTTCTTCTATTTACCCACGGCAAACTAACAGCAAAATAGAAACTTAAAAAGAAAACTAATAAAACTCCTAATAAAGAAAATCCGTAAAGTAATGCCTGGCCTTCTGTTAACTCTAAACCTGTTCTAGTAACCTCAATACCTACAGAATTAAATCCCCCTAAAATAGTAGAATTACATTGTATTTTATAATGTTGATTTCCTACAAAAGAAAAATTTCCCCCTAATATTGTTATGCTCCAATCGTTAATTATATCTGTATTACTAAAATGATTTACTTCTGTTTGTAAAATATGATTTCCTGTAACATTGTAAAGATGAAAGTAACAGCTCGCTTCTGATCCTGATATTTGAACTCCATTTGATTTATTAAAAACATGGAAAGAAAAACTATAATCTTGATCTTTTTCTATAATAACATCTTTAGGATAACTTATTTCATATCCTCGATCAAAATCTCCCGTCTGAATAAATGGCGGTTGAGCTGAAACAGACGTCATTAAGAATAATGATAATACCAAAAATATACTAAACACACCTATTTTACGCATGCTTTTTAAAGGTTTTATACGTATAAAAATTTATTGTTTGCTTGTTAACAAAATTATTTATTGTATTTCGTTAATTTTATTCTCTTTTACTTCTATCATCAGAAACGATCTTAGTTAAGTGGATTATATTCTTTTCCATTTGTTTTAATACCTGTCCTAATTGTATTTGATTTTCTGAGCTTTCTTTTAACATAGATTTAATTTCGTTATTCATATCTAAGATCTCTTTAGAAGTAATAGGATTTTCTTTTAAAGAATGAAAGAAGTTTTGTACTTTAGTATTATCAGTATCGGCCGTATCTTTATGTAAAGTTTCTAGCTCGTGTAAATTATAAGAATTATCTATTATTAACCATAGGCCTTTATAAGTGTAACATTCTAATTTTTTACCTTCTTTATCGTATTGTTTAGCTAAAGAGTTTTTTATTAATGCGTAATGCTGTCTAGAAACTTTAAACATATATTTTTTATTGATCTTGAAGTCAGCTTTTAGAAAATTCTCTAAACCATTTATTAATGAAATTGCGTTATAAATTGCGTCCTTCTTAGCTCTAATAGAAGTTTCAGCTATATAGCTTTCCGGGAAGTTAATTATTATTGATCTATCAGTTAAAGCTACTTTTCTATTTCTAAAGATTATTCTTTGTCCTCTCTTAATTCCCCCTACATAATAAGGATCAAACTTAATATTATTTTTAATAAATATTTCTTCTCTCTTATTCCAATTCAATAAATTATCTTTTATCTTAAATTTAAATAAAAATCCGTGTCCTCTAACTGTATCTTGTTTTAATAAGCTACTGTCTTTACCTATCACTACTGATTTTTTTACTTCTTTTAGATCTAAATCCTTTAAGTATTCCCAGGTACCATAACCTATTTTTCTAATAGTTCCTAACCTCTTTAGCGTCGATAAATAGTAATTTAACTTCTGTTTAGAAATATCTAAATCTTTACAGATCTGAGCGGGATAATTCCCGGCTTTTATTTGATCTAGAACGGTTAAGTAAAACTTTTTACTTCTCATTTTTTACCTTCGTAATCCACATCTTTTATTTTCCATTTTATTATTAACCCCTGGCTTTTTAGGGCCAGGGTAAAGGAAGTATGTTAAACGATCAAAAAAACAACTGAGTAACTCGGAAGTTAATTTGGGGTTTACACACTTACAACGCGTTAACGTTGATTATGATCTTTCATTTTTATTAAATTAATCAAGCAACAAAGAGCCGATAAATATAACCAATATCTATCTGAAGCACTTAATTTAAGAGTTTAAATCAAAATTTTTATTAATTGTTTTTAGGTTGGCCGTGGCCTATATTTAGTTGCTTGATTTTTCTTTAATTTAATAATTGTAATCTGTATAACATCTCCGACATCTAAATTATTGATCTCTTGCTCCTCTTTGTTAAAAGTTATCCCTATACTATTTCCTATTATTTTAATTATTTTTTTCATTTTCTACGTTTTACTCTGTAATACATAGTAAAACATTACTTATAAATGTATCGTTTACCAGGTTTTAGGATCCATCATAGAAAAAGATTTTTTCATAGTAGTTTGGCCTAACTGATTTACAGGCCTTATACTATCGCTTTGTGTAACTACTCTCCCCGTCCTTAAACTTTCTCTTTCTCCGCCTTCTAGAGATCTCCTATAAGTTGATTCGATTATGTTAAGAACACTAACCACTAATAAAGGATATCTTGACTTTTTGCTTTCTGTGTCCATTCCCATTCTTTCATAATTACAAAATACAACGTCAGCTAGTTCTTCTCCTAAAACCATCATAATCTCGTAAACTCTATCTATGTCATACCAGGATAAAATAGTATTTCTATTAAGATAAGTGCTAATGATATTCATAATTAATTGAACGCCATACTCATTTAATAAAATTAAATCTTCGTCCTCAGGAGTATAATAATCTAGGTTTCCCTGGCCATCAGTTTTAATTACATCTCCTCTTAACAAATGCTCTATTTTTTCTAATATATTATCTAGCTCTAGCTGAAATATAATTAAGTTCTGATCTTGTCCCTGGTACATGCTAGAAGACGCCATAGCTTGCTGTAGCTGAGCGTTCTTAGATTTCTCATTATTTAGATCAGATTCATAACCGCCTATAATTCCTTCTACTTTCTTATGTTCGTCTTCGTCCATTTTAATTAACTAAAAAAAGAAAACCCGCCGTTATTTTTTCTCCTTCTTCGAGCTGTTGATTTAATTTTAGGTTTTGATCTAGATCTTCTTATAGAAGTTTTAGGTTTTGATCTAGATCTTCTTCTTATAGAAGTTTTAGGTTTTAATCTAGATCTTTTTCTTACAGAAGATTTTATTTTTCTTTTAGGCCTTTTTCTAAATCCTTCTCTCTTAGCTAATCTACTAAGTGATAGCTGTTTCTTTTCTCCTCTTGAATCTATTAAGAATTTCTTTTTTTCTATAAATTTATTTTTAAGTGCTACTCTCTTTCCTTTTCTCTTTCTGAAACCTCTAAGTTTAGGCCTGGCTTTTTTAATATAACTTTTTTCTTTTTTCTTAATAGATCCAAACTTCTTAACTTTTCCTTTTACTTTTCTGATCTCAAATGTTCGAGCTGTTGATTTATCAATAGCGAAGGATCCTCTACTTAATGCGTCTTTTTTATTTAAAGGAATTTTATTTAACTTAATGAATTTTCCTCTAGATTTTCCAAAAACATTATACCCTATTTGTACCTTCTTGATTCTTTTCTTTTTAACTTTTCTTTTCTTTCCTAATTTAAATAAAATCCTTTTCTTTAATGTAGCTAATTTTAATCTTGTTATTCCGTCCCCAATTCCTAATTTTTCAGCGAAAGCTTGTGCCTGAGCTGAACTAAATCCCTGTACCTGTGCGGTAGTTATTCTTTGAGCTTGTGCTGATGTTAATCTTCCTGGTTGAGCTATTAGTTGAGCTTGTTTAGTTTTTGATTTTTGCCTGTTTAAAAAACCCAATGTAACTAATTGAGTAGTTTTAGATATAGATTTAACTAAACTTCTTTGTACAATTCTTTTACTTTTAATTGCTTGAGCTTGTTTTTGTCTAAGTACTAATAATCTTTTTTGTTTTAATTTTGGTTTAATTTTACTTTTGATTATTTGTTTTTCTTTATTAGCTATAACTTTTATTTCCTTTCCTAATTTTTTATTTTTACTTTCTAATTTTTTAGTTTTTTGATTAAATCTTCTTAAAGAAATTTTTTGAATAGAAGTTAATTTAGTTTGTCTTAATAATTCATTATTAATTTTAAATCTCTTTTCTTCTATTTTTTTCATAACCTTAGCTAATCTTCGTTTTAATTCTTGCCTTCTTTGAGGAGTTAAACCTTTTATTCTTTCATTTAATCTTCTTAATATTTCTTCCCTTCTAGATATTATAGCTAATTGAGGCCGGGGCCTAACTACTCTTTTTCTTTCTAGTGCTTTTAATCTTCTTAAAGAAGCTTTTTGAATAGAAGAAGGCTCAGATAATTTTTTTATCTTTCTTCCTAGATTTCTTTGTTCACGTCTTAAATTTTCCCTTCTTCTTGCTCTTTTAATTACCTGTTTAGGTTTAATGGTTTGGGCTTGTATTCTTTTTATTTCTTTTTTCCTGGTTTTTTTAAATCTCTTTAAAGAAGCTTTTTGAATAGAAGTTAATTTTTTAATATCTTTTATCTTAACGTTTCTTTGTCTGATCTTTGCTATTACTTTTTTAGTTTGTAATTTAATTCTCCTTAAAGTTCCTGGCGGTAATTCTTCTATAGCTTGTAATTCCTTAACTCTTTTATTTAAACGAGATATAGTAATTCTAGATCTTTCCTGTAATTTTCCTAATTTACTTTTTTTAAATTTCTGTTCTTTTATTAATTTTTTTCTCTTTGCTAATCTTATCCTTCTTCTTTTAAATGTTAATTTTCTAATTCTTACAATTTCTTTTTTCTTTTTAGTTTCTAATCTTTTTTTCTTTAATCTTCTTAATGCTCTAGCCGTAGCTGTTCTCTTAGCTACTAACTTAGCTGTTCTTTTAGTTATAGCTTTAGCTTTTTGTACATCTCTAAATAATTTAGTTTTTTCTAATCTTTTTTGTCTTTCTTTTATTTTTTTCTCTCTTAATAATTTCTTTCTTCTAGCTATTCTTTCTTTTCTTCTTTTTTTTGTTCTCTTTAAAATTATTGATTTCTGTCTAAAAATTTTAGCTTTTATTCTTTTTTGTTTTAATCTTCTTAATGCTCTAGCCGTAGCTGTTCTCTTAGCTACTAACTTAGTAGTTTGAACAATTATTTTTTTAGCTTTTTTTACTTTTATAATCCTTTTAGTAACTTTGCTAGATTTAATAGTTTCTTTAAATGCTTTAGAAAATTCCTTAGAAAGCTTAGGTAATCTTACCGGTTTTCCAACACCTAACGCTTTAACTACTTTAGGGGGTACTCCAACAGAAACACTAGCTATTCCTTTTAATCCTGATCTTAATCCTACATTTATTTTTAATGATTTTATTACTTGTCTAGAAGCGGGTTTAGATAATTGCCCTACTAATCTTAATCCTTTTGAAACTACTCCAAATACTAAAATAGTTCCCCCTACTTCCGCTACAGCTTCTCCAGGCCTAGTAATAACAAAATTCTTAATCTTATTAGATTTTAATATTAAATTATTTTTTGTTATCGAAGCTCTTAGTCCTGAAACTAAAGGAATAAATGAAGCTGGATTATCAATTATTTTTTTAATTCCTTTTCCGGCTTCTACAAAACTAGAAGGAGTATCTACTATATTTCTTAAAAATCTATTCTGTCCGGCCTGGATTTTACCTAATGTTCCCCCTCTCTTTACAGCTTTTAATCTTTCTGTTTCATATATAAAACCTAATTGTGTTAGAGTACCTTCTCTTTCTCCGTTTGATTTAAAAAATTCATTCTTACTAACAAGCTCATCTAATTTATTATCTACATTCTTTTTTAATCTCTTATTAGCTTCTTCTACTGAAATTTCTCCACGATCTATTTTATTTTGAAGAAAGTTTGACTGTTGTTTTGAAAAATTATCTATATTTTTTGTAATTCTTGCTTCTTCATTTAATCGTTTTTTATTAAAAAAACTTAATGAAGGATCTACACTTATTTTTAATATTTCTCCTATTTCTTTATCAGATAATTCTTTTTTTATGGGAGTTTCCTTAAAAGTAAAAATTTTCTTAGGAGTAGGGGTAATTCTTGTAGGGATAATTCTTTTTATCTTTATAGTTGGTAATCTAGTAATTATCTTTTTAGTTCTAATATCTCTAAATCTTTGTATTCCTTTAACTCTTATCGGCTCTAGGCCTAACTTCCTAGCTTTTAATCTTAAAGCTTGACTTAATTTTTTTGCTCTTGCTTCTTTTATTTGTGATCTAATAAATTGACTTCTTATCCCGGCTTCTTGTCTTTGCCTTCTAGATTCAAAAACTCTTATTTGTTCTTTTCTTTCTACGGTTTGAGTTCCTATTTCTGTTCTTAGATCTTTAGCTGTTCTTAATTCTCTTAAAGTTCTATCTAAGTTTAATGATATTTGTATAGAAGTCGGATCTCTTGCCTGGTTAAATCTTCCTGGCCCCCCGAGTTCTCTATCCTTAGCTATTCTCCGATCAGTTAAAGCTTTAGATAAAGTATCTCTTTTAGTTTCTAGATTAGTTATTTTTTCCTGGATAAATTCAACCATTTATTAACACCATCTTTATTTATTATGTAAGTTTAAACATGTTTAAAAATTTACTTATTACCTCTCATTTTTCCAAAGATCCAAAAGATTATTCTTATTACTGAAAATGAAGCAAAGATCACTAAAAAAGATCCTAAGAATACTGTCATATATTCAGTCATACTTACTAATTCTTTAGGGGCATTTATAAAAAAGTTAACAACGACTATTAACCAAAAGTACCATCTAGTAAATACCCAAATAAGATAATCCTTCATAAGTTATACATGAGAACAACATTTATAAGTTTTGTTAACAAACTTATTTTATGGTAAAAGGGCGTGATTATGATTCTGTTTCGGAAACGGGTAATTGGAATGTAGCTAGCGATTATTCGAAGTTAAAGATAATGAAACCTCTTTACATGGCCGACGAATACGAAACAATAGCCACGTTTGGAAGTAGTAGCTTATTTGAAGAATTACAAATAAATTATAATACAGATTTTCTAAGGATCAAAGCCCTTAAAAGATTATTACATGTTTTAATTATGTTAATTAATAATTCCAGGTTTGCTATAAAAAATAAAACTGATAAGGATAAGCTTAAAGAATTTAAGAAAACCTTAGATCGAATAGGAAAGATCATACCAACACTTTATAAAAATAGAACAGACAATATTAAAAAAACAAAAGAATTAATTATAGATGTTAAAAAGTACGATCCTATTTTAAATATTATTGTCGATATAAAAGCAGAGATCAACGAATATCTTAATAAACATGATCTTCTTTTCACAGATAAAGAAGAATTTGATCCTCAACAAGCTAAAAAAGATTACTTTAAGAATCTAACAACAAGAGGTTAAAATATGAGAAAAGCTATAAGATGGAGTATTAGAGATATTGTTAATATTATCAAAATAAGACAGAATAACGAATTTGACGCTAACTTCGGAGTTTCAGGGGATCGAGGTAATGGAAAATCAGTTTTATGTTCTAAGATCTTTTATAGAATGGGAAAATTTAATCCATGGAAACACCAGGTTTATTCTAGCTCAGATGTTAAAAGATTATTGATGACACAGGTAAAAGGAAAATGTTTTGATGACGAAGCTATTAACTCAGGTTATAAGAGAAACTTCCAGGATAAAGGCCAACAAGAGCTAATTAAGATCTTAACTAATTATAGAGATAATTTCAACGCTCACGGATCAGCTATACCTAATTTCTTTTCCCTGGATAAAGATCTTAGAGATCTAATCTTTTTACACATTCACGTAATCGAGCGGGGTTTAGCTATTGTTCACTTACCTTTACAGAATCGACTTTATTCGCAAGATCGTTGGGATTCTAAGAATAACGCTAAAGTCGAAATGGCCTGGAGTAGTAAATTAAAGAGAAATCCTAACTTAAAAGTTCCTTTCCATAAATTAAGTACTTTTGCCGGCTATTTGTACTTTGGGGATCTAACACCTAAACAAAAGAGTATCTACTTAGAAGTAAAGAAAGAAAAGAGAGCTAACGAGTATGAAACAGATTTAGAGAATAAAGAAGGGAATTTTTATAATAAACTCTATGAGCTTATGATAGCTAGGAAGATCAATAAAGACGGATTATTCCAATTATGCCTATTAGAAGGTAAAAAACTATCCACAGTAACAACTCAGCTTAACGTAATGCTTAAAGATAGTGGTATTAAAAATACACTAAAACATTACTTAGAAGAAATAAAACCACTCCATAATAACATCAATGAACAAATTAAAGATCTACTTCCTGAGCTTCCTCAGTAATACGTCTAATGGTAATTAGACGAAACGTTTAAAAAATCCTGGAGCCTATTTATTTTTACATGCTAATCCCTGTTAATTTATTCGAAGAATGGCTAAGTAATAAGGGCCTGAAAGAAAGATCAATTAAAAATTATCTTTATTATTTTAATAAGTTTGTCTATCCTAAGTACACGCAAGAATCGATTAGTCGTTTTCTTTCTGAAAAATCTAATAGAAATACTATCGCCCGGGCCTTCCTGGTTAATTTAAAAGAATGTATGTTAGTTAATTCAAATGAATTAAAGATAGATCCTTATTATTACAAGGAAATAAACGACGTTATGCTTCCTAAGATCACAGGAAGGAGTTCTAAAAAGTTAATTAATACATTATCTTTCGAGGAGATTAACTTATTAGAGAAAACATTATCCACAGAAGAATTAAAGATCATGTTATTACTCAGCTATTACGCGGGCCTTAGATTAGGAGAGCTGTTAAAGATCCGGGTAAACTCTTTTAATTGGGAAATATGGAAAGTTAATACTGAGAAGATGGGAGAAGTTAGAGTATTCGGTAAAGGAGATAAAGAAGGGATAGCTATAATCCCTCACTTCATCATGGCCAGAATCACTAAGTATATTAGATCTAATTCTGATAAATATAAATCTCTTGATTCTAGATTATTTATGATGGGCCAAAGATCTTTTCAGAAATATTTACAACAGGCTGGAATCGATTCAGGGATCACTAAGACAAATGAACATAAAGAAGTAATCCCTGAAACTTCTGTACACCCGCATAAGCTCAGACATTCTTACGCTCATAATCTTTTGATCAAAGGCGTAGATATTCGTTACATAAAAGAAGCTCTAAGGCATAGCTCTATTCAAAGTACGCAGATCTACACTCAGCTAGATAAAGAAGAATTAAAGGATAAGCTAGGATCTGTAAAGATTTAAAGTAAAAATAAGCTCATATAAGCCATTCTAAGCACTTTTTATTAATAAGTTAGGTAATATATCAATAAAATAAAGTAGTGGTTAAATACATAATGTTTAAAAATATGTAGTACCTATATAGTTACATTGTACCGGGCGGTTAGGATCCGCAAGATCTAAAAAACTTATACCCGGTACTTAATTTTCAAGAGGGTCGAATAAATATATCTCTTGAAACTAACTCTTTATCTTCCTGTACTTCTATATTATTTTTATCAAAACTAAAAGGAGCATAAGGTATATCGGGATCTATGATATTACATGAACAAAGAATATTATTATTTTCGTTAGTTATTTTATCAGCTCCATAAACGAATGGATTAGCTAAGCATTGCCCGGCCTGTTGATTTAATAAGAAGAATTGGCCTAGAAGAATTATAAAAATTATACCGAGGGCAATATCGATATATTTTCTTTTTATCATTGTGATCTATACCTCTCAAATATGTTAAATTTATCTTCTGCGGATTCTAAAAAATAAGCTCCGGCTATAAGAACAATACTAGTAACTATCATAAAAGTTTGTCCTACTTTAAAAAGCATTTGAAAGATCAAACCTATTAAAATAAAGAAACCCCCATAGAACAGGGCCTTAGCTTCTTCTAGTTTGAATAATTGCCTAGTCATTTTTTCTTTTTAGATTTAGTTTTAAGTTTATATTTTTTCTTTACTTCTTGATCAGGTTTAGGTACCAAAACCTCTTTTTTCTTTCCAGGAAACAAATCAAAAATATTAAATTTCTTTTTAGGCCCCGGTTCGATTCCCGGAGTTGAATTTTTAATAATCTTTTTGAGATCTACTTTATTTACCTGTTTATCATTTCTATTAGTTTTATAATAATAATCGTAATCTTGTTTTTCTATCCTAGCTCTAGCTCTAGCTCTTATATTCTTTTGTTCTAATTTAATTAATAGTTGAGGAGTAAAATATCCAACAGCTCCCCCCACTACTAAACCCGCTATAATTTCTAATACCATTTTAAACTTTTACTATTCCACTAGGAGAACATAAGTTAGCAATATTTGAAAAAGCCTCTCCGCTAATTCTTTGTACTTCTTTAGCTTCTTTTATTAGGCCTGTAATCTGAGAAACTAAATCTCTCATCTCTCCAAATAAAAACCAAAAGGAAAACGTAAGCATTAAGATTAAAATAGCTACGCTAATTTCATTTCTATACTCTTGCCACCATTTAGTTTTTTTATAACTTTTTTCAATTAGTTTTTTTAATTGAGTATTAGCGTAACGCATGTCTGTATGATCATAATCTAAGCCCGCTTCTTCCATCTCTTTATTTATATTCGTAAGACGGAAATTTACCCATTCCCTATTATTTCTTATAGCATAGAAGTATCGATCTTTACCGACTTTAATAATTCCTTCCGGTAAATAGATCTTATTTTTTTTCAAAAAGAAAACTTTAACTGTTGTTTCCGGAATCGTCATTAACATAGCCCGATCGTCATCTACAGGTACTAGCTCTCCGTTAATTTCTTCGAAGATATGAATTTTTTTATTGTAAGCTTTTTTAAAATTTTTTGAATAATACCAAGCCCCTACAAGAACAGACAAAAGAACAGCAATAATAATAAATTTAGAAAAAGCTCCCAGGCCTGATGTAATGCTTCCAACGTTTAAACCACCACCCCCAATAACTCCCCCTAATCCTAAGTCATCTAATAAAGCCATGACTTACTTAATTAAATCTAATTTATAAACGTTTTTGTTAACAAAAATTAACCAAAAAAATCACTTAAAGATCCAAGATCATCATTATTTCTAGATCTTCTTTTTCTTACAGAAGATTTTATTTTTCTTTTAGGCCTTATATTTTTTCTAATTCTTCTAGAGTTTTGTACTTCGGGCCTAGTTATTTCATCTAAAAATCTTAATGTCTTTTTTCCCCCTGTAATAAGTCCCCTTCTCAAATTTTTTTTAAAAGCCGTAGTTCCGGGATTTTTTAACTCTCTTAATTCTTTTTCTAAACTTTCTCTTTTAATTTTTTCTGCTTTAATCTTTCTTAACGCACTAACTTCTTTTCCTAATGATCTTATACTTTTTTGAGAAGTATTTATTTTATATTTTTTTCTTTTTAATCCCATTTTTAACTAGAAAAATCTGAATCTTTTCCTCTACCCCCCATTATACTATTACCTCTAACTAATCTTAATACTACTAATATTATAGAGATCAATAAAGTAATAGCTGTAAGAGTGAATAAGGTATTACTGAATCCGAAGAATGTTACTGTCCCTCTTGTTAAATTATTAATTGTTTGATCAGTATTTATTTTTCCTGTGCTATCAACTTGTAAACTATAAGATATACTAATATTACTCATTATTGTCGTATTAAATCCTGTAGCATTTGTTAAATTTCCGGCGTTATTAATACTAAAATTCGCAAGATTTAGAGGATAATCGTAAGCTCCGTCTGTAGCTGTTCTAGGATCTGTAGAAGCCCAAACATTAATAAGAGCATAACTTCCGGGATTTACATTAGCGGTATTTGTTTCAGCTGAAACGATAAACCCTGTAGTATTGGCCCATACTTCCGTTTCATTAATTATGGAAGATCCCGCTTCCTGATCAAAGCCAAGATTACCCGCTAAGTTTCCGAAAATAATTAGATATAATATTCCAACTAGGCCCAGGCCCAACAAACCGACTATTACGGTTTCTGATGTTTTAAGTAAGTTTTTTGTACTCGACATGTTTCTTTTTTTGTTTTGGGCTTATGCCAGGGAAAATAAAATAAAAAAATAAAAAATTGGGTTTTAACTGATCAATTAATACTTATTAACAACTACTGAGAGAAACCGCCGGTTTCTCTGTTACCTCTAACTAATCTTAATACCACTAAGATAATTCCGATCAGCAAGGTAATAGCTGTCAACGTGAACAGAGTATTAGCAAATCCAAAGAACGTAACAACTCCACCGGTTAAATTGTTAATAACCATGTTGGTATTGTTCGCTCCGAGAGTATTTTCCGCGAAACCTAGATTACCCGCTAAGTTTCCATATATAATTAAATACAGGATCCCAACAAGCCCTAAGCCCAATAAACCAACAAGAACTGTTTCGGCACTTCCTAAAATGCTTTTAGTAGACGCCATTAACCTTTTACCTCCATGCGTTTTTTAATGAAATTTCTTTTATAAATGTTTGTTAACAAAAGTTATTTATCTGTTAACAGGTAAATAGCGATAAAAATTAAGCTAATCACTATAGAAATTATCAAGCTAGTCCTATCTATCAGATCTAATATGCTTAGGATCGTGCTTAAAGCTATATTAACAAACCCCGCAACAGCTAGAGAAGATAAAGCATTACCCCGGCCTGTTCTTTCTTTTTCAGCGAAGTAACTAGAAAATCCTATAATTATAAATAAAGCGAACATGATCAAAGGCCAAAAATAAGGAAAATCTAACGTTGGAAATTGTAGAATCCCTTTTAGTGTTGTGTCATTCAAATCTTCTAAACCTGTATAAGCCATTTTTATTTTTTATTCTCCAACTTTAAATAATCTCCATAGTAATAAAATTATCGTAAGTACTAAAATCGAGCTGAAAATCCCAATTACTAAAGGCGGAATCCCTAGGAATGAAGCCGGTAATACAATTAAGATATTAAAGATCGCTACGATCATTCCCGCGAATATTTGCCCGGCTGAAACTATGGCGAATATAATTAAAGCTCCAAAACTTAAAGTCGGCGGATCAGCTTCAAAGTTTTCTTTCTGACTTTGTGAAGTATCTCTAAATCCCGTTAAATTAGTTTGTAAAGCTTGATAAGAATCATTAAATACTGAATTTTCTAAAACTGTGCTTTTTCCGTGATCTTCCTGGAATTGAACGACAAAGGCCATTAATGAAAATAAAACTAACCCTACCAATATAAAGCTTACCCAAAATTTCCTAAATTCCATTTTTAATTTTTATCCTTATTTAATTTCCATATCAAAACAGATCCGGCTATGATCAACCAGATTATAGCTGATCCTAGTCCTATAATCTTTCCTGTAGCTAGTGAGAATAAAATCCCTGAGATCATTCCAACCATAACAGCTACTATCATTCCTGTTTTAGATTCTGAAAACATTACAACCATAGCTAAGATCATTAAAAATAAAATTAGATATCCGGCGTCCCCGAAATCTCTATCTGTATCTATGGCCACGAAGTCCGTAAAAATAAGATCTCCATCTACATAAAGAAAAATACTCATAGAAGCATTACCGAAGCTATTAGGTATATTACAGCTTATAGATCCGCCTGACGAAGTTAAAGTATTAGAGCATGCTGTAGAATTTCCTAACTGATCATATTGAAATGCCGTTAAATTAATTGTTTTAGAAGTACCATCAAACGTAAAGAAATCTACGCTTAGATCTCTTGTAGTTCCATTATAAATAAGATTAGAAACTCCTATCTTTAAATCAGTATTATAATCATAAACAGATTTCCCGGAAGTTAAAGCATTAAGATTAATTACACAGTCCCCTATCGTTGCGTCCTGACAGAAAGCTATAATATTATTAAAAGATCCTAAAACTTCTCCTGTAGTTCCGTTAGTTACTAAAATATTGTAAATGATATCCTTTTCTACGAAGTGAGCTACTGTCTGTCCGTTAGAATCTGTCGAAGGTAACTCTACGGTTTTAAATGTATTATTCTCGGCCACGTATTGCCTTAGGATATGTACTAAAGCTCCTTCTACTACTATGAAGTTAGAATCTTTAAACGTGATCTGAAATTCTGTCGAATCCGCAGTAGCTAGATCAAATAGATTTATTAACTGAGGAATTGAGGAATTGGATAAAGTAAAATTTACAATGTTATAATATTCTATTTCGTAATTTGTGGCCTGATATTTTATTATTGAATCTAAAGAAAATTCATTACCGGCTAAAATATTTCCACTTAAACAAACCTGTACCGGATTCTCAGGATAAGATCTAGAGAAGTTTAATATTTTTGTTCCCCTATCTAAAGTATAAACATCTAAATTAATATCTGTAGTAGTGTTCGCTAGATTTGTTTGTAATTCTTCGTCGATAATTGTAAAGTTATAAATATGAGTAGTGTAGCTCGAACAGTTATCTATCTGTAAAAGGTTTACTGTTTGAGTGTAATTAGTCGTGTTAAAAATAAATCCGTCTGACTGTGTTATATTCCAATGAAAACTTATATTAGTTTGAGTTGTTATTAAAGGAGAAGTAACGTCTACAGTTGAAATTACATTACTTCCCGACGTGGCTAATGAAGTCGGATAACTAGTATTATTATAAATTAAATCTATTGCTGATATTGTAATTCCATTAGAAACGTTAAGATCATAAGTAAAAGTATTACTCACAGCTTCTAAAGTTATATTAGTAAATGAAAAGTTATTTTGTAAAAGATTATAATCGAATTTAGCTGTTTCATAATCTACCGCGTTATTTCCAAAAGTATCGTTCGCTTCGGCTATAAACGTATAAGTATCAAAAACAGTTCTAAAACTTTGGTTAAGACATGTTGGCGAAGTAAAGTTAACTCCTGAGCTTATATTAAATATCTTACAAGAATCTAAATTAAGATCTGTAGCTGTGTAATTAAGTAAGATCACTAGATCTAAACTTTTAGTAAAGTTAGTTACTATTGTTTCGTTTAAAGGATTAGTTATATTTACGGCCGGAGCTGTTGTATCTAC
>CEPX01052404.1_pt1 | contig 17613 bp, 25 predicted proteins | sample 361361 | NCBI WGS metagenome assembly CEPX01 (sample SAMEA2619974, study PRJEB7988) | marine metagenome | biome: marine biome (ENVO:00000447); feature: mesopelagic zone (ENVO:00000213) & marine oxygen minimum zone (ENVO:01000065); material: "saline water (ENVO:00002010), including plankton...
GGAGCCTGAGTCTGAGAAAGCTTCAAGTCCTGAAGTAGAGCAATTGTTTAAGGAAATAGAGCAAGATACCCCTGTTGAAAAAGGTAGGGCTAAGGTTGATAATCCATGGGATTATGTTGATGAGTCAAAAAATTTAGGATTGTCATTAAGTTCTGATTACAAAGACTTAAGTAATAAAGAGAAATCTTTGTTGATAAAGAAGCTAAAAGGTGATATTAATACTACTATCAAAGAAGGCTTTGTTGATGAAACAGGTTATATTATCATTGATGACAAAAGCCGTGTTGATTTAAAGTCTTTTTTTGGTAAACTAACAAAAGAGCAAAACAAGATATCAAGAGATACTAAAGAAGAAAGAGAAATTGCTTCTGCTAAGAACACTGTAAAAAGGGAAGATAAATATATAGAAAGTCGAGAAGGCTTAACTAAAGCAGGACTTTCTAAAGAGACCGTTATCCTTGATGATGGAATTGTTGATGTTTTAAAATCATCTGAATTAGACAGTGAGTTAATAACTCGTGGAGTAAACCAGTCTTTTGATAAAGATTACTCTCAGAAAGATATCGATTCTGCTATTTCAAATGTTGTTAATAAAGAAACTGGTGGAGAGATTGAGTCAGATATAAGAAGGCTCTTTGTTAAGGCGATCGATGGTGTTGGATATGATCAAACAGACAGCTTAATAAAGCAGATAGATTTTTATTTTGGAGATGATCACAAAAAAGATAGCTTTACAGAGGAAGAGTTAGAAGAAGCCGCCGGTGAAGATATGTTTTTTAGCATTACTAAAGAAGGTATTGTAAGACCAACAAAAGATGAATTAGTATTGTTAGAAAGAGCTGGAAGAGACCTTGAGTATTTTATACCTTCAGAGCTTTTAAAAGACATCTATGTTGAAAGAGTTGATAACTTTTTTAGTGACGGAGAAGTGATAGAGAATGCCAACGGCTCTATAACAAAAATGGAAGATGGCAGACTTCGAGTTCGTGTTAATAAAGATTCTACTGTGGATGAGTTAGTAGAAACATTGTATCACGAGGTTATGGGTCATGCAGGTGTTGCTAATGTTATTAATAACAATTCAAAACTTTACAAAGAGGCTCTTAGGTTATTTAAGTCTAATGAAGCACTACCAAGAGTTAATGAGTTAAGAAGTAGATACAAAACTCTTATTGATAAAACAAGGGCTACACATGGGCAAAAAGCGGCCGATGATATTGTTTTTACTGAGTGGATGGCTCATGAAATGCATGATTATATGCTTAATAGAGATGAGCAATCTATTGGGGCTAAACTTTGGAATCTATTCAAAGATTGGTTAATTCAAAAAGGATGGGTTGAAGCTAAGGATGCTGATGAGTTTATGCGTGTTCTTACGAAGGAAATGCGTAAAGTTCCACCATCTAAAATTAGCTCAGACTTCCATATCAAATATCAAGGTCCAGCTGTAGCATATAGTTTGAAAGATCGAGTCTCAGGTGCTAAGAAAAGAGCTGAAAAGATAGCTAAGAAAAAGGTTGAGAAAAAACCAACAGATAAACCAGGTAAAACAGTCAAAGAGTTTATCAAAGAGGCTAAAAAAGAAGTCAGGGAAAAGGAACGTGCTAAACGGGAAACAGCGGTCAAAAAAGAAAAAGTCAAAAAGAAAGAAGCTGTTGCTAAGGAAAAGGCTAAAACGGCAGAAGTAAAAGAGAAAGCAAAAGTAGAGAAGAAAGAAACAATACAAAAACAACGTGAAGATATTAAGGCTTTAAAAGAGAAGCATAAAGAAGAGTTAAAAGAATTACGTAGGAAGATTAATCAACAGTTAAAAGATAGTGAAGTACGTATTGAGGAGTTTCATAAAACAGCATTAGAGTATGCCCGTTATGCCATCAATAATAAAAATGATCTTAATGAATTTAAGGCATTTCTCCTTAGAATGAGACCGAAAACGGCAAAGGGTGTCCTTGGAGCAAAGAACAAAACTGTTCAGAAGTTAAAGGATCTTATTGAAAAACGTGATATGATTGAGGCTAAGGCTGATCTTGAGAAAACTATTAAGAAGATCCCTAAAGAGATCACCATAGAGGAGAAGAAGTTCCTTGATAAAATTATATCATCTTTTGATATGACAGATTCTGACTCTAAAATGGAAAAAAGCTTCTCAAGATTATTAAAAACTGTTAAAAAAGGTGTACCTAAAGATCTTGAAGATAGTGTGAAAGCTATATCAAGTGAAATTGAAGCTATCAATAAGATTAACTTTAGCAAACTCAATTCAAACCAAATAAAAAGCCTGTCAAATTTAATAAAGCAACTGTCTCATATTTTCAAAGAGAGACAAAAAGAGTTTGTTAGTGGTGTTAAACGTGATTATCAAGAGCTTAAAGAGAATGTAGTAGAGGAAATATCTCAGGGTAAAAAAGAGATTGAGCAGAGTGATGATGCAATTCCGTCTAAAGCTATTGCCAAGCAATTAAATTCCCTTAGTAAGGTGAATGATTTTATGTTTGGAAATCGTGCGTTAAGACCAGATGTAATTATAAAGCAACGGATATCAAACACAGAAAATAGTATTTTAGAGAGGGCGGTAACGGGCAATATTGATAATGCATTGACCGAATTCCTCCGTTTTATGCAGGGTGTAGACAAAAGTTTCGCTGAAGAGGTTGGCCTTAGTCATAGCCTTTTAAAAAACATGTCAAGCATTTATTATGAAGGTGATAAGAAAAGAATAAAAGCACTGAAAAATATGGGTGTAGAAATAAATCTTCCTAGCGGTAAATCTATTAGAATGACCCCTGCACATAGGATATCATTTCTTCTTCACAACAAAAATGAGCACAATTATAATAGTATCCTCAAAGATGGTGTTAAATTTGACACTAATATTGATGGAAAATTGAATAAATTAACAGTTGAAGATTTTGATGCGATTGTTAAAAGTGCAACTCCTTCTGAAAAAAAAATAGCGAAGTTTTTCCATAATATTCTCAACACTAAAGCTCGTGACGCTTTGCTTAAAACATCCAAAGAGTTGCAAGGTTATGAGATGGGACTTGTTGAAGATTACTTCCCATTACATAGAAGAGATCTATACCGTGATTTTCTTTTGAATGGTACTGGCGAAACAGGGGGTATCGGTGAAAACATTGTTACTAGTTTAGAGAATACTAGTAGTTTAAAAGGAAGACAAGAGAACGCTCGTGGTACTGTGATTATAGAAGATGCTTTTAAAACATTCTATGACTCAATAAAGTTAACCGCTGGTTACATGGCGTATGCGAAACCATTAAGAGTGTCTCGTAGATTAGTTAATGATTTAAAAAATGAGCAAGCTAGCAAATATGGCATAGGAAGAGAACTTGATGCAATACATAGATACTTAAATGATATCGAGGGTAATCTCGCTGTTAGAGGTGATGCTTTTGAAACTATAGCAAAAAGAGTATATGGGAATGCCGCTCAAGCCGTTTTAGGGTTAAACCTTACGGTTGTTGCGAGACAAATTCCTTCATACCTAACCATGGGTACAACTGGAGTTTCTGCTAAGAATATGCTTAAAGGACTAGGTATTGTTCCTGGAACTGAAGCGTATAATGAAATGCTCAAGAAAATAGAAGAGTTTTCTCCTCAAACTCATCAGCGTATAACTACTGGTACTGTTAATGCAGAGCTTGGAGATAAAGCAAGTCAGAATGAGGCTGCACGTTTTTTTAGCCAGCCAAAAACGCTATCAGAGTATGGTGCTAAGGATGTGTTAGAAAAACAAACGTTTCTTATTGGTGCAGCTGATAAGCAAGTTATGGTAAGGATATTTAATACCGCTAAAGCCGAGATTGAGGAGAAAAACCCAGACCTTACTGGAGATGCTAAATGGGAAAAAATAGCAGATCGTGCGGAATTTATTATAAGAGAAACACAACCAATGTATTCAAGAGAGCACAGAAGTGAACTTGGTAGATCAAGAAATCTTCTGACTCGTTCTTTTGTGTCTTTTACCTCTGTGACAAATCAGTTGTTAAATACCTATGTTACTGCTGCTGGAAGATTGCGAAGAAACCCAGGAAGTAAAAAAGCATGGGTAAGATTTGCTCAAGATGTTTTTTGGTTGAATCTTTCAGCAACTATTGCAATGGTAGGTGTTGATGAGTTGAGAGATAAGCTTTTTGGGAAAACGGCTACTTGGGGAGAAAGAGGTGGAAGAGCATTAAAATACTTCTTAGCTCCATTATACTTCTCAGGCTTAGCAACAAGTACTATCCAAGATCTTATAAGAGCTATAGAGACAGGAAATTTCAAAAATTTTCTCTCCAGAATGGCACAAGGGAATTTGTTGACTAGTATCCTAGAAGGATTTACTACTGGAGGATTGAATATATCTGAAGGGTTGTATAATAAAGGGTGGGAAACTGGTGATTGGGATAAGATTATTGGTGGCACAAATAAAATAATTGATGCTGCAGTTAAGATGTTCTTTGGAGCATCATATAGAAACTTGATTAATTATGGGACGAAACCATTTCTTGCAGAGAGAGGAAAGCCTGAAGTAATACAGATGTCTAAAAATTTGGACTTCAGACCGTTCATCCCTCGAACAAAAAACTTTGGTCCAATGAAATATAAGATTGTAAAAAGTGTCTACGATGATTATGTTAAGGCTGTACACCGTTTTGTTCAAGACGGGGTTGAGCGGACACCACAATTTGAACAAATGAGTGACAAAAGAAAAGTAGATTTTCTAAAGGCACAATATAGAATAGCAGTAAGAGCAGAAGCTCGATTTAATATGTCAGATATGGTAAGAATAAAGGAGAGTGAGTAATGGCAAAAGAGATGTATGTTACGGTAGATAAGACAACAGGAGCACGTAAGTGTCATCAAGCTGTGGATTATGCCGTTGGTAATACTCCAGGTGATACTAGAATTCTTGCTGCATCTGTTGCTGAGTTTGGTGGAGCTACCACTGATTACCTTATTTTTAGAACAACCGATGATGCGGTTAGAGCTCGTCTTCATCGTTACGAAGAATTTGAGGGCACTATTGTTGATGGAGTTGTTACAGCACTTGATTTTACCATAGAAGAGTCAAAACAAAGTGTTGGAATTGTTACAGATGCGCCAGGAGATAGAGTTAGAAGATATGAAGATGGAACTTTTGATCCTATTTTTGTCACAATAACTATTTATAACTCAGATGGTACTGTTGATACAAAATGTAATGATACGGAAATTTTTGATATTCTTAATACTACAGGTAAGGTTATCCCTTCTGAGGTAACATTTACCAATGGAGTTGCAACTTTTCAATTTAAACCAGCTCATTTTGGATATTACACGTTTCCATCTAGTAATATAAGAACTAGTAAAAATGAAGAGTTTAGAGTTAAAAATCAACTAAGAATACAAGTTTATTTTAAGGCGATATAATGGGACTTCAAAGCAAACAAGAGAACACTTACACTATGGTTGGTACGATACTATCTGCTACCGTTAATTTAGGTACAACTTTGCTTGATATTACAAAAGCTGAGGTTGATTGGACGGTGAGAGGTGCACAGAGTATAACTGGGGCAGAAAATTACTTTGTGACTATTGAACTGATTAGTACTACTCAAATAAAGATTGATCGAGGTGCAAGTACAGGTGCTATTGTTATTGAGTTTGAGGTAATGGAGAGAACGGCCGCTGATCCTTTTGTGTGTGATCGAGGCACTGGTACTCTTTCTTCGAATCCTACTAACATAGCAATAACAAATAGGACTCAGGCTAATAGATACTCTAGAGTTAGCACTAGAGGCACAATTATTGGTTCTTTTATAGAAGACCTTATGGTTACTCACGAGATATCAAGTAATACAAATTTGTTAATAACTGGTAATGTGGCAAGTGGTACAATATCTTATGTGTGGCAAGCTTGTCATGATACTGCTCAAACGGTGCATACCCACTCAGGAACAGCAACAGGAACAAGTTTTAATGTTGATATAACGAGTGATGGTATTGTAAAAGAAGAAACGTTTACTTTGCAATCTATGAGGAACAGTGGCCCTGTTAGTCCTGGTATTGATGCTGATGAGTTAAAGGGAGCAAACATAACCTCAAATACTAATTTGAATATTTATAGTTATTTTGCAGATGACCATTTTTTCACAACTCAATTAATACATAGGCCTCAAAATAAGGTGCAAAGAACAGATTCAACATCTTCTATCTCACCTTTTTCTGTGATTGTAGGTGATGCGTATGTTTTGGCTGATACTTTTATCAACTTAGCGGTTCCAAATCTTTATTTTGTACCAACAAACATACCCGCAACTCCAAATAATTTTCAAGACTTTGGGTTTACGGCAACAATCAATAGCACAACCTCTCACACATTACAGAAGTTTACTGGTGGAGTTACTTCCCGTGTGATTAGTGAGATAGTAGAATATGATAAGAATCCACCACCGGTAATAGCAGGTAATGAATATTTTTATAGAATGTATAATAGGAGGCGGTAAATGGGATACCCTTTACTAGAAAGCACATCGGTGACAATAGTGCTTGGCCCATTTGTAGATGATACTGATTTTAAGACTGCAGAGACAGGGCTTACGATTAATGCTACAGATGTGAGGATATCTAAAAATGGTGGTACTTTTGTTGCTGCCACAAGCTCTTCTACTGTGCATGGAGAGAATGGTTATTACTTATGCACCCTTGCAACTGGAAATGTTGACACTCTTGGTAGTCTTGATATTAACGTTAATGTTGCTGGAGCTTTAGCCGTTTATGACTCCTTTACTGTAGAAGTTGCAAACCAATACAATAGTAAATTCACAACAAATTTGCAACAAACCAATGTCACTCAATACTTAGGCACTAATATTACAGAGTCAACTGCTGGGAGAATAGCTACCAATAATAGTACTTTTTGGGATAACAACGACTCCCTTACAACCAAAACTGTTGATAATGTTGGATCAAGTATTATTGTTGGTCCTGTTGAGACATTTAGCACAGGAAGACTTGTAACAACTGGAACTGAGAATGGTGTTCATACTAACACTCATGCCGCTAACGGCCTTTATTGGGGAACAACGGATACCGGAACAGGAATTCTTAGTGAACTACAATACAATATCAATGGCGGTGTCGGAAACCCTATGAAGAACTTAGAGTTTTTTATGAGGTATCAATCTGGGGGTAATCGGCAAATGAATATCTTGCTCTATAATTACAACACTGCTGGATTTGTAATAGTCAGAACTATAACAAGTACTGGTACTAATTATGACCCATTTATATTTACTAGCCTAGATGCTGACTACACTGATTCAAATGGTGATGTGAGAGTTCAATTCCAAACAACTACGAACCAAAACAATGATTTATTCTCAATAGACCTTGGACAAGCAATATATGAGGCTGACACTGGATCTGTGCCGTCTGCTCAAGAAATAGCTGTAGAGACTGAAGCTTACTTAGCGGCATTGCACGGAAGGGATATTTGGAACGGTCTTGATTTACAACATGGTGACATTGTATCCGTTACAAATCAAACAACCTTTATTCTTGATGATGGGCCAAACCAAGATGATGTGTTTGTAGGAGGATTTCTTGTTGCTAGAAGTGCCACATTCCCATCAAACTCTTCTGGAACTTATATAACTGACTGGGACCAGGGGACACGGCAAATAACTATTGCTGAACCTCTTGGTTTCACTGTTCAGGCAAATGATGGATACAGGGTTGTTGCTAATCCCCCTGTTAACCTTGATGCTATCAGGGGATCACTTATCACAGAATCATCTCAAGGACGTGTTGCAGGTAATGTAAGTCAGTTCTTTGATAATGCAGATTCTGCTACGGCAAAAACGGTTGATGATGTTGGAACTTTAGCAAATACCACCGCAAACAAAACAGTGATACAAGAAGCTATGAATGAGCTGACCGTTGACACCCTTACCTTTGAAGATTTTCTAAATATTGGGTTATCGGTCTTTTCTGGAAAATTTACTCTCAACACGGCTACAGGAAATACTATATTCCACAGACAGAATGGATCAGATCAAACAATAGAAATTAATACCGTTACCGCTGGTAATATTACAACTAGGACGTTGGTAGGTTACACTCCACCTCCAGCACCTTAGCTTCTTTTTTTTGCTCGTTCTTAGGTCGGTTGGAAAGAGGTTGGATTTATCTGGCCTCTTTTTTTATGTTGCAACATCACCTTATCACTCCTTTTGCCGTTTGGCGGTTAATTAACACACACAGCGTTAGGTTTACTATCCACAAATGGATACTCTTCTATAAACTCTTTTCCATCCTCATAATAACACCCAACGGTAGGATCAAAACACACCTCATTGAATTCATTACCTTCATCGTCTTTGCTTGTTACAACTAAATACTCAGCCATTTCAGGTCTTTCTTTGAGCAGCTTATTTAAATTTTCAACGTAATCTTTTAGCTTCATTTAACTAACTCCTTCTTTTGCCTTTGCCGTTATTCGGGTTTAATAAACAACTTCTTTAATTTTAAACATCTTCTTGCACTCAGGACACTCGACTTCAACGCCTTCCATTTTACCCCACTTGTTATTAGTTAACGGACTCAACAACTCTCCATCTTGATCATTGTGAGGACAATCAAGTATATCAACATTATCCTTACAATGAGGGCACTCGGCCCAAAGCTCAAAAGATGCATGTATCATAGCTTCTTTCATTTAACCAACTCCTTCTTTTGCCGTTTGCCGTTATTCGGATTTATTTAACTTCATTTCTTCAATAACTTTTTCTTCCGTCATACCAATTTTATTAAGCAAATACTCAACAATATCCCTATCTCTGATGATACTTTTGGTACAACTACCGCATTCAGACAAAGCGTCTTCCCCAAAATAATTGGCACCATCAGAATCCTCCTCCACCTTGCTATATGTACTTAATTGATCGTCATAACAATTTTTACACACTTTATTTTCGCATTTTGCACAATTATAATATTCCTCACAATCAGGGAAATTTTCACTGCAAATGCCACAAGTTAACCAATCCACACCCATTACACCAACTCCTTCTTTTGCCGTTATTCGGATTTTAGTTTATATTTTTTCTGAACAGTCTTATAAGCTTTAACAGGAGACACTCCAAGTTCTAAAGCGAATATCATATTATTATGAATCTTATCTCTTACCTCTAATTGCTCAGGTGTAGCCTTATTCCAACTATCAACACCAACATCTCTCTTAATTGCTTTGGCTAACTTCTGAATCATCACAGCTCCGTGAGACATTGTATAATCTTGAGTATCAATAAGAACACCACACATTTTCTTATAAGATTCTCCTGAATTATCCCTAAAAACGGTCAAACTATCATAAAGCCACTTGTAAGTCCACACTTTAAAATCAGGGTTTAACCATGTCGCATAATCAAAAAACACAAGAGGATGTGCCCAAGTTTTAGCATTCTTACCCCTATCAACTTTAAATATCTCCACAAGCTTATCTTGTTTCATAAGACTTTCAAAAAACTCCTTTGATTTTTTAGCCTCTTTATACCTTGACCACTTTGCCTCTGGTAAACCTAAATTCTTTCTGTAATCATTCCCTATTTTTGTAATGTCGTTGATGCAGAAAAAATCAGTTTTATGGTTCTGCCTAACCTGCTTTCCTAAAAAAGTTCTCTCTAAAATTTGCACTGTTTTCATTTGATACCTTTCTATACTTAGAGTCTAATTTATTTCTAGTGTACCCTGTTTTGCACCTTACTTAACAGAGATATTCACATCATACTTTAAGTATAATACATTTTTAATTGAAGTGCAATTTTATTTTTACAACGTACGAACTAATTTCGGTAGGATTTATCAAAGTACCCAAATGGGTATAATTAAACGGCTTCATCTGTCCGTTTTGCGGTCAACTAGAAAATCTATTTCTCACTATCAACTGAAACACTTATAGTATCAAGTAGCCCATTTTCAATCAATGAGCGCTGTTTTGATTCTTGTAAACTATCCCACTCTTCACGAGTTACACCAAGCGACACTTTATCCTTTATAATTTTTGGATATAAATACATTTTATCTTTTTTACTCACATCACTCCCCTTCCTTTTTCAACTCATCTAAATACGGCTTACCATCAACAACACGAGCTATTGTACAATTATTAACAACATGAATATCCTTTTTTATTAAATTGTACAACTCAATACACTCCTCTTTCGTATCAAATGCATACATTCCATCTAAAATGGGATTGCCTTCTATCCATTGCACTAATGCGTATTTCATCACTCCCCCAATACCAATAAAACCAAATCCCAAACCAACCACAACGCCACGCCAGATATACCAAGCAGGGCAGTTACGGCAATAACATAAACAACGTCACTATCTTTTTTATTTATCTCCTCTTCACACAACAGCTCAATTAAATCGTTTGTAGCGTCAACTGATTTATTAATTTTCATTTTCCGACTCCTTTCTCTCACTTAAGTATTTGCTAATAATACTATCAATATCATGAGGGTGTGCCTCTTCGCTATACCAGTACATAAAATCTTTCAACAATTCTCTTCCTGCCACCTTTGTCTTCATCGGACACTCTTCATTAAACCGTTTTTTTATAATATCACTAGAGACATTTTTACCTGTTGCACCACAGATACCGCCCATGTTTGTTCCTACAACTATTTTGCAGTTATTACAGCTAGAAGCCGATATTTTAATTTCCCTAGTGTTCATTTTCTCTCCTATACTGTTCAGCTTTCTCTTTTTTAATTTGTTGTTGCTCGCCATCAATATCCAATTCTGATAAAATCAAGCTTGCTGCATCCATCAACGAAAGTGCAACTAAGACAACAATAGAAAATATTAACCAGAAAGAATACCCCTTAAACTCTGAATACATGAAAGTTCCACCAATGAGATACCCTATACTGTATCTATGAAAATTTCTTAGCTTGAAGCACACTAAAAACTCTATCACAACACCCCCTTAAACAAGTCTAACTGATCATAATTAACACCATCAACCTTAGAAATAGTGTTAATCCTTTTAAGCCTGTACACTCCTCTTTTCACTCTTTCAACACATCCAGACTTAACCATTCTAGTTAAAGTATCACCAATGTAATGAGAAGCTCCGTTGTAATACCAGCTATCAAATTCATCAACAATGTCTGATTTTTTAACATCACCTTTGTTATAAAGAAATTGTTTAATAGCATCGCTTATTTTCATTGCCGTTCCCCCTTCTCTTTCAAAATTTTATCAGCCAAACCATCCAAAAACGGCTTGAATTTCTCAGGAATGCTAATATTTTTATGGTAATACTCCATAGCATCCTTTTCGATCTCTTCAGGAGAGACGCTACCATTTTCCTTGAAAACTACTTTCAACACATCATCAACAATTGTTGATAACTCGACTAAATTACCATCCTTGTATCCCTTGTGCCGTTTACACCCCTCTAACAAATTCATTCTCATAGTCATTGCCGCTCCCCCTTCTTTTCAATAATATCGACCAACTCATCAACTATCACTTTTGCAATAGCTTTTACCTGATTAGATATAATTTTATCTGAGAATAATTCAGGTGCTGAGTATGGATTCTTTTTCATATTCAGAGTTTTATATTCTATCCCTGCCTTTTCAATAATTTGATCAACCAATGCCTTTTTATTAATCATCTCACATCCCTCTAACAAATTCATTCTCATAGTCATTACTACCTCCAAACATTTCTGGTTCTTCTCTAATGCCGTCAACTCCGTTAAACGAGGAATATTCACCTTCAAAAAGTAACTTAGCAGTTCCTGGGCTACCTTCACGGATTTTAGCGGCAATAACTTCTAATTCATTTTCTCTAACAGGCACATCATCAATTACCTCATCATACTTGTACCCACGATAGAGGAATAATATTTGATGTGCATCTTGTTCAATATTACCTGATTCTTTTAAGTCCGATAGTACCGGTCTTTTGTGAGGATTTTTACGCTCTTCACACTTTCTGTTCAATTGAGAGAGGATAACTATACCTATCCCCTCCTGCTTTGCTAGTAATCGTAGGATCTTCATATTCAGATTAATAGATAATCTTGTTCCTGAATCCCCTCCAATAGTTTCTTCCATCAATTGTAGATAATCGATCATGACTAACTTAAGATCAGGATTTTTCCTCTTAAAACGCCTTACCTCGGCTCTAATTTGATTAGAATTTAATTGTCCATTATCATTAAGATGGATTGGAAGATTTGATATCTCAGTTAGAGCTTTCTCTATATTTGGATAATCATTTTTTGTTAATGACCGATGACGGATTTTAGTATTACTAACTCTACCGATATTTGTAATATACCGTGATACTAATTGAGAATTGGTCATTTCCAAGGAGAATACCAAAGTCCTAGTGTCAGCTCTGGCATTATTTAATACTACATCAAGTGAGAATCCAGTTTTTGTCATACCGGGTCTTGCACCAATAACAACAATCTCTCCTGGAAGAATCCCTCCAGTAATATCATCAAGATCCTTGTACCCATAATACATCGGCTTATACTCTTCAGACTTCCCTTCTATCTGATCCATGGTCTCAGGAATAGCTTCACTAATATGGATGGTTTTGACCGTTTCTGTCCCTTCCATGCTCAAAAGTTCAACATCAACACTTTCTTTAATAACTGCCGACTTCTCCCCTTTTATGATAGAATTCTGCATCTGATAACTTAAATTCAACAAATGGCGGCTTTCGGCATCTTCTCTTAACACTTCACAATGTTTTACTATGGAACTTGTTGTTTGCACTCCTATAAGATCTGCTATTACGAGCACTGAACTGGTATCATCCATGCCGTCTAACCCACTTATAGCATCTTGCACCAAAACTGAATCCATAGCCCCAACAGAGGACTTAACCATATCCTGAATGCACTTGAATACTATTTGATTATTTGAGTTGTAAAACTCGGCAACGGTCAGTTGGTCACATCCATACTCTGTAATCTCTTCGTCCCCCTGCATCATGGAAGCTAGGACTACTTTTTCGACATCTATGCTATTTGGTGGGACTATTTGGTTCACTCTTCCTCCTTAAAAATATCGTAATACCGTTCAATCGCCTTTTCTGCAATTTTCATTGTCTCAGGAATCTTCCCATAATCACCATTCTTATTTGCTATATCAAGTCTAAAGAGGAGGAGGGAGGTTGCTACGGCTAGTGATTCACTTGCATTTAGGAGTTTGTTTGTGCAGAGAGGAGGTTCTATTTTAAGTTGCGTCATAACAATCCTCCTAAATCTGCCACAGATTCATCAAATTCCCATCCAATATTGCCCACTGGTTTTAAATATTGCTCTCTTTCTCCTGTCGCAACAATTTTAAAATCTTCATGTCTTACTATTTGACACCAACCATCTTCATCAGGGACATTCTCCATAGCTTGAAGAATTGTCTCAAAACTTCCTTTGTAATCTTCAAACCCTCCACAAGGGTAGTAATGGTAACCTGAGAATAGCATAAATTTTTTACTCATACATCAAAACTCCTCACCACAGCCTTGTCCGCTCTGTGGCTCTTTTTAGACGTTATTCTTATTACCTTATCCGAACCTAGCCTATCCTGAATTCTTGCCCCAAATCGCCTTGCTAGCTCCTCTCCTGAGAGATTAGTGGTTACGATTGTTATCTTGCCGTTCTCAATCCGATTATTAAGAATTTGATAGAGAATCCCAATTTGATACTCAGTAGTCTGTTCAGCCCCAATATCATCAATACAAAGCATACCGATATCAGAGTATTTCTTGATGGTTTCTTCAACAGTGCTGTCCGTATCCCTCTCTATAGCTCGTTTTATCTCACTCATGATTAGATAGAAAGGTTTGAATTTTGTCGATTGTGGGATTCTACGGGCAAAACCCATAAGCATTGATACAGCTAACCCAGTTTTACCAGTTCCAGGAGTTGCACCGGTTATTAACACCATTTTTGGGCTTGAATTAATCAGCTCCAAAGCATAATCATGAATATCTGCTCGATGGAAGTTTAACTTGTAACTCCACATTTCACTAGGGATGCAGAGTTTTTTGAACATTAACTCCTCGTTCTCGTGTCTTTCGTGCAAAATGGCACAGTCGGACACATTATCCCCGTTCTTCCCTCTTTCAAAGCAAAGTCTTGATAGTGACAATGACTCTAACCCTAAATGCTCTGTCTCTTTTCTCTTTCGCTTACACCATGGGCATTCTAATTCCACTATTGTTCCCATAAACTCATATCCTCTCCTTGTGATTCTCGTTCTGTTTGGTCTGGTTTTTAGCACTCCCTTCACTCCTTATCAAACTTAAGTTTCAATTGTTCGTATTGTTGGCGTTCATTGTTTTCTTTTTTTGCTATTTTCTCAAGTTCATTATTCAAAACAACTTGGTCACATTGAACTTCGCTTATTACTCCAATTTTAAATAAATCCACACAGTTCTCAATATTAGGAGCTAAAGAGTAATCCTCTTCCATGATACCGTAATCACACTCATAGCCTCTCTTTGAGTAAAACACTGAATATGTCTTATCTGTGTAAAATGTAACTAAACACCCACCCTCATCATCCGCCACTCTCTCAATAATTTTACCCTTAAGCTTTTCTAGGGTTTTGATTTGATTCACCGTTCGCTCCTTTTTTTAACAATTTTATGTAAATAAGTTGTATTGTAACGTACTCTCTTTAGGTTTTATATTTAATGCACAATTCATAATATGCAAACCAACATCAGGATGTACACAATTCCTTAGAACTTGACCAGGACAGTGATTCCCATCATAGTACAAATTCCCATCATAATCGATACCTAACCATTTTTTTAATTCAGAAACGTCTTTAGAGCTACCGCTTGTTATAAAGTTTTTAAAAGATGGTATATTAATTTTACTGATATTAAAATTACTCCATATTAAGTGTCTACCAAGTTCTAGTGTTGGCTCAATAAGAGGTTTGTAGTATGGTTTTACATTTTCAATAATCCATAACCCTTTAAAAAAATGGGTCAAATATATGATTTCTTGATAAAGCCCCATATCAGGGTATTTTTTAATTTTATGTCTTGTAGCCTTCACCATTTTACTGTGAGATTGGCAAGGTGGAGAACCCCAGATAAAATCATAATCATCGCTATTTTTTATCAAATATTCGTGGGCATCTCCAACAACCATATTATCATTAGGAAAATTGTTTTTATAAACTTTTGCAATCTTAGGGTTCATTTCTACTGCTGTAATATCATGCTCATCACTCCAATATTTACGATTTCCACCAAGTCCAGCATATAAATTAAGAACCTTCATTCTCTCTCCTTTTTTGTTAAAATCCGTTTAATCGGCTTGTTTACTTTCAATGTCATCCACCATGTAGTCACACACACCACACGAGAAACGATATTTATCCGCTATTTTTGGAGTAAGATTGTTGATTCTTTTTTTTATCTTTTCGCCACACAAACATTTACTTTCGTTTGGCTTGTAGTGATGGCGAATATTATCTACTCCTACACAGGTTAGAATTTCAAACATACTCTCTCCTTTTCATTAAAATCCGTTTAATCGGTCTTGCCCGCTTGTTCTCTTCTTACCTACAACACCTTATGAAAAGGCTTATCAACCCATTCGCAAAGATTTTCGCTTGTTATTCCTATTAATTCATTATGCTCACCCCATCCCTGATTAGGATCAGATTCACTTTGAGTTGTAGGTACTTCACCATCGTATTCATGTCCAAGTATCGCCGCAATACCATCTCCATTCTCATCATTAAACATTAGTTCGCAAACATCACTCCATTTCATATTCCATTTAAAACTATCACAATGTGGACTTTCTTGGATTTTTACTCCATCAAAAACTCTTCCATAACTATCATAATTCCCAAACATATGCTCTAATACTTTACCACCTTTCAAAAGAAACAAATGAACAGCATCACCTGAAAATGATGTTGATAATACTGGGTTACCTGACTCTTTGCATATAAAACTGAAACATCCCATAATACTTTCTCCTTATTAAATTAAAACTTCATTTTTTTATTAAATCTATTGTCAAGGTTTGTTATTTTAAGAAATGATACATCAACCCTAAAACATGGGCTATAGCACACGCTAACAAAACTAAAAATGTTTTAATAGTCATAATTTTACATTTCCTTTATTAATAATGTTAATAGTCCTATTTTCTTCAGGGTTAGATTTAATAAATGCATCAAGAGAGTTAATGTAAGCATCTGATATCATATTTATGTAAGAGTCACTTCTTAAAAAAACCAAATCAACAATAGCTTTTTTAATATCAGAAATTGCAACTTCTTCTAAGGTTGGGAGTTTAGGTGGGTTAAATAATCTTTGTATTTGACTTTTTGGGTAACATATAGGGATTCCTTTCTTATAATAATCAACATCCATATCCTTATCAAACACTATTGATTTAGGTGATTTAGTATCCATTCTTCTCTCCTTTTCTATTAAAAATCCGTTAATCGCCCTAAAACTTATATTCTCTTCCTTGGTTTACTTCTAGTGAGGGATCGGATAGGGAGTTGGGTTTGGGTGTTTGACCGTTTTGTTTGAAATTATTGCTTGGTTTAAAGTCCTCAATATCATTCCACATATCATTATTAAACCATGTAGCAGGATATGGAGTATATTGAGGATCTTCGTTCTTTCTGTATTTGGCATATAAAACAACTATTGGTAGAAGCTTATCAAATGATATCTTTTTAAGAGCTTTTTTTATGGAAGCTAAAGCTTTCTGTTTAGCTGTTTTTTTAGGGTAAGCTTTGTAGATCTTGTTGATGTTATCTTCTAAGAGTTTCTTTTCATCAATAGGTGTATCTGTTTTTTTTGATTCGATAGTAACTGTTTTATCGACATCAACTTTTTTAGGGATAGGTGTGCTTAAAGGTTTTTCTGTATCTGTATCTAACTCTGGCTCTAATTTTAACTCTGGCTCTAGCTCTAACTCTGGTGGACGATTGTCGGACAAATGTCCTAACCGTTTTTGTTCTATTGACTTTCGGTACTCTCTTTTCCTATCACCTTCACTAGATGATTGACCTATAAAGTTTTGAATATCACTCATATACATTTCACCAGTATTGAGAGTATCAACAAGCTTAAACTCATTAAAAAGGTCTATAGCAAACTTAATTTCATCTTGAGGTCTTCCTAATACAGAGGAGAGAGTTTTAAGGTTGTATGGGATTCTATCGGTCATCATAAGAAGTCCGTCACGTTTAAGGCTTCTAAGATATAACTCAAGCATAATACATACATAAGTATCACCTTTATCCATACCCTTTATAACTTTAATCTCTTCTCTATCAAAGAAGTTTTCTTTTAATTTTAAATAATAATACTTTTTGTTGTCTGACATTATGAGGAGAGTCCTTCACAAAAAAAAGGCTCCAGTAGAATATTCCTGTTTTTAGCGTTCTTAGGTGCGAACCTGAAAGGAACACCTAAGACAGAAACAATACTACTAGAGCCGAGAATTTTGTAAATTTTCAGCAGGTTCTATTTTTTTAATTAGGGGAGAACGCTAATACTCCTTATTCCTAACTTTCTTTAAATATACCGTTATTATCG
>CEPX01198232.1_pt1 | contig 17610 bp, 18 predicted proteins | sample 361361 | NCBI WGS metagenome assembly CEPX01 (sample SAMEA2619974, study PRJEB7988) | marine metagenome | biome: marine biome (ENVO:00000447); feature: mesopelagic zone (ENVO:00000213) & marine oxygen minimum zone (ENVO:01000065); material: "saline water (ENVO:00002010), including plankton...
TTGTAAATAAGATGATCACTCTGCCTTTTTCCTGCCTTCCAGTTCTTCCCCTTCTCTGGATGGTTCTTATGGCTGAGGGAACAGGCTCATAGAAGATAACAATGTCAACCAGAGGAATGTCCAGGCCTTCTTCTCCAACAGTGGTTGCGACTAAAACATTAAATTCTCCTGCTTTAAACCTTTCCAGCCTTTCAATCTGCTCTTTTTGTGAGAGGCCTGTATCTCCTTTCTTGAGCTGGCCAACAAAGATCTTTGCCTTGACATCTTTTATGCTGTTAAGCTTTTCTTCAATGTCCTGTGCATTGTCCCTATATTGGTTGAATACAATGATTTTGATGTCTTTGTTGGCTTTTGTTTCTTTCCCCACAATCCTCTGAAGCTCAACAAGCTTAGGATGCTCAAGCTTTTCATCCTTCATCCTTTGAGCTTTAATCAAAGCTGACCTGAAATTAAGGTCGCGGACAATATTTTTCACAGCTTTTGTCTTTGTGGTTCTTGATTCAGACTGCAGCTTTTCAAGATATTTGTGCAATGCAGCCACTCCCTGAGTCTCAAGCAGCTCCTGCCCATGATATATTTTCATAACTTCTGCCAGTAAAGAAACCGCTCTCCATAAAGTAAAATTATTCCTTTCAGCAATAGCGTCAACCCTTATCTGGCTTTGAAGCTGTAAAAGGTCTTTCTTGCTCACATAGCTCACATTCTGCCTTTTCAAAAGTCCCCAATCCTTAAGCTTCTTCATCCTGTCTTTAAGAAAAGCTGATAAAAACTTCTGCGCTTCCTTAAACACTGGCGGTAGCTCAACTCCCACCCAGTCAACACTGATTTCTTTGATGTAAGGTTTGACGTCAGGATCTTCATCAGTCCTGATTTCTATTTCTTCAATGTAAAGGTTCTTGCAAACTTCTTTTATTTTTTCCATGTCAGAGCCGGGCGATGCAGTCAGTGCAAGTATCTTGGGGCATCTTGATGTCTTGTTGTACTGTTTTGCAACAAACACATAAGCATAATCGCCAACTGCCCTGTGGGCTTCGTCAAATACAACCAGTGAAACGTTTTCCATGGGAATCCTGTTGCTGATAACATCGTTTTCAATAGATTGGGGAGTTGCTACTATAACCTTAGCATTAATCCATGCCTCTTTGCGCTTTTCAGGGCTTACTGAACCGGTGAATAACACAACTTTATCCTTTTCAATCTTCATATGTTTCCTGAAAGTGTCCACATGCTGCTGGCATAAAGGCTTTGTGGGTGAAAGTATAAGGATTTTTGAGTCAGGATAAATGGTCATCCTGTGGATTCCAAGAAGAAGCGATACTGCAGTCTTGCCCATGCCTGTGGGAAGCACAACTAAGGTATTTTTCTCCGTGCATGTTGCGAGAATGGTTTCCTGGTAGAGCCGGGGGGTGAAGTCTTTTATCATCAGGAAAAGGTAAGCTTCTTTTCTTTATATAGGTTACCTAATCTGTCAGATATAAGGCTCAAGAAGATTACTAAAAATAATCCCAAACAGAACCCAGCAATAACATCGCTTAGCCAGTGCACTCCAAGGTAAATCCTGCTGAATCCTATCAATAAGATAAGGGTTATATTTGCTGCTATGAAGAGGTTTTTTAACAATTTGTTTTTTATGTTATCTTTAAAGAAATAAATGAGCAGAGAAAAGAAAATAATTGCTGTGGTAGCATGGCCGCTTGGGAAGCTGAATCCCTCTGCATGTATAAGGGCGTTCTCAGGCCTTGCTCTCTGGATAAGGAATTTGATGGTTTGCTTGAATATTTCTCCAATGATAAGAGCAGAGGCTAATAGTAAGGAATGGTATAATCTTTTTTTGTATATTAAGATTGCCAGTAATATAACTGATAAAATGATTAGGGGTATGGTGTCAGCAATCCTTGTTATGAATATCATGATGTTGTTGAGCAAAGGGTTCCATAACAGTTGAAGCTTTGTGTTTAGCAGAGTGTCAAGGTTTGTGATTGGGCCATTGTTCAGAACGTCAATCAGCATCTTGAGAAATATTATGATTAAGGCTATGCTGATTATGTAAGGCAGAGTTCTTTTCTTCATTATCAGATATAAAGATAAGTGGTTTAAATAGGTTGTGGAAATGGTTCAGAAAGAAAAATAAAAAATAAAAAAAGATTATTTTTCCTAAATACTGTAAAGCAACCTGTTTAAGGCATTAACATAAGCAAAGGCACTGGCTTCTATAATATCTGTGCTGCTTCCTCTGCCTCTTGCAACATTGCCGTTATTCCTTATTCTTACGATAACTTCCCCAACAGCATCTTTCCCCTTTGTTACTGCACTTATGTTATACCCAACTAGTTCGATTTTGATGCCTGTTATTCCGTCTATAGTATTATATACAGCATCTATAGGACCATCACCACAATCAGCAGACTCTTGCGGTTCCTTTTCACCATCTTTAATTAACCTCACAGTAGCTGTGGGTATTATATGCTCACTACCGCCGCTTGCATGAACATAATCTAACTTATAGACTTCAGGAACTTGTTCAGCAATCCTGTCTTCCATAATTGCTTCTAAATCTCCATCGGTTACTATTTTCTTGCTGTCAGCAATTCCTAGGAACCTTTGATAAACTTCTTCTAGTTCTTCTCGACTAACTTCATAACCAAGTTCTTCAAGTCTATGACCTAATCCATGTCTCCCAGTACGTGATGTTAATGTAATAGATTCTCTGTCTTCTGGAAAACCGACATCACTCTTGTCCATTATTTGATAAGTTTCTCTTTTTTTTAAAAAACCATCTACATGGATTCCTGAAGAATGTTTGTGCGCATTATCTCCACTAACAGCTTTATATGGTGATATTGGGACAGTGATCCCCGAGACAAGACGACATGTTCTGTATATCTCTTTGGTGTTTATTCCAGTTTCTTTGTTAAAATAGTCCTTTCTTGTCTTCAAAGCCATAACTATTTCTTCTATAGGAGCATTTCCTGCCCTTTCTCCTATTCCATTTATTGTTCCATCTGCCTGTTGAGCTCCGTTTTCTATTCCGGATAGGGTATTGGCAACAGCCATCCCTAAGTCGTTATGGCAATGCACACTGATTATTGCTCTGCCTATATTTGGGACAGACTCTCTTACAGTCATTATCAAAGCACCGAATTGTTTAGGAATACTATAGCCAGTAGTATCAGGGATATTTACTGTTGTTGCTCCGGCATCTATAGCATGCTCAATTACCGTTAAAAGATAACTAATATCTGCTCTTCCCGCATCTTCTGCATAAAATTCTACATCGTCTGTATATTCCCTGGCAAGTCCCACAGCAGAAACTGCCATCTCTATAATTGTCTCTTTTTTTTCATCTAAAGTGGTTCCATATTTCTCGTCTCCAAATTTTCCCGTTATGTGTATGTCAGACACTCCGATTCCTGTATGAATTCTTGGTTTCTTGGCTTTTGACAAAGCCCTGCCGCATACCTCAATATCTTCAGGTATAGCTCGTGTTAGACCACAGATTATTGGATCTTTAATTTCCGCTGCTATTAATTCCACAGCCTTATAATCTTCCGGGGATGAAATAGGGAACCCCGCTTCAATAACATCAACTCCAAGAATCTCAAGTTGTCTTGCAATCTGAATTTTCTCGTCTGCATTCATTCTTGTACTACCTGTTTGCTCACCATCTCTTAATGTAGTATCGAATACATAAACCCTGTTTCCATCGTTCACATTTTGTTTCATTTTATTTTTTTATTCCTCCTTAAAGATTTTTTAAAGTTTTAGAGAATAAACAAGTGATAACAATGAAGCATTTCCAAGAAGAATTGGAATGCTTATAACAGTAACAGAAGCAAAGCTAACAGTAACAAAGAATTATTCAGGTTTAGCTTTGCGATATTTTCTCTCATTAAACTATAAGAATTCCTGGATTATATTTAAGGGTTTCGATTTCTAACCTTCAAGCCTTACCCTCTCACCCATCTGCAGAGCGTCCATTAATATCTTGCCGATCTTGTTTCCTTTGTGGACTTTGATAACGCCGGTTTTGCCTGCTTTGGCTGTTAGTAAGAAGTCATCTCCTATATAGATGTCTACGTCTTTGTTCTGCATCTTTGCGCCAAGGAAGAGCTTAACTCCACTCTTGGATAGCTTTGATTCAAACTGAACCTCATTTTTTCCTTTGCCTTGCTTCGGCTTTAGTTCCTGGATATCTATGTTGATGCCCAGTTCTTTTTCTATGGTTTCTATGGTTTTTCCTTCTTTGCCTATGATCCTTGCTATCATGTTTTCAGGTACATATACAATGCATTTGTTGCCGCTGATAACATCAACTTCAGCTTCGTCTGAGTATTTCCTGAACCTGTTTTGGATAGCGGAAGCTGCAAGCTTTTGGCTGGGTGTGGATGTCTGGGCTTTGACTGGTATCACAACGGTTTCTTCGCCGTAAGAGTAAAGCTCATATTCCAGCTTTTTTGTTAGATAGTCTGTTACCACAACAACAGGCCTTGCAAGGTCAGCTTCTGTCATGCCTGTGGGTACTTTTACAACCATCTGAAGGCTTAAGACTTTGCTTATGTTGCCTTTTTCAACGAATAGTATTGTGTCAAGGACAGAAGGTATCATGCCAAGATCCATCCTTCCTATAAACCTCTGGATAGCGTCTATGGGAGAGGCTGAGTGGAGCACTCCTAAACAATTGGAGCCTGCTAATCTTAAGTCGGTGTATAGCTTGAAGTCCGGGGTGTCTCTTACTTCGTCAAAGATTATGTTGTCCGGCCTTGATAGGAATAGTATGTCATGGATCTCTTCGCTTGAGGTAAAGTTTTTTGAGTATTGGGTTATCTGGTCTGGGAGCTGCAGGTCACGGGGGCTTTCTACTGTTTTTACAACATTGCCATCGTTCATGTAAAACTCTGCCACTGCCTGCGCTAATGTGCTTTTTCCTGAGCCGGTTTCCCCGGCGATGATAACTCCTCTTGCTTTTCCTTTGATCCTCTCTGAGATTTGTTCAGGGAGCTTATAGTCTTCAATATTAAGCCTTTTCAAGGGCTTGACAACAGTTATTTCCCAACCATCAGAGACCGGAGGTTTTGTTATCACAATCCTGTAATTTTTGTATTGGACAACCGTAGAGCCTTCCCTTGAGATTTCTATGAATGCTTTTGGGTCTATCCTTGATTTTTCAACAACCTCTTTTGCCATGTTCTGCACTTTCTGGGCCGGGAGGATTTCTTTGTTAGCCTGCACAAGGTTCCAGTCGCCGGGCTTTCCTTTTTTTCCCAGAACTAAGCAGTCTTCTTTGATATGGATGGACATTGTCTGCTCGTCAAAGAAACTTTCTATCTCCAGCTTTTCCTTGGGCTGCTTGGTTTCGATAAAATTAACTTCAAGGCCAAAGGCTTTGGCAGACTCTGCCTGGACCTTGTCTGCTGTTATCAGGATGGCATCGTTGTCATAAGCAAGGCTGATTATTAAGGCGTCTATCTCTCCGCCGGTTTTGGCATTCTTTATCTGGAAAATGTTGGGCCTGTCACCTACAAACTCCAGCTTAATGGCATCTTCTTTTGCTAATTTTTGTAAGAATTGCAGTTCTTCTAATCCTATCAGGCCGGTTTCCTGGCCTTTGTTTGCCTGGTTCTCAAGCTCTGCTATCACAGCCTTGGGGATAAGAAGGGTTCCTTTGATTTCCTTTTTCTTTACTAACTTTGTGACCTGCTTTTCTATTACAACAGATGTATCAGTTATGTATGGTTTGGTCATATTTTGATGGAAGATTAGCTATTATTTATAGTTTGTTATAAACAAAAACATTTATAAACAAATATACAATCCTTATATTATTGCCAACGTATAAAGCCTTATTTATACAACACTGCATGAGGCAATAAAAACTGCAGTTCATTTTCTTGAACTGTTGTTAGCATAAAATAATAATAAATAAAATGGAAGAACAACAGAAGTTTTTGGTGCCGAATGATGCTTACCTTAAGTCAGGGATTCATATAGGCACTAAGTTCAGGACAAAGTATATGGAGCAGTTTATTTATAAGACCAGGCCTGATGGTTTGAGCGTATTAAATTTACAAAAGATAGATGAGAGAATAAGGGTTTGCACTAAGTTCTTATCACAATATGCACCTGAAGATATCCTGATTGTGAGCAGAAGGGAGAATGGCTGGAAAGCAGTTAAGCTGTTTAACAAGCTTACAGGCGTTAAGGTGTTTGCAGGCAGGTATCCTCCAGGGATTCTGACAAATTCTAATCTGGATAGTTATATAGAGCCTAAAGTGGTGTTGGTAACAGATTCATGGCCGGATAGGAATGCTGTTAAGGATGCTATTAAGATAGGTATCCCGGTTATTGCTTTGTGCGATACAAATAACCAGACAAATAATATTGATCTTGTTGTGCCATGTAATAATAAAGGGAAAAAGAGCCTTGGGCTTTTTTTCTGGATCCTGACAAGAGAGTATCTTGTTAACAGGGGACTTATTAAGACAGCAGAAGATTTAAAAGAGACACCTGAAGATTTCACTGAAGAATAAATACATATAATCGAAGAGTTTATATAGTATTTTCCCAATCAATATCCTTATCTGGGGGTTGTAAATGGAGAAGAATTATCTAAAAGAAGAAAAGCCTAATACCAACAGTGGAGAAGTTATCCCAAAAGGGATGAAAGATATTGATGTTTCTAAGATACCAAAGGATGTCCAGAAAAAGCTAAAGGCGATAAAGGGAAAGCTGGATATTTTTAAGAAGAAGGTTAATGAAAAGTTCGGCAAGTATATAGCAGGAATCGCGCTACTGCCACCTAAGAAGCAGGGAGAAGGAAAAGAGCAGGATAAAGATAAGATAAATGTGCTTGTTCTTGTGGATGATACTGATTCTAAAAAGATGTCAAAAGAGGAGCTGAGGAATAAGCTCGGCACAATTATTAAGAGTATTGCGGAAAAGATTGATAAGAATATTGTGCCTTCAGTGGTTATACTGTCTGAGCTATGGCAGAATTGTTATGATGCAAAGCATGAATTATTGCAGCTGATAGCTGTGTCTGCGCCTATACATGATACAGGAATGTTGCAGGCTATTAAGATAGCTGAGATACATAAGACAATGGTGCTTAAGAAGTTTGAGAAATATATTGTGAGCTATGTTCTTGCTGGCTCTTTGGTCCAGGGCAGGGCTACCAAGACGTCTGATATTGATGTATGGATTGTTATTGATGATACTGATGTTAAGAGGATGACAAGGGCTGAGCTGAAGGATAAGCTTAGGGCTATTATTATAGGCATGGGCATAGAGGCCGGTGAACTTACAGGGGTTAAGAATAAGCTGAATATCCAGGTGTATATATTAACGGATTTCTGGGATTCGCTTAAGGAAGCAAACCCAATTATTTTTACTTTGCTTAGGGACGGCGTGCCTTTCTATGACAGGGGAATCTTCATGCCATGGAAACAGTTGCTGAAGATGGGCAAGATCAAGCCAAGCTATGAAGCGATTGATATGTTCATGGTAAGCGGGGAGCAGATGCTGAAGAGAGTGCATCTCAAGCTTAAAGATATAGGGATGGAAGATATTTATTATGCAATCTTAACTCCTTCGCAGGCTGCCCTGATGCTGTATGGCATTCCTCCTCCAGCGCCTAAGGAAACCCCTGAGCTGATGAGGGAAATCTTTGTCAAGAAGGAGAAGCTTTTCGAGGAAAAGTATCTTAACATACTGGAAGCTGTTATTAATACAAGGAAGGATATAGAGCATGGGGAGAGGAAAGAGTTAACTGGCAAGGAGATTGATAAATTGCTGAGCGATGCAGAGAAGTATCTTAAGATGATTAAGAAATTGTTTTCAAGGATAGAGAGGATTAAAGAGGAAGAAGGCATGGTGCATGTTTATGATACTGTAGTTACGATGATAAGGGATGTGTTAAGGTTAGAGGGCATAGAAAAGGTGAGTGATATAGAGATTGTAAATATATTTGAGAATGAGCTGATTTCCCAGGGTAAAGTGCCTGTGAAGTTTTTAAGGATACTGAATAATATTATCCAAGGGAAGAAGGATTATGATGAGAAGAAGCTTACTAAGCCAGAGGTTGAGAAGGTAAAGAAGGAGAGCAGGGAGTTTATTAAGTTCCTGGTCGAGTATATGCAGAGAAAGAGAGGAAGGGAACTGGAGAAGGCAAGGATAAGGGTAAAGCATGGAAACAGGTTTGGAGAGGTTATCCTGCTTGGGAATGAGGCTTATATTATCCATGATATAGACCATGAGGAAAAAGAGCTTTCAAAGGCTAAGATAAAGCCTAACGGCAGTATTGGCACAATAGAGAAAAGCAGCCTGGAAGAGCTGGAGAAAGCGTTGTCAAAGGTGGAGATTCCTCCTAAGGTGTTCATTAAAGAGCCAATATTTGAGGATCTGAAAAGGGTATTTGGTAAGGATGTAGAGGTTTTGGTTAATTACTAACATGAAAACAGGCTATAAAGTATGCGATGCAATGACCGAGAAGGTGATTTATGTCAGACCTACTGAGAGCCTGGAAACCTGCGCAAAGATAATGAAGGATAATGATGTTGGAGCCCTTATTATTAAAGAGGAGGAGAAGGTAAGCGGCATTATGACAGAGAAGGATATAGTGAGGAAGATGGTTGCTGAAGGCCTTAATCCTCTGAAGAAACAGATTAAGGACATTATGGAGACTAATATAACTTCGATTTCTCCTGAGAAGGATATCTTTGAGGCATTGATTTTGATGAGGGATACAGATGTGAGGCATCTCCCGGTTATGGATGATAACAGGCTTGTTGGTATTCTAACATTGAATGATATATTGAAGATAGAGCCTCAGCTGTTTGATATTCTGGTGGAGAAGATTGAGCTAAGGGAAGAGGAGAGAAAGCCAATCAGCAATTTAAAGGAGAAAGAGGGAGTGTGCCAGACCTGCGGAGAGTATTCAGAGGAGCTGACTAATAAGGACAGCGTGCTGATGTGCGAGAAGTGCGGGAAGGAAAGTTAATATTTTATACACCTTTAATTCTTAGGATAACTTTTATTAAGAATTCATTAAATACTGTGGATGCAGTTTGGAGCAGTAATAGTAAGTTAAGTTTTTTCTCTTTTACAGATACTCTTCCTTTCCCCTTATTTTTTGCAACGTATTGGAAAATGTTTGATGGAACCTCTTTTTTAGGGAGATCTATTTCAAAACAGTTCCCAAGCTCTTGAGTATATGTAGCATCGCTTCCAGCTGCAAGGAATTTTATATCTTTAGGGTAATCTGATTTTGGGAGGTCCCTTGTCTTTTTAATATTTTCAAGCTTTTGTTTGAATATTATGTTAAAGGGAATTTTTTTCATAATGATTTCCAGATTATCATAGACGCTGTTTGATATCTCAACAGCGCCTAGTAAGTTCACTGCTTTTGTGTAATCTTTTCTGTTGAGGTTGCGTATTACAGAAGTTGTCCCTAATATATATGGATGGGTAACAAACGCAAAAAGATTTTTTTTAGATAAAACAAAGTCAACCAAATCATTATATTTCAGCCTGAAAGGTTTCAGTTCATCAAGTCCGTAAATTTTGGGTGTGTCAGAGAAAACAATTATGTCAATCCCTTCTTTGGTGATATATTCCATTCCAGGGAAACAGAAAAAGCCTTTCGGCCTGGCTTTGTCCATAAGCTCAAAAGCTCTCCTGGGGTTTTTATAGGAATGCTCTGTTATGATAAGGCATTGGATATTGTTTTCTTTTAGTTTTTCCCACCAATATCTGCATTTCTTTAATGCTCTTTGATTATTTTTTGGGAGGTTTGGATGGAAGTGATAGTCAATCCTTAGTTTTGAGGTTTTCATTTTATATGAAGCTTTTTAGAGAAATAATTCAGGTTTTCTGGTGGCATGCTTTTAAAACAGTGTATTTGTATTATAAATTTTTTGGTAAAGAAGCATGATTCTATAGAAAGATATTAATATAGAAACCTTATTCGCAACATAGAAAAATGGCTGCTGAGCATCTTAAAAGGAAGTATAATTATCTGAAAACAAAGTATAGTCTGCCGGCTTTTGGAAAGCTGGATATGGAGTTTGAGCTGAGCAGCATTGATAAGGATGATTTCTTGTTAAGGGATATAAGGAAGAAGATGATTGAGAAGATAGATTTCTTTTGCGAGATAATAGAGGGCTCTTTGCAGCCTGATACTGCTTCGCTTGCAAGCATGCATGAGTGCAAGTTTTTTGAGGATGAAGAGAAGGAAAGGCTGTATGCATTGTATAAAAGGCTGATGCTGCTGAACAGGTCTGCTATATTGCTGGGGATTAATTCCAAGGATGATGAAGAGGCTGAGTTTATTAATAGTGTTTTTAATGAATGGCCTAAGTTTCAGGAAGAGATTTTGGCTTATGCTAAGAAGATGAAAGATTGCTGGGAGAAAGAGTCTCATGTTAAAGAGGAAGTTGGTTATTTAGGCTGAGTAAAATCCTTCGGATTTTACTGGGGACCTCCCCACTATCGCAGAACTTCTCGCGTGTCCCTCCCCTAACAACTGACACTTCACTCACACAACTAAGTTGAAAGTGCAGTGAAATTCTCTATATTATAGAAAAATTTATATTATTTGGGGTTTTTTTATAGTAATATGATACTAATTGGATTATGCGGAACAATTGGCGCCGGCAAGGGCACTGTGTCAGAGTATCTTATTAAGAAGTATGGGTTTAAGGTAATCACTATGGGAGATATTGTTAGGGAAGCATGTAAAGAAGAGGGGCAGGAGCCTAACAGGGAGAACTGCCAAAAACTACAGAGAGAAAGGGTAAGAAAGCATGGGAAGGATTACTGGACAAGGAAGGTTACAGAGACTGTTAAGAAGAATAAATGGGAAAGGGCAATCTTTGATGGTGTGAGGTATCCTATTGACGCAGAGCTTCCTAAGAAGGTGTTCAGGGAGAAGTATGTGGTTATTCTTGTTGACGCTGATAGTAAGATAAGGTTTGGGAGGTTAAAGAAAAGGGGGAGGGTTGGCGACCCTGAGACATATAAGCAGTTCCTTGAGCAGGAAAGGAAGGAGAAAGAGTTTTTCAGCCTTGATAAGACCTTGAAGATGAAGGATTATGTTTTGTATAATAACGGTGATTTGAAGGTTTTGTATAAGGAGACTGATAAGGTTATGAGTAAATTGGGTGTAAATTCCTGAAAATGTCTAATGATTACATACTTAAAAACGAAGAGGGGAAATTCCTTTATGATAATTTGTTAGTTCTAAGCCCGGAGAAGTTCAGGCTGATAAACCATCCGATGAATATCAAGCTCATTAAGCTGCTGGCTAAGAAGCCAATGTATGTTACACAGATTGCTAAGGAGCTGAAGGAGCATGAGCAGAATGTTTATTACCATATTAAGAACCTGCTGAAGGCTGACATACTGGATGTTGCTGAGAGGGAAGAGATTAGAGGAACTGTTGCTAAAAAATATGCGCCGAAGCAGCTTAATTTTGCGTTTTCTTTGAGCGATAACTGGAAAAGCCTTTCCCAACTGATCAAGAAGGGCAAAGATAAAAAGCTTAACCAGTTTCTGCAGCCGTTCATAGAGAAAGAGGAATTGAATGCAAACATTATTGTGGGCAGCCCTGAGCCTCATGGCCCTTTTAAGGCAAGAGCAAGGGATGGGCATTATGCTATTGACCTGGGATTGTTCCTTGGGAATTATTGTTCTCTTAGAAAGGATTTTAGCGTTAAGCTTGATGTTGATGTTAACCTTAAGAAGGATGAGTCTAACCTTATTGTTGTGGGTGGGCCTGTTACAAATCTTATAATGGCTGAGATAAATAAGCATCTCCCTGTGAAGTTCAGCGATAAAAAGCCCTGGGGCATTGTTTCCCAGAAAGCAAGCTATACAGAGGAGAATATAGGTCTAATAGCTAAGATCCCAAATCCTTATTATCCTGAGCTGAGGATCCTGGTTGTTGCAGGGGTGAGGTTTACAGGCACAAAGTCTGCTATTATTGGGTTAACAAGGCTGCCTGAGCTTGTTTTGAACAGGTTCAGCAACCAGAAGGAGTTTTATTGCATCTTGCAGGGCTTTGATTTGGATGGTGATGGCAAGGTGGATAGTGTTGAGGTTTTAGAGTAAAACAATAATCTTTATATATCAGCTTGGGTTTTGGTGGTATAAGAATGATAAAGATAATAGAAGAAAGTAAGAATAAGGTTGTATTTAATGTAAAGGGTAAGACTCATGGTTTCTGTAATATCCTGAGGAAAGAGTTGTTAAAGGATAAGCATGTAAAGATAGCAGCTTATAGAATAGACCATCCATTAGTGAATGAGTCCGAGATAATGGTTGAGACTGATGATCAAAAGGAGCCAAAGGTTGCATTGGTGGATGCTGCTAAAAGGCTTAAGAAGGTTGCTGATGACCTTAATAAAGAGTTTACCAAAGCAATAAGGTGAAAAAATCCGAGGGTTCGGATTTTATCATGTCAAGAACCCCCAAGGGTTCTTGAGCACACCAGAAATTTCCAGCGGAAATTTCTTAGTGTTTCAAAAAGCCTTCAGCTTATTTGAGGTAATCTTTCTATGAAACTAACTCTTGATGATGGAAAGGCATTGCTCAGGCTTGCAAGAGATTCTGTATCCAGCTTTCTGAATGAAAAAGAACCTGAGATAAAAGAAGGTATAAGGAAGAAGCATGCAGAGAAACAAGGGGTGTTTGTTACTTTGTACATAGAGGATGAGTTAAGGGGCTGCATAGGTTTTCCTGAGCCTGTTCTTCCATTGTTTCAGGCTGTTGTTGACGCTGCAAAGAGCGCGGCTTTTTCCGATCCAAGGTTTTCTCCCTTAACAAAGGAGGAATTTGATAATACAAAGGTTGAGCTTTCAATACTTACTCTGCCTGAGCTTATTGAGGTTAAAGAGCCTGAGGAATATTTAAAATCTATAAAGATAGGGGAAGACGGCCTGATAATAAGGGGGAACTTTAATTCCGGCTTATTGCTGCCGGTTGTGGCAGTTGAGTATAAATGGGATGCTGAGACCTTTTTAGAGAATCTCTGCCTGAAGGCTGGCCTACCTTTGGATGCCTGGAAGGATTTAAGCAATAAGATTTATAAGTTTCAGTCTCAGGTTTTTTCTGAAAAGGAGCCTAATGGGGAAGTTATTGACAAAATGTAGAAATTTCCGTATGTAAATATACTTTTTCTCTCGAAAAATCGGAAAATATTTAAATAAGTTAGTTTATAGTAATCATAAAACAAATAAGGGGGAAATAAAATGGGAAAAGTTATATGTAAAAGTGGAGTAAAAAGAGTAAGAGGGTTCCTCTATTTCTTGGACAAGAAAGGAAATGTTGCAAGAGTACAAATGAAGAGAGCAGGAAAGAAGACAAGCAAAAAGCAGGATGTTGTTGCTAAAACAGGGATTAAGAGAAAAAATGGATTTCTTTATTACATCGACAAGAAAGGGGATGTTTGCGAAGCCAAGATGAAAAGAGGCGGCACAAGAAAGAAGAAAAGCAAGGCGAAAACTACTAAGAGAAAGAAAAAGAAATAAGTTTTTCTTATTTTTTATTTTCTGTTCTCTAGGAATATTCTTGCTTTCTTTATATTTATAAATAGGGTAACTGCTATTTAGTATACATAGACTATTTAGTATACATTTATAATCAGAGATTGAAAAGTGATCTTTATGGGAAATGCTTTAGAGGAATTAAGGAATCTCGAGAAGGAGCAGGAATCAAGGTTAAATAAAACCGAAGATAGAGCTGCTAAAGAACTTGAGCAGAGCAAGCTGTCTAACCAGAAAAGATTGGATTCTGAGAGAGAACAGCTTACCAAGGAAAAGGAGAGGTTAATTCTAAAATCTACTGAGGATGCTAAAAAGGAAGCTCAAAAGATAGAGGGCGAGTATAAGGGAAGACTGGAAAAGCTTAATAAGAACTATAAGAAGAATTTTAATAAGACTGTTGACAAGGTGCTGAGTGAAACTGTGAAATAAAATGGGATTGTTTAAACCTGATAAAATCTTTCTTGCCAGAGTGTTTTTGCCGCATAATGATATCATGAAGCCGGTTACTGCTTTGTATGAAGCAGGAGTCTGCGAGCTGAAAGAGGTTGATAGCAAGCTGGAGCTTAACCACCTGTATGCTGATACAAAGGAGTTCAGCGAGACGCAGGCAAGGCTTAATTATGTTATAGATTCTTTGAAACCTTATAAGAGGGTTGTCCAGCCAGAGTCAGCTGTTAAATCTCTTTTTTCTTCTAAGGAGCCTTTGAGGCATAAGATAGATATAAGAAGCAATAAGGTTATCCTTAATGATGTTAATAAGCATTTAAGAGAGATAGAGACTAAAGTGCTTGAGAAGGTAAAGGAGATTGATGAAGCAAGAAAGAAGATAGAAGAGCATGAGTTTTTGGTTTCTAACCTGTCTTTGCTGCCTGATATGAAGACTGATTTGTTTGAAGAGTCTGATAACCTGTCTGTTTTTCTGGGCATGGTTAATACAACGTCTTTTCTGGAGGCTAAAGATGAGCTAAAGGAAGCGGTTTATTTTCTGGAGAATAAGGATAAGAATAATTCTTTGGCAGGGGTTTTTGTTTTAAAGGAGAAGGGTGAGCAGGTTGAAAAGGTTCTGCATTCCATTGGTTTTGAAGTAATTTCAATACCTTATGAGAATAAGAAGGCTTCTGTTATTGTTAAGGAGCTTAAGCTAAAGATAAATCAGCTTGATAAAAGTATTAAAGGCTTTAAGGATGAGCTGACAGGGATTGCTGCTAAGTATGAAAAGAAGCTGGATATTTTAAGCGAGGAGATTCTTATATGCAAGGAGAAGCTTGAGGCGCTTGATATGTTTAAGACTTCTAATTCATTTTCTATCTTAGAGGCATGGGTTCCTTCAAAGGATCTGGATAAGTTTAATGATATCCTAAAGAAGAATAGCAAGAGCTATTATTTTGAGGCTCAGGAAAGGGAAGATGCGCCTGCTGTTTATAAGTATGATTTTACAAAGCAGTTCAAGCTGATTACTAATTTGTATTCTGCGCCTAAGTATAACAGGCTGGATCCTACACCTATTCTTGCTTTCTCTTTTACATTGTTTTTCGGGTTTATGTTAACTGATTTTGTTTATGGATTGATTCTTGCTTTGCTTGCATACGGAATGCTTAAGGGAGCGGGCAGGCATAATAAGTCTGTCAAGCAGTTTTCTAAGATATTTTTGTTTTTCGGCATTTCAACGATCATATGCGGCATGATTTTCGGCTCTTATTTTGGGGATTTTTTTCAGCAGCTTGGGTTTAAGGTGCCTATGCTGATAGATTCTTTCAGCCAGGTGCTGCTGACTCTTATCATTGTGCTTATTATAGGCGCGTTGCATATGGGGACAGGACTGTCTTTAGGGCTTATTGAGAATTTTAAGCTGGGGAATACAAGGGCTGCGCTTAAGAATCAAGGGGTCTGGATAGTGCTGATTATAGGGATTACACTGATAATAATAGGAGGCCCATTTTCTAAGATAGGGTTTGGTGTTCTTGCCCTTTCTGTGGTTATGCAGGTTGTGCTCAATTTCATGGAAGGAGGACCTATATCTTCAGTGTTGTCTATATTCGGGTTTAGCTCATTTATCGGCGATTTGTTTTCTTATGCAAGGCTGATGGCTTTAGCTATCGGCACAAGTGGAATAGCGTTGGCTGTTAATTTCATGACGCTTATGTGCGTTGATATGATTCCTGTGATTGGATTGCCTATAGGGATTATTGTCTTTATTATAGGGCATCTGTTTAATCTGCTTATGAACGGATTAGGGGCGTTTATCCATACTACAAGATTGCATTTTTTGGAGTTTTTTTCAAAGTTTTATGATGGAGGTGGAAGGGAATATGAACCTTTTAAAGTCGAGAGAAAATACACAACTGTGTCAGTTGAAGATTAAATATAAAATATGGAGGTATGATAGAAAATGGTAGTTACATTAGGAACCGTGTTTGCTGTGGGAGGAGCAGCGCTTGCTTTAGGCATAGCCGGACTCAGCACAGCTTTCGGTGTTAAGGCAGCAGGTGTTGCAGGCGCAGGGGCTGTGGCAGAGAATAAAGAGCATTTCAAGAATGCTTTGATATTACAGGCTTTGCCCCAGACACAAACAGTATATGCTTTTATTATAGCATTGCTTATATTGATGGGCGCTGGCCTGCTTGGCGGTGCACCTAAAGAGCTGACAACGTACCAAGGTTTGGTTATGTTGGGCGCTGGACTTGCAGTGGCAATTACAGGCATTTCAGCTGTTATGCAGGGATTGGTGGCTGCATCCGGGATTATTTCATGCACAAAGAACCCTGATGCGCTTGCTCCGAGCCTTGTTTTCGGAGGACAATGCGAGACGCCGGCTATATTCGGGTTTATAGCAGCATTGATACTGCTTGTGGTTGGTATGGGTGTATTGGGATAAAACGCAAATAGGAGATTTGCATTTTATTTCCTCCCCACTAACGCACAACTAATCGATAAGGAAGCGTCACACTCGCTCCGCTCGTGTGGGTCGGCCCTCCCCTAACAACATGGGGAAGCACTTGCACAACTGAAAGAAGGGTGCATGATATAATATTAGAAGGTGATGTAAAGTGGATATTTTTGGAGATATAAACAAAGTAAGAAAAGCTATTGAGGAAAAGTATAACAGGAAGGTTAAGGAGCTTGAGTCAGGCAGCGAGAGCCAGGTTAAGGAGGCTGAGCAGGGCGCTGAGAGAGAGATTAAGGCTCTTAAGGATAAGACCATGAGCCTGTCAGAGAAGGAGGCTGCAAGAACGTACAGCAAGGTTTTGAGCGAGGAAACATTGAAGACAAAGAGAGGGTTTGAGGAAGAAAGGGAAAGAATGATAGATTCTGTTTTTGAAGAGGTTAAGAAGAAGGCTGTTAAGTTTGTGCATTCTGATGCATACCTTGATTATATCAAGTCAAAGATGGGAGATACAGAGTATTCAATGGTGATTGGTGACAGCAGCGGGTATAAAGGGAAGTTTAAGGCTGAGGAGTTTGCTGTTGATAAGGATATTATAGGGCTTAGGTTCAAGGTGGGAGAGGCTTTTTATGATTTTACTGTGGAAGAGCTGATTAATGCAAAGAGAGAATACTTGAGAGGGTTGATTAGCAAAAGCTTGTTTGGTGAAAAATGATTGATAAGGTTTTGAGCATATTAAAGAGTGTATTAGGGAATGAAGCAGTGATTATTGTAGGCTTTAGTATGCTGTTGATAGTGGTTATTTTTGCTTATGTTGTTAAGAAGGTTACGCCTGTGTCTTCTTTTCTTTATTCTAATGCAAGAATCAAGGCAAGAAGCAATTATCTTATATCAGAGAAGCTTTTTGATGAATTGTTGGGGTGCAAGTCTTTGTCTGAGCTGAGGAGCGCTTTGCAGGAGACTGATTATTATGAAGAGCTTGAGAAGGTTGGCAAGCTGGAGCTTAAGAACTTTCATAAGGCTGTAGAGAAGAGTTTTATGGGCAAAACGCTGGAGCTGAGGGAGCTTTCTCCTGACAGGGTTAAGCCTGTTCTTGATGCTTATCTTATGTTTATGGAGAGCAAGATAATCAAAACTGTTTACAGGGCTAAGTTTTTTAAGCATAGCCTGAGCGAGGAGCTGGTGTTT